>Ga0181557_1003913_pt1 | contig 14229 bp, 16 predicted proteins | sample 011ome_23_FD_148632 | JGI IMG/M metagenome (GOLD analysis project Ga0181557, IMG submission 148632) | Coastal salt marsh microbial communities from the Groves Creek Marsh, Skidaway Island, Georgia - 011506CT metaG (spades assembly) | ecosystem: Environmental > Aquatic > Marine > Intertidal zone... | reverse complement strand
TAACTTGCCGCGGCGCCCGCTCGTTCATAGAGTGCGCGCCGCAGATGACGGGCGCATCCCAATGCGCCGTCCCGGTGCCGCCGGGTAACATATACGGGTTTGGGGCCATAGCTCAGTTGGGAGAGCGCTACAATGGCATTGTAGAGGTCGTCGGTTCGATTCCGTCTGGCTCCACCAAGAAAAAAAGGGCTTAGCTGGAAACGGCTAGGCCCTTTTTTGCGGCGCCAGACCGGGTCGACGGGCAGCGTGGATTAATATCCGGTTTACCATTTCTCTTCACCACAGTTTAAAGCGGCGGCGCTAGGCTGACGGTCTTGTCAGCACCGAGCCCCGCATGCCCCCTATCCCGGCAGACGTACAAAAGACCCCGGGCAACCGGATCGAAAGAAGGTTGCTTGTATCGGTAGCGGTCCTCGCGGTCGCAACGCTGATTGTCTTATGGAGCGCCATGCGCTTCGTGGGGGTCGAGATTCCGGGGGCGGTGAATGCCAATGTCGATGTTTCCGGTATGGCGGCGGAAATTGCGCAAAAATCACGGTTCGGGTTATTTGGCCTGATCATTCTCTCCGGTCTGTTTTGTCTGGTCCTGGCAATAGTCTATTTCCGACAGCAGAAAGGGCAGCGGGCTTATCTCGCCGCGCTGGCCGCGAGCGAAGCCCGCTATCGCTCGCTCCTCTACATCATGCCCGACGGCGTGCGGGTCAATCGCAACGGGCAGGTGATATATGCGAACGCGGCCGAAGCTAAGATTCTCGGGGCGTCATCACCGGCAGACCTGATCGGTATGCCGTCCGATTTCCTACCGCCCGACGAAGCCAACCTGATTCGGGAACGTCAGAACATACTGAAAAAAAGGGAAATTGCCGATTGGGGCCAGAATGCCCGAATCCGCCTCGACGGGGTCCGCGTCGAGGTTGAATCGGCGGCCATTCCCATCGAGTGGGACGGCGAGGCGGCGAATCTTCTGGTGACGCGCGATATTACAGAGAAACTGGAAGCATCGCGGCGTCTTGAAGAAAGCCGGACCCGCTACAAACGACTGATCGACATTTCTCCCGACGCCATCCGAGTGCATATCGGAGGCGAGATCGTCTTCGCGAACGCGGCAGCAGCGAAATTATTCGGCGCCGACTCTCCCGAAGACTTGCTGGGCCTGAGCAGCCAGACGTTCTTCCACGAGGACGATTCCCGGGAATTGGAGGGATTACGCGACGCGCTTGACCACAACGAAGCGAATAAGTGGTACGAGGCACGGCGCGTGCGTCTGGACGGTTCCATCGTCGAAGTAGAAGCGGCCAGTCTGCCGATCGACTGGGACGGCCAGCAGGCTCATCTCATCATGAACCGGGACATCACAAGCCGCCGCGAAGCCGAGCGGCTCAGCACGCGTCTCGGAAGGATCATCGACGACTCTTCCAACGAGGTATACGTCTTCGACGCAAAGACACTGAAATTCCTTCAGGTCAATCGCGGTGCGTGTGAGAATCTCGGTTATACCGCCGAAGAACTGATGAACATGACGCCGCTCGACATCAAACCGGAATACAATCCCGAAGACTTCAAGGACCTGCTGGATCAACTGCGGACGGGCGAAGTCCCATCGGTCCTGATCGAGACGACTCACCGCCGCAAAAACGGCACCTACTATGACGTATCGATCAATCTGCAGCTGATGCCGAACGAAACCCAGCCCTCGTTCGCTGCGATCGTCCAGGACATCACCGAACGCAAGCAGTTTGAATTTTCCCTGAGAATGGCCAAGGATGCAGCAGAATCCGCGGCCCGGGAAGCGGTCTCCGCAAGCAGGGCAAAGTCCGAATTTCTTGCCACCATGAGCCACGAAATCCGGACCCCGATGAACGGCATCCTGGGCATGGCAAGCATTCTGCTTGAAGGACCGCTGAACGAAGAGCAACGCGACCAGGCCGAAATTATTTCAACGTCGGGCAAGGCGCTCCTCACGATAATCAATGACATCCTCGATTTCTCGAAGCTCGAAGCAGGCAAACTCGACCTGGAATCCGTACCGATGTCACCCGGCGAGACGTTCGAGAATGTTATTGAGCTGATCGAACGCCAGGCGAGCGACAAGGGGCTTGAGCTCGCGACGTTCATTGCGCCGGACCTTTTCGGCCAGTTCCTGGGCGATTCCGGGCGGCTTCGTCAAATTCTGCTGAACCTTGCATCCAACGCCATAAAATTCACGGCCAACGGAACGGTTTCGATAGCTGCAGAGATTGTTAACGCAGATGAGAACGGGACAACCTGCCGTGTAGAGGTCGCCGATACAGGTATCGGCCTGAGCGAAGAGGCAAAAAACAAGCTGTTCGAAAAATTCGTACAGGCCGACACATCGACGACGCGCCGTTTCGGCGGCACGGGACTTGGTCTCGCGATCTGTAAACAGATCGTCGAACTTATGGAAGGCCGGGTAGGTGTCGATTCGACCGAGGGCGAAGGCAGCACATTCTGGTTCGAAATCAATCTCGAACACTGCGACGAAAACCCGGGACGAGTCGCCAAAGACTCCGTCATGCCGGAATCGCGCATTTCCGGGCGCGCCCTTGTTGCCTATTCAAACGACACCGGACGGGAAGCGCTTGTCCGCCAGATGGAAGCCTTTAATCATGCCGTCACGGCGGTCGCCGATACCGATGCGGCAAAAAAGGCGATCGCAGATGCCAGCGCAAGCAATGCGCCGTTCGATACCATCCTTATCGATCAGAATATCGACGGCACAAGCGGTTTTGCAATCTGCAGGGCGCTGCCGCCCGATGCGTCCTCCCGGCGGACCCGCATCATATTGCTGACCAATCGCGGCCTTTCGGGGGACGCCGCGCGGCAAATGAATTCCGCCGTGGATGCGTATCTGAACAAGCCCGTCCGGCCGAGCCGCTTGTCGGCCTCGCTGACGGTCGGCCTAGACAAGGCAATTCCGCAGCGCAGCGCCAGGAACTTATCCGAGCATGATACCGGGAATCTGCGGCGCGCAGGCCTCCGGATTCTGCTCGCGGAAGATAACGATGTGAATCAACGCGTCGCGCTGGCCATGCTGTCAAAAAACGGCCACGAGATCGATATCGCCAATGACGGGGTGGAAGCGCTGATGCTGGCCTCGCAGAAAGAATATGACGTCGTACTGATGGATGTGCAGATGCCGACGATGAACGGTGTCAATGCCACGCGGAAAATTCGACGTCTTCCAGGGCCGAAAGGCGACGTCCCGATAATCGCGATGACCGCAAATGCGATGGTCGGAGACCGCGAGGCATATTTATCCGCCGGAATGGATGACTATGTCTCGAAACCGATAGACCCGACCGTGCTTTCCGCAGCCCTTACCCGCCAGAGCGGCCGGACGACAACAGTATCAGAGATCCCTGTAAACACGAAGGACACGCGGCAACCAGACATCCCTGTCCCAGCACTGGACAAAGTGCTGTCAGAGATGGACTTGCTGCTTGATCCCGAATGACCAAGAGAGAATTCCATGTTGATTCGTGACCTCCTGAATAGCAAATCCGACGTTCTTCTGACCGTTCTGCCGACTGCCGACATACGGGAATCGGCGGCGCTGATGATCGACCACTCCGTCAGCGCCCTGATGGTGCTGACGGAGGACGGATCCCTTGCCGGCATCCTTACGGAACGCGACATCGCGAGATTTTTTGCCGGCGATCAGGGGAACGGGAACGCACCCGTATCGGAAGTCATGACCAGCGAATTGGTCACCTGTTCGCCGGATCATAAACTAGGCGAGATCGCGAAAATCATGTCGGATATCAACATCAGACATCTTCCCGTCGTCGTCGATGGCGGGGTTATCGGCGTTGTGAGTATCCGCGATATCGTCCGGTTCCATCTCGCCGACCTTGAAACCGAAAACAGCACGCTGCGCGAACTGATTTCCGTTCTGGATTGACGCCGGCGGATATCGGTCTTCGCGCCGGCCGCCCCCGCATGCTAAAACACCCCGTGTTCAGCCGACAGAACGGCGCATATCAGGGGAGCAGATGTTATGTCGGGCCTAATCGACGCTTTGCGCGAGATTGTGATCGCCAACCGTATTCTGGCAGCGGAGGACGTCGTTGATGCGTTCGGCCATGTCAGCGTACGACATCCGGAGAATCCGGACCATTACCTGCTGGCCAGATCGCGCAGCCCCGAGCTTGTCACCATGGACGACATCATGGAGTTCACGCTGCAGGGAGAGATTGTCGGAGACGACGACCGAAAGCCCTACGCGGAACGTCATATCCATGGCGGCATCTACGAACGCCGGCCCGACATTCAGTCGGTCGTCCATAACCATGCACAGGCGATCATCCCGTTCAGCATAACAAAGACGCCGCTGCGCCCCGTGATGCATGTTACCGGCGTGATCGGCGAGCACGTGCCGGTATGGGATATCGAGGATAAATTCGGGGGCACATCGCTGCTTGTGACCAACATGGACCAGGCGCGGGACCTTGCCGAAACGATGGGAACGGCCCGCGTGGTCCTGATGCGCGGCCACGGTTGTGCGATTGCCTGCGGCGGCATCAAGGAAGCCGTTCTCACGGCGATCTACACACAGGTAAACGCGAAACTGCAGCTGCAGGCCATGCCGCTGGGAGACGTCAAGTATCTCAGCAAGGAAGAAATAGAGTTGACCCCTGAAACGCTGATCGGGGCCCTTTCGATGGAACGGGCCTGGGAATACTTTGCCCGCCGGGCCATGGGCGACGAATTCTGAGACACGTCATAGGCGCCGAATGACGGGTTCCGGAAAGCATCCGCTTTCAGCCGCGGATTTTTCACGCATCGACGAAAAGCCGGAACCGTTTTTCTACAATACGCCCCGGTTGGTCACCCATATCGACGACGACGCCTGCGCGGCATTGTCGGCATACTATGCGGATATCCTGGAGGACGGCGACCGGATCCTCGACCTGATGTCGAGCTGTTTTTCCACCTGCCGGCAACCCTGAAGCCGGGAAAGGTCGTCGGACACGGCATGAACGCCATCGAACTGGCGGCAAATCCGCAGCTCGACAGGTTTTTTCTTCAGGATCTCAATGCATCGCCCGCGCTGCCTCTGGAAGAGTCTGCGTTCGATGCCTGCCTGATCGCGGTATCGGTGCAGTACCTGATAGACCCGGTCGGCGTATTCGCCGAAATCGGCCGGATTTTGAGGCCCGGCGGAAAGGTCGCCGTCTCGTATTCGAACCGGATGTTTCCGACCAAGGCGGTCGCCATATGGCGCGCCCTGGATGATACCGGCCACGGTCGCCTTATTGCCGACTACCTCGAAAACACGGCGCTGTTCAGCGGCATATCTGTGAGCGATATCTCGCCTCACCCTGGCCGGACAGATCCTCTGTACATCGTGACGGCGCAGCGCTGCCAAGGGGCGGCGTTACAGGACGAAGAACGCGGACGCGATCACAGCCGCGTACCACACGAGCACCCATAAAACGATATTAGGGTCTGGACGAGAGAAGACTTTGCGAACGGCGACATTGTCAATGTTTTTCATTTCACAATCCCAAAATTTGCCTGCTCATTATTCCTTTATTTTATTTATATATCGTGATTATTACATATAATGAAATTTATATTATAATTACATTTATTTTGTTTTTTAGGATAATTGCAGGTTTTATTCTTCTCTATCCGTTAAGACAATTTTCAGGTGCCAATGTTCAAATAAAGATTGTTCGCCCGTACCGTGGAGCCATTGGTGAAAAACCTTTACGCGCTTGCCAAACAGTTCGTCTGCATGATCATCGCCTCGACGCTGTCTCTGACAGTGTCAGTCGTTGAAGCCATGCTGCCGCGACGACCGGAATGGCTGGAGAAAATAGCCCTCCTCGAAGCGCAGATGACGGCACTTGCCGCGGGCGGCGGAATTTCGGATTCGCACATCCGGACTGCCCCTGTCCGGTCAGTCACTCATGACTTACCTCATGACGATGACACGCCTGCTACAGAGGCAACCCTGCCGGCGGATTTTCAGGGACTTGTCGACGGCTATGCCAAATTGCTGGAATTTACCCAATACATAAAACTGCGCGGACTGATGCTCGACCCGGAGTTTTGCGAGCGCGTCGAGCGCGAATGGACCGTCAAGACGCTTCTCTCCTACATGATCTCCGCCGAGAAATCTCTGAAAGAGCAGGCGTCCGAAGCCCATGACCAGGCCGCAGCGCTGTTGTCCAGCCGCAGCGCCGGATCATAGGACATCACCGAATAACCAGCAGGAAACCAGCAGAAGGCGCTTCATCTTGAATATCCGGGCGGCAGACCACATATTTGGAGGAGCGGACGCCTCTGGAGGGTCCGTGCAAGTGATTACTCGCTCAGATGAGGAGAATCTTGATGTCGCGACTTTCGCTATTTAACAGCCCTTTCCTGCTCGGGTTCGACGACCTTGAACGCGCCCTCGACAGGGTATCCAAGTCTTCTTCCGATGGTTATCCGCCCTATAACATTGAGCGGATCGGCGAGAACGATATTAGGATATCGCTTGCCGTTGCAGGCTTTTCCAAGGATCAGCTGTCTGTTTCGATCGAAGACACACAGCTCGTAATCCGGGGACGGCAGATCGACGATACGGACCGGGAGTTCCTGCATCGCGGAATCGCCACACGGCAGTTCCAGCGGTCATTTGTCCTAGCAGAGGGCATAGAGATCACAGGTGCGGAATTGGATAACGGGCTGCTGCACGTCAATGTGAAACGGCCGGTTGTCGAAACCCAGACCCGCACGATCGAGATTCGCACCGCAGCGGCTCAGCAACGCCCGCAGCAGCGCCCGGATATCAGGGCAATCGATATCGAACCGGAAGAGAAAGCGTCGTAGACCTCGTCCGGGCGGACCCTGAAGGTCCGAGGCCCAGGCGGCCAACCGGATAGTAAAAGTGGAGCAGTACAATGCATACCCGTGAAGCAGAATATAACCCGATGTCCCCGACCGATTTCGAGATGCTCGGTATGGACCATGTCGCCTATGTCAAAGAGGTGTCTGACGGAACATCCCGCAAGTTCGCCGTCTATGCGGCGAATGGCGCTGAAATCGCCCTGATGGAAGCCGACCGGGACGTAACATTCGCCGCCGTTCGCCAGAACCACATGGAACCCGTCAGCGTTCACTAGGCCTGCAAGGAGCCGGCGCTGCCGCGAGGCTCAGGCGGCCCGACTCTGGTCGTCCGCGGTAAGCAGGGAATAGAGGCTGTCGGGGCTGGCGGCGGCACGGAGCTTCTCGCAATGGGCCGCATTCCGCAATACGCGTGAAATCCTGGCGAGCGCCTTCAGATGCGCCGCGCCGGCAGATTCCGGCGCCAGCAGCAGGAAGATCAGATCGACCGGTTCATTGTCGACCGCATCGAAATCGATCGGTTTCTCGAGCCGCGCAAAACAGCCATAGAGTTTTTCCAGATCGGGTAGTTTGCCATGGGGGATCGCGATCCCGCAGCCGACACCGGTTGTGCCCAGCCGCTCCCGCTCCAGCAGGATGTCGAGAACAGCACGTTCGGCGATACCCGTCGCCGCAGATGCCTTGCGCGCAAGCTCCTGAAGGGCGTGCTTCTTGCTGGATACCTTAAGCGACGTCACAACGCAGCGCTGATTAAGAATATCTTCGATTTCCATTGCGCGATCTTTCCGCAGCCGTCAGGCTGCTTCCCCATCCGTCTCCGGATCCACCCAGCCGATATTTCCGTCACGGCGCTGGTAGACCACGTTTACCCGGCCATTTCCGGCGTTCAGAAAGACCAGAGCCGAGCGGTCTGCCAGATCCAGCCGCATGACGGCTTCACTGACCGAAAGCGTTTCAAGTTCGGACGTTGTCTCTGCGATGATGATGGGGTTGTCGCCCGCTTCCTCAAGACCTGAATCCTGATCGTTATCATCGTCTGATTCCGCCGGCGGGGCGATAATATAACGCTGCGCATTCCGGGGATTTTGTTTGGCTTCGGATTTTTCCTTGCGATTGTGATCGCGAAGCCGCCGCTTGTATCTCCGCAGGCGCTTTGCGATGCGCTCCAGCGCGAGATCGAAGGCGGCATGCGCCGTCGCCCCTTCGCCATGCGACTGAACGATAATGCCGCGCCCGGGGTGAACGGTAATATCGACTCTCAACCCTCCGCCTGCGCGCGAAACGGTGACATTCGAATCAATACCACTGTCGAAATACTTATCGACGACCTCGTCCAGGTGGTTTTCGGCATAGGTCGGAAAGGCTTCGCCGATATCGACCTGTTTTCCTGAAACTGTTACTTGCATGCACCGTTATCCGTTGGGCGAGAGCACCCTGAAACGTTGGGCTGTAGCGCCTGAAATTCAAGGGGCCCGAAAGCCTGTGAAGTCCGTTAATAATTGAAAAATTGAAACTCTCCAGACGGCGGATCGATGCCGCCTTTCAAGGTCGCGGAAAATAGCATTGAAGACAGCTTAGTCAATACTGACCGGTGCGGCCAGCCCTCAGGCCTGCCTAGACCTGGAGAGACTTTTCCCGGCGCCGCTGTACCGAAGATGGGATATGCATTGCATCGCGGTATTTTGCCACAGTCCGGCGTGCGATATCGATCCCCTCGTCGCGCAGAATGTCCACGATACGATCGTCCGACAAGACGCTTTCATGGGTTTCGCGATCGATCAGGGCTTTGATCCGGAACCGGATCGATTCGGCCGACCGCGATGCTATGCCCTCACCCTGACCAATGGCGGAATTGAAGAAGTATTTCATCTCGAAAATACCGCGGCTCATCCCGAGATACTTGTTCGCTGTGACCCGGCTGACGGTACTTTCATGCACGCCGACGACCTCGGCGACATCGCGCAGGGTCAGCGGTTTGAGGTATTCGACACCGTCCTCGAAAAACGCCTCCTGCTGAACAACCAGCTCCGAGGCAACCTTCAGGATCGTCTCCGCGCGCTGATGAAGCGCGCGAACGAGCCAGTTTGCGGACTGGAAACGGTCGCTGAGGAATTCCTTGTCGTCCTTCGAGCGCGCGTGTTTGCGGACGATGGAGTAATAGCGGTTATTGACGAGCACGCGCGGCATCACGTCGGCATTCAGTTCGACCAGCCAGCCGGATGCGTTTCGCCGCACGAACACGTCGGGAACGACCGGCTGGGCGACATCGTGATCGAAGCTGGACGCGGGCCGCGGGTTCAGTTCCTTGATCTCGGTAACCATCTGCAGCAGGTCCTCGTTATCGACCCCGCAGAGTTTGCGCAGCTGGGCGAATTCACGTCGGGCGAGCAGTTCCAGATTGTCGAGCAAAGCCTGCATCGCCGGATCCAGACGGTTTTTTTCACGCAGCTGCAGGGCCAGACATTCGGACAGCGATCGCGCAAAAATACCCGGTGGATCGAATTGCTGACACCTCGCGAGCGTTTCGGCGACGCGGTCGATTGTGCACCCGAGCGCAATCGCTACCGGCTCCAGCGAGCCCGAAAGCCAGCCGTTGTCATCGAGCATTTCCATCAGACGGCCGGCGATCATCACATCTGTCGGGTCGTGCAGATCGATATTGATCTGGCCGATCAGGTGATCCCGCAACGTTATCTCTTCAGCGGCGACATTCTCCATGCCCGTGAGTTCATCATCGAAGCCGCCGCCGCCACTGCCCAACGTATTCCAGAGCAGGCCTTCGCCTTCTCCCTCACCGCCGGCAGCCGCCCCGTCGGAAGCGGATTCGGGCTCGTAAACATTTTCGTAGTCGGTATCGAGCGCGCGCTCGTCGTCCCCCATGCTCTCGGACGTCGCGTGATCAGATGCATCGGGGACCAGATCGGAATCGTCGAAAGACGGATCATCGGGGGATATAGTGTCGCCGTCGCCGCCATCGGAATCGCCGGCGCCGGAATCGAGATCTGCGGAATCGGCGGATGTATCGCCAGACGGCAGATCCGCAGCCCCTTCGAGGCCGCCATCCGCGTCTTCGCGCTCGAGCAGCGGGTTCTGCTCGATTTCCTGCTCGATATAATCCGTTAGCTCAACATTGGACATCTGCAGCAGCTTGATTGCCTGCTGCAGCTGAGGCGTCATTACAAGAGATTGGCTCTGACGCAGATCCAATCGCGGTCCGAGCACCATAAAGGCTTATCCTTCATACACTTAGTGATGTCTTACAGGCTGAATCTTTCGCCAAGGTAAACACGTCTAACATCCTTGTGCGCCACAATCTCGGAGGGCGCACCCTCCATCAAAACCGCCCCGTCATGCAGGATATAAGCCCTGTCGACGATATCGAGCGTTTCCCTGACGTTGTGATCCGTAATCAACACGCCGATGCCGCGGTCCTTGAGATGCGCAACCAGATTTCTGATATCGTCCACGGCGATGGGGTCGATGCCGGCGAAGGGTTCATCCAGAAGCATGAAGCTCGGGTCGGACGCCAATGCCCGGGCGATCTCAACCCGGCGGCGCTCGCCGCCCGACAGCGCCAGGGACGGGGTCCGGCGCAGATGGCTGACAGAAAATTCGGCCAGAAGTTCTTCGAGCCTGGCTTCGCGCCGGGCCGGATTGTCATCGGTGACTTCCAGAACCGCCCGAATATTGTTTTCGACTGTCATGCCGCGAAAAATCGACGCCTCCTGCGGCAGGTATCCGACGCCCAGCCGCGCGCGCCGATACATCGGCAGCCCGGTGACGTCGTGGCCGTCAAGCGCGATCGAACCGTAGTCAGGGGCAATCAGCCCGGTCACGATGTAGAAGCAGGTTGTCTTGCCCGCGCCGTTCGGGCCAAGAAGACCGACGACCTCCCCCCGGTTCAGATTCATGCTGACTTCGCGTAACACCGGACGTTTCTTGAAACGCTTCCCGATCTTACGAATCTGGAGACCGTCATTTTCAGCAACCAGTCGCGGTGCATCGGTGTCGGCCCGACCGTCAAGAACGCTGAACGGCGCATTCCCTGACGCGCCCCGCGCCGTTTTGTCCGTATCCTTCACTGCGCCCCCTGCGTAGTCTTGCGATCGCCGGTTGCCGGTTTTTCGACAGTGTCAGGCGTGAAAATGCCACGAACGCCGCCGCCCCTCCCGAACAACCGGCTGACACCGGTATTCAAATTCACTTCTGCGTACTCGCCATTCAACTGGTTTGTACCACGCGTAATCTTAACCGATCCTGTCAATTTCGCGATACCGGTTTCAACGTCATAAATGCCACGGTTCGAGCGGACGATCTCATCCGGTGTCGTGATAACGACATTGTCGAAAGCATCCACCTGACGCACCCGCGACTTTCCTTTCGCATCTTTGAAAAAATGGGCGGTCAGCACGTCGGCCCTCAATCGGTTCTCCCCCCGCTGGGCGATGGCATTACCGCGCGCAACGGCAAGATTTCGCTTTTCCCAGTATTCAAGGCTGTCCCGCGCCGTGATCCGGTCTGTCTCGGTTTCCATCCGCACATTGCCGGTCAGGACAAGGATACCGTTATCGACATCGTAAACCCCCGTGTCGCCGAAGGCGCTCTGCGTCGTAGATACGATCCGAACATTATTCTCGGCATCGATACGCCAGATCGTCGTACCGCCGTCCTGTTTCTCCCGGTAATAGGCAGTAAGCGTATCCGCATGGACGGCGACGTCACCCTGGGCGGCACGGGCGTTCCCGCGCGCAATATAGGCCTTGGTTTTTTGCTGCCACTCGATCCCTTCATCAGCATTTATTTCAAGGGGCGTATCGCGCGACTGACCCGGCAGGCCTATCCCCTGAGTCTGGGCTATGACGGGAAGCGATAGTGTCATTGCGGCAAACGCAGAAACGATCAGCACCAGTCCTGCGCAACGCGATGACATCGTTGCCTTTCGATACAATACCGTCATTTGGTTGCGCCGGGTTTAGGTGCATCGGGATACACCAACAGGCGTGATTTGCCGGTAAAAAATATGCTGTCCCCCGTACCGGCGATCCGGAACCCTTCGGCCTCGATCGTCCCAAAGGGACCCTGACCGCGAATCGGCGAATCACCGTTCGCCGCCGATGTACTGAAGTTGAGCCGCGCCTCCGCCGTCTGGAATTCGTATCCTTCGTCGTGGAAAAGATCGACTCCGCCCGAGAGGTCGAGGATTTCCTCATCCCGCCGGAAAATACCCTTCGGCGCAGCGATCGCGACCCACGAATCGCCCGCAAGCGTCACATCAGCCTTCGGCTTTACAAGCTTTACGCCGTTATCTTCGCTGCCCGCCTGTACGACGGATTCGGCCGTGATGGAAAACGGACGGTTCTCGCTATCGACGCCGGTGAAGCGCGCGTTGACAACGCGCTGACCGCCGGCCGTTTCGATTTTCACATCGGACAGTCCGATCGCAAATTTTTCCGGGGTCGATTTAAGCTCCGGCCAGACCACCACCAGCATGATGAAAATGCCGGCGATGAGGGGAAGGAGGTATTTCGCAAGCCGGACAAAGCGGCTGTATCCCGACCTGTAATACGGCAATTTTTCGTCCCCCATACCGGCCGCGACAGGGGTTTTTGAGTTTGCCGCATCTGATGCTGCGCGCAGGGGAGCCACCATGGCTCAGGAAAGGCCTTTTCGCAGAACGTCGTGGATATGAACAATACCAACCGGAACGCCATCAGACACAACGAAATAATTTGTGATCTTGTTCTCGTTCATCATCGCCAGCACCTGCGCCGTCAGAATGTTCTCGCTGACCGCTTTGGGGTCGGGGGTCATTACCTCGGCGGCCGTCATCGCCAGAATATCGTTTTCCATGTGTCGGCGGAGGTCACCGTCCGTGATGATGCCGACCAGCTTTCCGGCCGGCGATAACACACCGACGCAGCCGAAACGCTTGGCCGTCATTTCGATTAGGGTCTCGGTCATCGGCGTGGCAAGTTTGACCAGCGGCATCTCATCGCCGGACCGCATCACATCAGCTGCCATCGTCAGACGCGATCCCAGCTGACCCCCGGGATGGAGCAGACGAAAATCTTCCGGAGAGAACCCGCGGCGTTCCAGAAGCGCAACAGCAATCGCGTCACCGAGCGCCAGCATCACCGTCGTCGACGTCGTCGGCGCCAGGCTGAGCGGGCAGGCCTCGGGGCTGTCCGGTATCACCAGCGGCACGTCAGCTGCGTTCGACAGCGCGCTGTCCGCCTTGCCGGTCACGGAAATGAGCGGAATACGTTTCAGTTTCGCATAGGCGACGATATCCGACAGCTCGGCCGTCTCGCCGGAATTCGACAGGGCGATCACGGCATCGCTCGCCGTTATCATGCCCAGATCGCCATGACTGGCCTCGCCTGGATGCACGTACTGGGCGGGCGTTCCCGTCGATGCGAGGGTCGCGGCGATCTTGGTCGCGATATGGCCGCTTTTGCCCATTCCGGTGACGATAACCCGTCCGGAAACGCCTGCGATCAGATCGATCGCTTTCGAAAAACCGCCATCAAGGGCATCAGAAAGAGCACGCAGGCCGCCGATCTCGGTCTCGAGCACGCGCCGGGCGGACCTGAGCGCCGCCTCTGCGTCATTGGCCGTCATATCCAAAATTGCACTCTCTCTATCAACCATCATCGCGCCCGGAGAATCCTATCGGGAAATTTCAATCAGGTATCGTATCCGATTCCGCCGAATCCGGCGACCCCCAACACGTATATGCCGGTTCCGGCCCGATCCGCCGCGACGCTGCCGTGCCGGCAACGGCCGCCCGGTGATATGGGGTCAGTGGGCGAAAATATCGAGCTCTGGCCAACCGGCGAGATCGAGCGCTGCGCGATGCGGCAGAAACTCGAAACAGGCCCGGGCCATCTCCGTCCGGCCTTCCCGTTCGAGCATGACGTCGAGCTTCTCCATCAATGCGTGAAGATAGAGTACATCGGACGCCGCGTAGGTCATCTGCTGGTCCGTGAGCGTATCTGCACCCCAATCCGAGGATTGCTGCTCTTTCGACAAATCGACACCGAGCAATTCGCGGCACAGATCCTTCAGACCGTGGCGGTCGGTATAGGTGCGGACCAGCTTGGAGGCGATTTTCGTGCAGTAAACCGGCGCGGCAGGAACGCCGAGAAACTTGTCCATGACCGCGATGTCGAAGCGGCCGAAGTGGAACAGCTTCAGAATATCGGGATCAGCGAGAAGCGCGCATAAATTGGGCGCATTGAATCCACCGGTCGAGAATTTTACGAGATGGGCGTTGCCGTCGCCGGACGATAGCTGCGCCACGCATAACCGGTCACGATGAGGGTTGAGCCCCATTGTCTCGGTATCGATGGCGACCACAGGACCGCGATC
>Ga0181557_1003904_pt1 | contig 14247 bp, 11 predicted proteins | sample 011ome_23_FD_148632 | JGI IMG/M metagenome (GOLD analysis project Ga0181557, IMG submission 148632) | Coastal salt marsh microbial communities from the Groves Creek Marsh, Skidaway Island, Georgia - 011506CT metaG (spades assembly) | ecosystem: Environmental > Aquatic > Marine > Intertidal zone... | reverse complement strand
TTCCGAATGGCTTGAGCTTTTCGCGGTGCCAACCCACACGGCCGCACAATCGCATTAATTTGGTCGACCGATTGCTTGGCCATATCAGTCGGGTTATCCGCAAGCTCAAATAAGCTTGGGGTTATCTTATTTACTCTTTCATCGGTGCATTGTGCGGATAGCAAAACAGCGACCAAAAGTGTGTACTCGTCTTGGTGATCAAGAGGAATGGGTGGTTGGGGATACAACTCATTGAGGGTACGATCGATGTACTGAACTCTTTCTCTAAGATTCATTGATTTGGCCGGAAGTGCGAGGTGCCTTCCTTACTTTTTGTAATTTGCAGCTTCTTCCGAACCAGAGGTTGAGGAACCTTTGGAATGTGAATGAGCACCCATACCGGCAAGTTGTCCATCTTGTACGATCAAGTACGGGTCGCGAATGGGCGAGCCATCGAAGAAACATTCAAGGATTTTTCGGACACCACCGGTATACCTGGTGGGCATAACAGATTTGAAGTCGTCATTGAGCACGCAAAGTATTTTCATGTCTAAGGGTCCTTCTTGTTGGGAAGTTAAAGTGCGATCTTGTAGGCATGAGCACCCAATTGTCACGGATTAATTTCAGGAGGTTAAAAGAGGGACAACTTGACACACCTTGTACGGAAGTTTTGTGAATCCGTCACATAATTTCATTGCTTAATAAGAAGCATCCCACTCCTTAGCCTCTGTTTATCTATACTTTTCGGGTATGAGTATTTGGTATGTATTATGCACAAGGTAGGTTGTTATGAATGTCGACCCCGAAAGATTTACTGAACTTGGAATATCCGCCATTCAGGAAATGGCAGAAGTTGCGAAAAGGAATGGGCAGCAGGAAGTTGATGTTTGGCACCTACTTACTGCCTTGATCAACCAGGAAAATGGAATTGTACCTGCTTTACTCGATGAAATGGGGGTGGGCACCGCACCGATTCAGCTCGCTTTGCAAAGGGAGTTAAAAAACCTTCCCCGGATTGCAGGAAATATTAATACGGCTCGGTCCTATGCGTCCGGGGCGTTGACTGAGGCGGTCGAGAAAGGCCAGCAAATATCCCGGGACATGCAGGATGACTATGTCAGCACCGAACACCTTTTGCTTGGCTTGTCTTCAGTTGGTAAACCTTCCACTTTTCAACAATTTTTTAAGAACTTTAATCTTTCCGAGAAGAAAATTAAGGAAGCAATTCTCAAAGTGCGGGGGGGGCAGAAAGTCACTTCCAAAACTCCCGAAAATTCTTTTCGTGCCCTACGTAAATATGGGATCGATTTAGTCGAACAGGCAAAGTCCGGCAAGCTGGACCCAGTGATTGGAAGAGATTCAGAAATCCGCCGGGTCATTCGTATCTTATCGAGAAAAACGAAAAACAACCCTGTGCTCATTGGTGAGCCCGGGGTGGGAAAGACTGCGATTGTGGAAGGTCTTGCCCAAAGAATTGTTCGTGGTGATGTACCAGAAGGGCTCAAAGATAAGACTATATTCACTTTGGAAATGGGCTCTCTTCTTGCAGGGGCCAAGTTTCGTGGCGAATTTGAAGAACGCTTAAAGGCAGTTTTAACCGAAGTGAGTAAATCGGACGGGCGGATTGTTTTATTTATTGATGAAATGCACACGATTGTCGGTGCAGGAAAAGCTGAAGGAGCCATTGATGCTGGTAATATGCTTAAGCCCATGCTTGCCCGTGGCGAATTAAGATGTATCGGTGCGACGACTTTAAATGAATATCGCCAACATGTGGAAAAGGATGCGGCTTTGGAGCGCCGTTTTCAAACTGTGCTGGTAGACCAACCCAATGTGGAAGACACCATCTCAATCCTCCGCGGGTTGCGAGAGCGCTTTGAAATTCACCATGGGGTAAACATCAGGGATGAGGCCATGGTCCAAGCCGCAGTTCTTTCCAACCGCTATGTGTCAGACCGCTTCCTTCCCGATAAAGCAATCGATTTAGTTGATGAAGCGTGTGCAATGATCCGTACAGAACTCGACAGTATGCCGGCAGAGTTGGATGAGGTAAGCCGCCGGGTTCTTCAGTTGGAAATTGAAGAGACCGCCCTGAAGCAGGAAAAAGATAAATCCAGCCAGGATCGGTTGGAAACTTTACGCAAAGAGCTTGGCAATGCCCGAGACAAAATGGAAACCATCAAAAGACAATGGGAAAATGAGCGTAAAGGAATTGATGATGTGCGGGTGTTGCGGGAGCAAATCGAGTCTACCCGTGCAGAAATGGAACGGGCCGAACGGGCCTATGATCTCAACTTGGTTGCCGAACTAAAGCACGGCAAACTCCCAAAACTTGAAGCGGAGCTTGAGGCGTTGGAGCAGAGTGAAAGAAAGGAAGATGCGATATTAAAAGAGGAGGTCACTTCCGAAGAAATTGCGGAAATTGTTGCCCGGTGGACAGGCGTACCTGTGACCAAATTAATCGAGGGAGAGCGTGAAAAACTTTTGCGTTTGCAAAGCATTTTACATGACCGTGTGATTGGGCAAAATGAAGCGGTCGATGCAGTTTCTGAAGCAATCTTGCGTGCCCGTGCTGGAATCAAAGACCCACAACGGCCCATAGGCTCTTTTCTCTTTCTTGGACCCACTGGTGTGGGCAAGACAGAATTAGCCAAGACCTTGGCGGAGAGTCTGTTTGACAGTGAGAATAATGTCATTCGCATTGATATGTCTGAATACATGGAAAAGCATTCTGTTGCCCGCCTGCTTGGTGCACCTCCGGGATATGTGGGCTACGAAGAGGGGGGGCAATTGACAGAGGCAGTGCGCCGTAAGCCTTACTCCGTCATTCTCTTTGATGAAATAGAAAAGGCCCACCCTGATGTTTTTAATGTATTGCTCCAGTTGATGGACGATGGCCGCCTGACCGATGCTCAGGGGCGCACGGTTGATTTCAAGAATGTTGTGGTCATCATGACCTCCAATGTGGGAAGTCGTTACCTGCAAGATAACTTGCTTGACCAGGAGATTTCAGAATCTGCACGCGAATCAGTGATGGCAGATTTACGGGATCATTTCCGGCCAGAGTTCCTCAATCGGGTGGATGATATTGTCTTGTTCAAACCTTTGTCACTGGAAGAGATTACATCAATCGTGGATCTACTTTTGAATAGTTTAAACCGAAGGTTAAAAGATCGAAAAGTCTCGATAACCTTTACCCCCGCTGCCAAAAAATGGATCGGGGAGAAAGGTTATGATCCAACATATGGGGCCCGCCCACTCAAGCGCTTTTTACAAAAACAGGTGGAAACCCAGCTGGCCCGCGCTCTGGTGGCAGGAGAGATCGAAGAGGGTAGTGAAGTCGCGTTTACGGTGAAGGATGATCAATTAAAGATGTCCATAGCTTAATTATTTTGGCTTAGGCAAAATGGGCGGACCGATCGATGAATCACCCAGTAATTGACCGCCATAAATAAAACAGCGTAGAAGGAGGCAACAGTGTAGGTTTGCCAACTTAAACCTTGGGTAATTTCCAATCCGTACAAGGATATCTTTTTATGAACAAAGCTTTGAGTACCAAGACAGAGCAAGAGAGAAGCGGCCCAGATCCAAAGGAATAATTTACTAAACCTTTGAAAAAATACCCAGCATATTTGGCTCTGGGAGAAACCGAGGTGAAGTAAGTTGCGGGCGGTGCTGGCGGACTGAGCAATCATTAATTTAAAACTGCTGGTAAATGTTGCGATCGAGAGAATGGACAGCAGTCCGCCGAGACTGGCTACTCCCCAGGCCATCATCTCAATGGCTTGCCGGACCCAGCCCTGTTCAGGCATTTCGCGGTTGGTTTCGTATCCAAGCAGGTCAACCTTTTCAGAAAACCTTTGGGCGTAGGAATCTTTGATTTTTACAATCAATCGTGCCGCTTCTTGTCGCTCAGATTCATTCAGGGAAAGGTTTTTAAAAACGATTTGATTGGCTGGTTCTTCGAGGGGGGAAACCACCAGTCCATCCAAAGTGGATTCAGGTAAATTCTTAAGTTCGGTGAACGAGACCGGTTGGTTTTTTATTTCATCTCCCTCCCACACAAAAAAGTATTTTTCACTTCGTTCCTCAGCGAATTGTGCATTGGCCCACTGCAAAAATTGGGGAGGCACAAGCACACTGTTGATTCGTTTACTGAAGGCAACAAATCGGCCCACTAATCGCTGGGAGCGGTCTTCTCCTATGAAAATTTCCACGGGCATAGAAGAGGCGCTTTCCAGTGATAGGGCAGGGTACTCCTGCCGGGATGGAGCGAGTCCGAAGTTCCAAAGGTCGAGGTAGAACTTAGGCACCATAATGGGAACAATGGGGTCATTTTCTTCCCAAGCCCACTCCTCAGGGATTTGATCCAAAAAACGATCCGGAATCGATTCAAAGAACAAGTCTGCACGGGCGGCGGCTCCCAATCCAATTTTGCCCGTTGGCCAGACATGGACGGTTACGGGGAAATGATTTCTCGAAAAAGAACCGATGTCCTCCACCCCTTCCATTTGCTGGATTTCTAGGATCTCATTTTGGGAGAATGACTTATTGTTGGTGGATAAGTTCTGGAGTAACCCACCCTCAACTTTTTTGTTCAAGGTGGAAAAGCTACCACCTGGTTCCTTTTCACCGATAATGTTTTGGGAATCAGTATAAAATTGTACGGCGAAAAGAAAAAGGAAGGAACCAAGAAGGCAGCCTAAAGCTGCTAAGATCAATTCCTTTCCAGTGGTCTTGCTTTGTAAGCAGAGCCTTAGGATTGTTGGCAGTTTGGTGCTCATAGAGACAAACAAAGGTCACAAGGGAGTGGGCTGCTTTGGGAGAGGGAGGTGTAGAGCACACTGGCATTTCTTATCTGGGCACTTGTTTCAATCAACCGGGCAGCCCGCCTCGCATTGTCATCATCTAGATGACTAAACGGTTCATCGAGCAGTAACCATTTAAAGGGTTTGAGCAAATTTCTGACCAAGGCAAATCTTTGTTGCTGCCCAAGAGAGAGGGTGCTGACAGCACGATCGAGGAGGTGATCTATTTCCAGCACTTTACACATTTCCTCAAGGCTGGGGCCTGATTGATAAACCTTGGGCAAAAGCTCCAGGTTCTGCCTTGCGGTCATATGTTGAAACAACCTTAGGTCCTGGAAGAGGAGGGAGAGCTGATTTGTCCACAACTCACGCCACCTTCCGGTTGAAAAAGTGGACACCTGCTCTTGCTCGATTTCGCAGCTTCCCTTGTAATCAAACCTTAATCCATAAAGAATGTGCAATAGGGTGGATTTTCCTTTGCCGGATTGTGCCACCAGTCGGACACATTTAGAATTTTCTAAAGATACAGATTCTCCCCATACCTCAGATGATCGAATGCTCGCATCGGGCAGAGGGGTGGGAACCAGTTGGTGAAGCGTGATCCTCATGGGAGCAGGTGGAGTAGGTTTTTGCCCAGCATGCATGCGAGTTCTTCAGAACTTACTGAGATCGAATCCCTGAATTCGTGGAGAAAGGAGGCAAAGTCTGGCTTATCCTGTTTGGACGGATAAATTCGTAAGGGGTAATCGGTCCCCCAGAGAATTTTTTCGGCCCCAACCGCATCGATCAGTTTTGGGTAGATGCTTGCCGGGTAGAGCAATGGACAGGCAGCCAAATCAAAATAAATATTAGAGGGCAAATCATGCTCCAGTGCCCAAAGAGCACCTGCATGAGCCAGAATGATTTTTAAATCAGGCAGTTCCTTGGCCAACCAGATAAAATCTTGCATGGGTGTCTGAGTTTTACCGGGGTAGTCTTTGCCCTGAGGGTCGGTCACATGAAAATTTACCGGCCACCCCTGTTCGCATGCAAATGCCATTGCCTGCATCCACTGGGGGTCTTCCATCGAAAAGTTCTGTACCCAGGGGTGGGATTCCCCAATCCCTTGAAACCCATCTTCTTTTGCCTGCTTCAAATAATCTGAAAGATTAGGAATCCCTGGTTTTATCGAAAGGAAAGCGATGAAACGATCGGGGTCTTGCCCCATCCATTGTTGATGCCACTGGTTCGCCTCGATACAAGTACGGGCGTTTTCCCAGTACCATCCAAGCAAGAGACAACTTTGTACGCCTGCATCGTCCATATCCTGAAGCATTGTTTTACGGTCGGACCAACCTTGTAAGCTTGGTTGCTTGGAGGGAGCAACCATCTGCAACCAGATGGGTTCCATGGTTCGGCGGGCGAAAGCAGTGGGATTTGCGGTTACCTCATCGGGGTAGCGGTGAGTATGGGCATCGACAATCATACCAGTCCTACATTCCGATGATAGTTGAGCTTTGGGTAAAGCTCAAAAATTTAACAAGGTCAGGATTTTTTCGCCGCTTCTTTTCCCGCAAGTTTTCCGGTTAAAGTAGCTTCGATAAAGGCAGCGAAAAGGGGATGGGCCTTGGTTGGTTTCGATTGAAATTCGGGATGAAATTGCACCGCGACAAACCATGGGTGATCTTTGACCTCAACAATTTCCACCAAATCCCTCTCCGGGTTCACTCCAGCCACGATCAATCCAGCCGCTTCCATTTCTTCCCGGTATGCATTGTTAAATTCGAAGCGGTGGCGGTGCCTTTCAGAAACTTCTTCCTTATCGTAAGCCAGACGGGATGCAGTCCCTGGCTTGAGGCGACATGGACAGGCTCCGAGGCGCATGGTCGCACCTTTATCGGTCACAGTCTTTTGATCATCCATGATGTGGATGACAGGATCGGCGGTGTTGGAATCAAACTCGGTGCTGTTGGCCGTTTCTTTGCCTAATACATTGCGGGCAAAATCAATCACAGCGATTTGCATACCCAGGCACAGTCCAAAGTAGGGAATCTTTTCTTCCCGGGCATATTTGGATGCTAGTATTTTCCCTTCTGTTCCACGGTCACCAAATCCGCCCGGCACGAGAATACCATCCAGTCCGTGAAGGTGTTTTTCGGGACCGTCCTTCTCGATTGCCTCAGCATCCAGATGAACCACTTCCACACCGGTATCGTTTCGAATACCTCCATGAACCAAAGACTCATTTACCGAAAGGTAGGAATCTTGCAGATCCATATATTTTCCAATCATCCCAACCTTTACCCGGTGCTTGGGGTGGATCAACCGGTGCACCACTTCTTCCCATTCGTCCAGTTTTGGGGCAGGGGCATCCAAACCGAGGAAGCGGGTGACCAACCTGTCCAGCCCTTCCTGTTTGAGCATGTGGGGAAGTTCATAAATGGAGTGTGCCACATCCATCTCTTCGATCACAGCCTCTTTGGGAACACTGCAGAAAAGGCTTAGTTTTTCGCGAATTTCTTCGGTGATGGGCTGCTCGGTGCGGCAGATCAAAATGTCTGGCTGGATACCAATCTCCCTTAGCTTGGCAACACTTTGCTGGGTGGGTTTGGTTTTGAGCTCTCCAGCTGCCCGCAAACTGGGCAGGAGGGTCATGTGAATAAACAACACATTGGCCTTACCCACTTCGCTGGCAAATTGTCGCATTGCTTCAGTAAAGGGGAGTCCTTCGATGTCACCAATGGTCCCGCCGATTTCAGTGATCAGAACATTGACTCCTTCCCCCGCCGCATGGATACGATCTTTTATTTCATTGGTCACATGAGGGATAACTTGAACGGTCTTTCCCAGGTAATCGCCCCTTCTTTCCTTGCGGATGACTGATTCATAAATTTGGCCACTGGTGAGGTTATTAAACCGGCTCAATTTCCCGGATGTAAACCGTTCGTAATGACCCAGGTCGAGATCGGTTTCCGCACCATCATCCAAAACATAAACTTCACCGTGCTGAAAGGGGCTCATGGTGCCAGGATCAACATTTAAGTAGGGGTCAAACTTTTGGATTCGAGTGGTCAATCCGCGTTGTTCAAGCAAAGCTCCCAGGGCTCCTGATGTGAGCCCTTTTCCCAAGGACGATACCACACCACCAGTTATAAAAATATACTTCATCTTCTTAAAAACAATACTTACCCATGACGTAGGCAAGAAGGGGGTGGCAACCAAGTTTTATTCACCATCGAAAATCCACCTTCAAAGCGGGCGTCGTATTTGTGTTTGCGCTAATATTAATTTTCATGATTCTAATATCTAATACCTTGATTCTTTCCGCCTTTTCTCTCGTCAAGCATTTGTGTGGAAAGATTATGTTTCTATAAAATAGATTAGTCATGCAATCTTCCTTGATCAAAAAATATTTAATGGCCCTTACCGGCATCGTGCTGGTGGGGTTCGTTTTTGTCCATATGGCTGGCAACCTCCAGGTGTTGCTCGGTCAGGAAGCAATTAATGCATATGCTCATGCCCTGCAGAATTTACCAGCACCCATCCTTTGGGGGTCCCGGTTATTTTTGCTGGTTTGTGTAGTGATTCATGCGGTCACCGCATATCAGCTGATTAAAGAAAACCGGGCCGCTCGTCCCCGTTCCAACGAAATAGAAGTCACAAAGAGGGCGGGGTGGTCCTCCCTTCGTATGGGGCTGACGGGCTCTCTCATGCTTGCCTTTATAGTTTTTCACCTGCTGCACTTTACTATCCGCTCGATTTTTCCGGAGTACAACGATCTCAAAACCACGGTCGGTTCTCCAGACGGATCAGAAATTCATGATGTTTATACCATGATCCTTGCGGGATTCCGGGTGGATGCCATTTCCATCTTTTATGTCGTTTGTATGTTCCTGCTATGCCGCCACCTTGCCCACGGGGTATCGAGCATGTTTCAGACATTGGGACTTCGTTCGGACAGTTGGCGCAAGAAGCTCGACTTTTTTGCTGCCGCATATGGGTGGGTTATTTTTGCAGGATTCTCGATCATTCCTGTACTCGTGATCGCCCAGAAGTACGGGTTGGTCAATTGCCTCGATAGTTGTGGCACTTCCTGCTCTGTAAACCTGTAACCTTCGCCCCATGAACCTCGATTCAAAAATTCCTGACGGTCCTCTTTCTGACAAGTGGGAAAACCACCGCTTTTCTTCCAAGCTGGTCAACCCTGCCAATAAGAGAAAATTCAAGATCATTGTGGTCGGTTCTGGTTTGGCTGGAGGTTCTGCTGCAGCCACCTTGGGTGAGCTTGGATACAATGTGGATTGTTTTTGCTACCAGGATACCCCCCGCCGTGCTCACTCCATCGCCGCACAGGGTGGAATCAACGGTGCCAAGAATTACCAAAACGATGGGGATAGTGTGCACCGTCTTTTTTATGACACAATCAAGGGCGGAGATTTCCGTTCCCGTGAGGCCAATGTTCATCGTCTTGCTCAAAACAGTGTAAATATTATTGACCAATGCGTGGCCCAGGGAGTCCCCTTTGCCCGTGAATATGGGGGTCTGCTGGCGAACCGTTCCTTTGGGGGTGCACAGGTAAGTCGCACCTTTTATGCCCGTGGGCAAACGGGCCAACAATTGCTTCTCGGTGCGTATTCTGCATTGAGCCGACAGATCGCATCGGGCCAGGTGAAAATGCATGTCAGGCAAGAAATGCTCGATCTCATCGTGGTCGATGGTCATGCCAAAGGAATTATCACCCGCAACCTTTCCACGGGTGAGCTCAAGGTGTGGACAGCTGATGCCGTCCTCTTGTGTACAGGGGGGTATGGCAATGTTTACTACAAATCCACAAACGCGATCGGTTGCAATGTGACCGCAAATTTTCGGGCGTACCGCAGAGGAGCTGGGTTTGCAAATCCATGTTTTACCCAAATCCACCCAACCTGCATTCCAGTATCCGGAGACCATCAATCCAAATTAACATTGATGTCCGAGTCCTTACGTAACGATGGACGCGTCTGGGTTCCTAAAAATGCAGAAGATTGTGGCAAAGCACCTTCCGAAATTCCGGAGGATGCCAGGGATTACTACTTGGAGAGAAAGTACCCAAGCTTTGGAAACCTTGCACCCCGTGATATTTCCAGTCGCTCCGCCAAAGAAGCTTGTGATGAAGGACGAGGCGTTGGCCCAGGTGGCCGTGGGGTTTACCTCGACTTTGAGGACTCGATCAATCGTCTTGGAGAAAATGTGATTCGTGAACGGTACGGAAATCTTTTCGAAATGTACGAGCGGATCACCGGGGAAAATGCTTACCAGCGCCCCATGCGTATCTACCCTGCAATCCACTACACCATGGGTGGTCTTTGGGTGGATTACAATTTAATGAGCACCATCCCAGGATGTTTTGTTCTTGGTGAAGCGAATTTTTCAGACCACGGAGCCAACCGTCTTGGTGCGAGTGCCTTGATGCAGGGTCTTAGTGATGGGTATTTTGTTATCCCATATACCATAGGAAATTACTTAACTACGATCAGTCCCGGTGGTATAGACCCAGAAGGGGAAGCTGCCCGTGAAACGATGGAATCTGTCAAAGAGCGGGTGAGCCAGTTGGTCTCTGCCAAAGGAAAACGCTCTTCCCGTTCTTACCACAAAGAGCTCGGTCAGATCATGTGGGAATATGCGGGCATGGCTCGAAATGAAACGGGTTTGAATAAGGCCATTGGGCAGATTCAAGACTTGCGCGAAGATTTTAACAAAAACCTGCTCGTTACCGGAACCGGAGAAGAGTACAACATGGAACTGGAAAGGTCCGGACGGGTGCGTGACTTTATCGACTTTGGTGAACTTCTATGCCGTGATGCTTTGGACCGGAATGAATCATGTGGCGGTCACTTTCGCGAGGAGTATCAAACAGAGGATGGGGAAGCCACCCGTAACGATGATGATTTTGCTCATGCTGCAGTTTGGGAATACAAAGGGGAAGGGGAGACCCCTGCCCGACATGAGGAGGATTTAAAATTCGAAGAAGTCAAACTCGCGGTACGCAGTTACAAATAAGGAAAGATTGCCATGAAATTATTTCTTAAAGTTTGGAAGCAGGATGGTCCCCAGGATGAGGGCCGTTTCGAATCTCATGTGCTTGATGGAGTGTCTGAAGACTCTTCATTCCTTGAAATGCTCGATCAATTAAACGAACAATTGTTGGAACAAGGGAATGAACCCGTCGCATTTGACCATGACTGCCGGGAAGGCATTTGTGGCACCTGTTCGCTCAACATCAATGGATTTGCACATGGTCCTGAAAATTCCACCACCACTTGCCAATTGCACATGCGCAAATTTGAGGATGGGGATACGATTACGATCGAGCCTTTCCGTGCGAAAGCGTTTCCTGTCATTCGTGACCTTGTGGTCGACCGTTCTGCATTTGATAAAATTATACAAGCTGGTGGGTACATCACGGTTCGTACCGGTAGTGCCCCAGATGGGAATGCTCTTCCTGTACCCAAGGATGATGCAGATTTGGCCATGGATGCGGCTCAGTGCATCGGGTGCGGGGCCTGTGTGGCCTCCTGCAAAAATGCATCTGCGATGCTCTTTACCTCTGCCAAAGCTGGGCACCTAAACATGCTTCCACAGGGACAGGCAGAGAAGGACTCACGGGTGCTCAATATGGTTGCGGCCATGGATGAAGCTGGGTTTGGTAACTGTCGCAATTATGGGGAATGTTCCGCTGCCTGCCCCAAAGATATTTCCCTGGATTATATCGCCAAGCTCAACCGCGATTACGCCAAGGCAAAGATCAAAAAAGTATTTTCTTAAGGTCTTCTCTTTCAGTTTCTATACCCTGAGCAAATAGGGTTGCGGGATCATTCTTGCTTTGGGATTATATTGCCCATGGCAGATAACGGGAAACAAGTCACCTGGGGGGGTCGTTTTAAAGACGGGCCCGATACCCTAATGCTCACTTTTGGTGAGTCCGTTTCCTTTGATCAACGGCTCGCACCCTACGATCTCCAAGGTAGCCTGGGTCATGCTTCCATGCTCCTAGCGGTGGGGATCATCAATGAGGATGAATTCAAAGAAATTCAAATCGGGCTGCAGGAGCTTGCAGAAGAAGTAAAAGCAGGTGACTTCCAGTGGAAAATGGAACTGGAAGATGTACACATGAATTTGGAACAGGCCCTTCGCTCCAAAACCAAAGCCGCGGACAAGTTGCACACTGGGCGCAGTCGCAACGACCAGGTGGCTACTGATGTAAGGTTGTTTTTTAAAGATGCCTGTTCTCAGTTGCGCGGGGGAATTGAACAGGCGATGTCTTCCCTTTTGGCATTGGCAAAAAAACATGCCACCACCCCCATCCCCGGATACACTCATTTGCAGCGGGCACAACCCGTCACGGTGGGGCACCATTTGCTCGCTTATGTGGAGATGCTTGGGCGGGATCATGAGCGTTTTTCCAGCGTGGCCAATCATGCCAATGTTTGTCCATTGGGATCCGGTGCCATTGCCGGTTCCACCCTTCCTCTCGATCGTGCCCTTGTTGCCAAAGCCCTTGGTTTTGTTGACGAACAAGGCGAGCCCAGGCTTACCCCCAATGGCATGGATGCGGTGGCTGACCGGGACCTTTTTGTCGAATTTGCTTCCGCTTGCTCCCTTTGCTCGTTGCACCTTTCCCGCTTGGCAGAGGACCTGATTCTTTGGAATTCTTCCGAGTTTGGATACCTCCGTTTGCCGGATGCTTTCACCACCGGTTCCTCGCTTATGCCCCAAAAGAAAAACCCGGATTGTTTTGAACTGATCCGGGGGAAAACTGGCCGGGTCATTGGAAACCTTTCCAATTTATTAGTCACGATCAAAGGTCTTCCCTTAACTTATAACCGTGACCTGCAGGAGGATAAACCTCCTGTGTTTGATTCATTCGATCAGCTTGCCATTTGTCTTGCCGTAACCGCGGGTGCCTTGGATGGTGCGGAAATCAATGAGGAGAAGTGTATTTCTGCGGCATCTGACCCCCTGCTTCTGGCAACCGACCTTGCAGATTACCTCGTCGAGCTTGGGATTCCTTTCCGTCAGGCTCACCATGTTGTGGGTTCTTTGGTTGCCCGTTGTGAAGAGTTACAAATTCCTTTGCCTGAACTGTCCGATGCGGATGCTCAATCCATCTGTCCGGAAATTGGTTCGCAATGGAGGGAGGTCTTTGATCTGTCCCGGGCATTTTCCAAGCGTGAAAAACCGGGCATGCCAGGACCCAACCAAATTTCTGGACGGATTGCATTTTGGGAAGGAATTCTCAACTCTTGAAAATCCGGATTGCCCAGTATCTGGGTATTTTCCTAATCGGGCTGCTTCTGATCGGATCTCACCTGTGGGGCAGAATATGGACGACCGTGGAAGGGAGCCAAAGCGAGGGTGAACTGCTTTCGGTGATAGAAAACCAGGTAACTCTTCGAATTGATGGGCGGGAATATCTCTTTCCCATTACCCGGTTTTCGGATGTGGACCGTGCCTACCTGCTCGAGTGGCAAAAAGAGAAACGGTGCAGTGTTTGTTTACAAGCGGTTCAAGGAGACCAAATGCAGGCAGGAGGTGATCTTTTTCATCCTGGCTGTTTTACCTGCCTGGTGTGCCAGCGTCCTTTTATGGACAGGCAGGCAATACGTAGGGATGAATGGGGAGGGATGGTGCATAGCGAACACTTTCGGCAGGCTCATTCCTGTGGCAGTTGTGGCCGGATGATTTCTCCGAAAACCATCCAGCCGGAACAGATCTTTCCCGATAAGCGTGTGAGTTGCCAGGCTTGCCTACGGGAAGCGGTGATCGATGTCACCCAACTTGAAGCGGTGGCGAAGCGCGTTCGTTTAGGCATGTCTGAACTGGGCCTTCCTAGACCCACGGGACCTCTCTCGATGAAGATGGTCAGCCAGGATACTCTAAACCGGGAAATCCAGCGTGCCCATGGTCGTGGAAGTTTGCGTGGTTTAACCCTGACCACATTTCGCACGGTCTCAGGTGGTCCGAATGCGGGCACCACCTTTTCCCATGAGGTCTGGTTATTGTCCGGGCTTCCGGTGGTTGAATGTGTTTCAGTGCTCGCTCATGAGTTTGGGCATGTTTGGTTGAACGAGAATTATATCGATGCCTCGCCCCCTGCGGTGGAAGGGTTTTGTAACCTGCTTTCGATGCATGCCTTACAAAAAGACACCAGCAAACTGGCAGATGTTTTGCGTAAAAATTTACAAATGAGCGATGACCATGTCTACGGCCGTGGCTTTCGGGAGATGAGCAAGCAGTTACAAAAGCTGGGCTGGCCGGGGTTGTTGCGCGATCTCTCTACACGCAGGGTCCCATTGAGCAAGCGCAGAAGGTAAAAATTCCCCAAGCAGGTGTTCTACTCCCTGCGAAAATCTAAAGCATCGAGAATGCAATCCCTTACTTTTGTCGGATGCATGGACGGGCCATCAGGGGTTATGGAGTGACCAAAAATCACCGGCCAATC
>Ga0181557_1003892_pt1 | contig 14297 bp, 11 predicted proteins | sample 011ome_23_FD_148632 | JGI IMG/M metagenome (GOLD analysis project Ga0181557, IMG submission 148632) | Coastal salt marsh microbial communities from the Groves Creek Marsh, Skidaway Island, Georgia - 011506CT metaG (spades assembly) | ecosystem: Environmental > Aquatic > Marine > Intertidal zone... | reverse complement strand
AAACCAGCGGAATCGCAGCCGTCATCGGCTGCTCATCGAGGTATTGCAGTGGCACCACCACGGTGACTTCGGTGCTCGTGCCGGCGGTCGACTGCCATTCGATTTTTCCGCTGAGCTCTCCCTCGACAAGGGTTCGCACAATTTGGGTCCCCAAACCCTCGCCCACGCTACCATCCGGTAACCCTCCGCCGTTATCGGCGACGACCACTTCTAGTCGATCCGGTTCGCGGGTGGCCGTGATCACAACTTCGCCCTGCTCTCTCCCCTTGAGGCCGTGCTCCACCGCATTAGTCACCAGCTCGGTGAGCGCCAGAGCCAGAGGGGTGGCGTATTCGCTGGGCAAAATCCCAAAGCGGCCCCTCAACTGGGGCTTGATGACCTGGTTAGTGCCGGAGGCCACTTCAGCAGCCAACATCATCACGCGGTCAAACACCTCGTCGAAATCCACGTTTTGACTCAGCCCCTCCGAGAGGGTGTCGTGAACGACAGCGATAGCGGCCACGCGACGCATCGCCTGATTGAGCGCATCGCGAGCCTTTTCATCGCTCGTTCTCCGCGATTGAATCCGCAACAAAGACGCCACCGTTTGAAGGTTGTTTTTCACCCGGTGGTGAATTTCACGAATCGTCGCGTCTTTCGTGATCAGTTCGCGCTCTTGCCGGCGCAACACTGTGACGTCTCGACACAACACCAGCGCACCAGTGCGCTCCCCCGCCGATTTCAGCGGAATCGCGCGCAGAGTGACCGTCACCCCGGAAGCTTCGATGTCACTGCGCCACGGCGCACGACCACTCACGACCAACGGAAGCGATTCGTCCACAATGAGTCGGCCTGAGAGCAGCGACGTCGTCACCTCGGAGAGTAGGCGGCCCTCCAACTCTTGATCGAACCCCAACCGGCCAAACGCGGAAAGGGCGTTGGGGCTCGCAAACACCACCCGGCCTCCCGTGTCCAGGCGGATCAGACCATCAGATGCGCGGGGGGCGCCCCGCGCGGGAGCTGTGGGTGTCTCCGGATCGGGGAAGGAACCCTCGGCAATCATTCGGAAAAGATCGTTGGCGCACTCGTTGTACGTGAGCTCGAGCCTCGATGGCATGCGTGATTCACTGAGGTTCGAATGCCGAGTCACCACGGCCAACGGAGCACGCTCAGACTCTGACGATGCCCGATCCCGACGGCACACCGGAACCGCTCTCGTCCTCGCTGGAGTTTGCTCGAACCAATCCGGATGGCTCGAATCAACAATCGCTTTGGTGTCGTAGGCCCGCTCGATCAAACCCTGCCATTCTGCGCGGGGTTTCGTTCCGACCACGTCTCGGTAAAACAGCGTCGCTGAACTCGACGGCCGCAGGTGAGCGGCCGCCACGAACGACCCATCAGCCATCCGCGCCCAAAAGACGATGTCGGCAAAGGCCAAATCCGCGAGGAGCTGGCCTTCTCCTACGACCTGCTGAAGGAGCGCGTAATCAGCGTCGTTGAGCCCCGAGTGACCGGGAACCGCATTGGAGGGGAGCGCCATCCCTTCAGCGTAACGGTGCGAGCTTCTTCACTTTTTCGACCCATCCAGAGATGAGTGGGAGCTTCGATGATGTTGACCGATTCTCAGAATCATGTCGTCCACGGGCCCGCGCGGGTACGCGCAGTCGCCCTCCGAATTGAGGGGCTGGATCAGAGGTGGCAAGCCACCTCGTTCAGCATGCTGTAGCTACTTCTTACGCTTCTTCGCCGCGCGGCGCTGGGCGCGGTTACCACCTGGGGCCAGAGAGCCCGAGGGGGCCGCCTGGCCAAATGCTCCGCGCGAGGCGGGAGCAGCGGGGCGGGCACCTGCCGGTGCGGCTTGTGCCGGCGCGGCGGCGGGCGCAGCAGCCTGGGGTTGGCGCTGGAAGGCCGAGGCAGGTGCCTGCTCGCTCGATTGCACCACTTGACCCGATTGGTTACGCACTTCGACGTCACCATCCGCCGTGGGTGAAGAGTAGCTCAAGCCCTGCTGGGGCGCCTGCTCCATCAGACCCTTCGCGGAGACGATGGGGCCCACCTGCGCGGTGGGTTGCTGGATCTGCACCTCCAAATTGAAGATGAACCCGGTCGTGTCTTCACGGATCTGACCCATCATGCCTTGGAAGAGTGCATAGCCCTCGCGCTGGTACTCCACCAGCGGATCACGTTGCGCCATGGCACGCAGGCCAATGCCGTCCTTCAGGTAGTCCATCTCATAGAGGTGGTCGCGCCAGCGTCGGTCAACAACGCTCAGCACCACGCGACGCTCCAACTCCCGCATGACGGCCTCACCCAGGGAGGATTCCCGCTTGCCATAGGCAATGTTCACATCGGAGAGCACCTCAAAGATAACCTCGTCAACTGCGGGACGCGAACCCAGCTGGGCCAGTAACTCGTCAACGGTGATACTCACTGGATAGAGCGTCTTGAGCTCCGTCCATAGCGCTTCGAGGTCCCACTCTTCTGGAGCAAGATCACCGAGCTTCTCGGTAATGACCGTGCGAATGGTCTTCTCAATGAAGTCGCGCACTTGTTCGGAGATGTTGTCGCCTTCGAGGATGTGGCGACGATCGTCATAAATGGCTTGACGCTGGCGGTTCAACACGTCGTCATATTTGAGGACGTTCTTACGAATCTCCGCGTTACGTGCCTCCACCTGAGATTGGGCGGATTGAATGGCGCGGGAAACCACCTTCGATTCGATTGCGAGGTCGTCCTCATCGGGTGAAGTCCGAGCCATCAGCGCTTGGGCAGCGCCCGCGTTGAACAGGCGCATCAAGTCGTCTTGGAGCGAGAGGTAGAAGCGGCTCTCACCAGGGTCGCCCTGACGTCCGGAGCGGCCACGCAACTGATTGTCGATACGGCGTGATTCGTGACGCTCGGTGCCCAAGACGTAGAGGCCGCCGAGCTCACGAACCTTAGCCCCTTCTTCCTCGCACGCTTGGGTCATGTCCTGGAACACGGTGTCCCACGCTGCCTCGTACTCTTCCGGGGTGTCGACCGGGCTGAGCCCGCGTTCGGCGAGGGTCTGCACGGCGATGAATTCGGCGTTGCCCCCCAGCATGATGTCGGTTCCACGACCGGCCATGTTGGTCGCGACAGTCACCGCGCCGAGCCGGCCCGCTTGAGAGACGATTGCCGCCTCCCGAGCGTGGTTCTTTGCGTTGAGGACCTCGTGACGCACACCCTCTTTGGAGAGGGCCTGAGAAATCCGCTCACTCTTTTCCACGCTGGTCGTTCCCACCAGCACGGGCTGGCCCTTTGCGTGTCGCTCGACAATGTCGCGAACCACCTGGCGATATTTCGCTTCTTCGTCCCGATAAATCAGGTCGGGCTTATCCATGCGAATCATGGGCTTATTCGTCGGAATGGGCACAACGCCGAGCTTGTACGTCGACATCAGCTCGCCCGCTTCGGTTTGAGCGGTACCGGTCATACCCGAGAGCTTGCGGTAGAGGCGGAAGTAGTTCTGCAGGGTCACCGTGGCGAGAGTCTGGTTTTCTGCCTTAATCGGCACACCCTCTTTCGCCTCAATGGCTTGGTGGATACCTTCGTTGTAGCGCCGACCCGCCAAAATACGACCGGTGTGTTCATCGACGATGAGGACTTCGTCGTTGATGACCACGTAGTCCTTGTCTTTGCGGAATAGGGCCTTCGCCTTAATCGCGTTGTTCAAAAACGAAATCAGAGGGGTATTGGCTGACTCGTAAAGATTGTCGATACCGAGATAGTCCTCAACCTTTTCGATTCCGGTTTCGAGGACACCCACCGTCCGCTTTTTCTCGTCGACTTCGTAGTCGACTCCAGGTGTGAGGCGCTCGGCCAACTTGGCGAATTCGCTGAACCACCGGTTGGCTTCTCCCGATGCCGGACCAGAGATAATCAGCGGCGTCCGCGCCTCGTCAATAAGAATCGAGTCGACCTCGTCAACGATCGCGAAGAAATGCCCGCGCTGCACCAAATCAGACTTGCTCAGCGCCATGTTGTCGCGCAGATAGTCGAACCCAAACTCGTTGTTGGTGCCATAGGTAATGTCCGCTTGATACTGCACCCGACGCTCTTCCGGGGTTTGGCCCGACAGGATGCAACCAGTGGTCATCCCCAGCGCCCGGAAGACGCGACCCATCAACTCCGACTGGTACTTCGCGAGGTAGTCGTTGACCGTAACGATATGGACGCCGCGCGCGGGAATCGCGTTGAGATAAGCGGCGAGGGTGGCCACCAGAGTCTTACCCTCACCAGTCTTCATCTCCGCGATGTTGCCCTTGTGTAGAGCAGCACCACCCATGATCTGGACGTCGAAGTGGCGCAAACCGATTGTGCGTTTTGCTGCTTCCCGAACGGCCGCAAAAGCCTCTGGCAACAGGTCATCGAGCGACTCACCGGCGGCATAGCGCTCGCGCAGCTCTTCGGTTTCCTGCCGAAGATCGTCGTCGCTGAGGTGGAGGAAGTCCTCTTCGAGCTGGTTGACGGCTTTCACGCTCTGGTTCAGAGCCCGAAGGATGCGCCCTTCGCCCACTCGGAGTACACGCTCAAAAACGTTCGCCACGAAACCTACCTCGCCCCATCAACTGGAGCGGGCCCGCTCCAAACGGCAATGCTATCAACCAACCCCTAGCTCTCTTCGAGCGCGATGACCCCGTATTGCCACCCTTTGCGTCGGTACACCACGCTGGGTCGGTTGGTTTCGGTGTCCACATAGAGGAAAAAGTCGTGTCCGACCAGTTCCATCTGATCCACCGCGTCGTCCGCGCTCATCACTGATGCGGGGAACACTTTGCGGCGAATCACCACGGGGCTTTCTGCATCGTCCAACTCGCCCAATTCTTCTTCGCTCAGAACCGGGATACTCCCGGTCTCCACACGACGAATGACCTCGACGCTGGCTGGCGTCACGTCGATGTCAGCAAACGCTTCTGCGCTCACTTCACCCATCGACTTGCTGCGGTGGGCACCGTGGTGCGGGGCGCGCTTGTCCTTTGCGCGTCGCAACCGACGCACCAGGTGGTCAACGGCTTCGTCAAACGCGGTGTACTTGTCGCTGTTGCGAGCCTCGGCACGAATCACCGGTCCCTTGCCGACGACGGTGAGCTCGACAATGTCTTCTGAGGGCCCCCCGCGACTGGAATTCTCTCGCGAGACCTTCACTTGGAACGTGCGCGCGTGCTCGGCGAGAGCAAGAACCCGGTCCGACTTTTCGTTCACGTAGTCACGGAACCGATCCGGGAGAGAAACGTCGTGGGAGAGAAGTGTGATCTCCATGAGGGGTCCTCCTGCGTCGTTTTTCAGATGTGTCCCCAGCGTAGACCCGTGAGCAAAGCGCTGTCATCCCCGATTCACAGATTGATCCACGGCCGATCGGCCCGAGCGCGGGGTGGCGGCGAGTACCACCGCGGCGACCACCTCGGCGCCATGTTCACGAATAACACGGGCACACGCTTCGAGGGTGGAGCCAGTCGTGACGACGTCATCGAGCAAAATGACGGGTCGGCGCCTGAGGTCGTGGGTGAGCCGGAGCTGTCTGGGTCGCAGAAACCGCTCACGCCGACTGAGGCCTTTCGCCGCGGGAGAGAAAACGCTTGAGGGGGTGTAGCGCGGACGCACGCCCCAAGAATGGTCCACTGTGGGCGGAATCGGTTCACGTGTTTTGCCAGCAGCGCAGTCGGTTCGATTCCCCGCCGGATCCTGCCTCGGGGAGACGACGGTATCGGCACAATCACCGCCTCGGGCTGGGAGACCATCAATGGGTCCAGCACGGAAACTAGCCCTTGGGCGAGAAACGGAGCAATTCGGTGATGGCCGTGATCCTTGAAGCCCAGCACTACGGCGCGCGAGCGCCCCGAATACGGTGCACAGGCACGAACGGGGCGGCCGAAAAATTCGCGGGAAATGGCGAGTTGCACATCGATGGCCCCACCCCTGAGGGAGCTCGCGCACTCTGTACATAGCGACGTGTCAGGCATCTGACACCCCACACACTCCACGGGGGAAATGAGTGAGAGGGTGTCGTTCACCATCGCATCCAGACTGAACACGAGGTCATTTCACCATCGCGGGGCGAGCGTCACGCCTCGCACTCATGCTCTGGAGCAAAACTCCATCTGGGGGTCGGTGTGGACTAACGCTGTGTGACGAGAACGCTGGCGCGATCTCCCGTGGCCTGCCAACCGTTGCCCCGCGGCTGATAAATCTGGCCCTGCTCGGTGAGCAACCGCAAGCCCGGCACCCCACCCACACCACCTACGAGGGTGACGGGGTCGACGGGACGACCCGCGTTGGACACTCGACCACTCACGTCCTGAACAACCACTTCACCGGCGGAATCTTGTCGGGCCACAATCGCCACCTGTGATTCATCAACGAACGCTGCATCGACTGCGGTTCCCGCCAGCGGGCTGAGCTCCAAGAACTCGCCCAGGCTCACCGGTTCACAGGTTGCCTGACGCTGTACCGCGGAGAGGAGGACACGGGCGAACCCGTCTCCTTGAACTAACAACATCAAGCGAGTGTTGTCTCTCGCGAGCTCAAAGGACACCACCTGGGCGGCATCGGGAAGCTCGAGAGCAATGGGAATGGCTTCGGTTTCGGGCTCGAGGGTGTTGGGCGGGAACACCAATAATTCACTTCCGCCCGGTGCCGAGTTGATGGACCAGATATACCCACACGAGTCAATAATCGGGCGCACAAGATTCTCTCGCTGGTCCAACGGAGTTTCGAAGACTCCTGCCGCGTCCACCCGCCACAGTCCGCCTTCGCCGACGACAGCCGCCTGGTCATATTCGGCGGAGTAGAAGACCTTTTCGGGGCGCACACTCAGCACGGGTGCTTCCAAACCGTCGATGCTCTCCACCCGACTCGACTGGAGGTAGCCAAACTCACTTCCTCGGACGACGAGTACACGTGGGTCTCGACCCGAGCTCAGGAGCGGCTGGTCTTCTTCATTCAGGGGAATGGCGAGAGGGGTCTGGTTGACGGTGATGGCGACATCGGAGACGTCAGAGATCTGCTGCAGGGTGGTGATTAACTGCCACAGCATCCGCTCTCGCTGAGTCTCATCGGCACTCAGCACCAACTCGGACAAATCCACTTGAGCTTGGCCCTCCACGACCGGCACTGGAGAGAGCGCCAACTGGGTCCCTGAGGGGAAGGCCGAGACGGTGGCGCCCTGGTTGAGCCAATAGGAGGGTTGTTGCAACAGCCCGCGAATGACTTTCGTCAACACGTCTCCCCGGGAGGCAAACCAGCGCACGTCCGGAACGAGCTCTCGATAGTCCGCCGAGTAGTAATAGAGCCTCACCGATTCGAAGGACTCCCGAAATGCCAATTCGCTCAGCATGATTCCGTCGGGTGCCTCAGAAATACGCCACTGGCCATCCACTTCACTCAGCCGAAACACCAGCTCCTGGGTGCTCTGTGGTGCCACGTCCTCGTATCGGCCTGCCTCATCGACACTCGCCACCACTGCGGCGGTGTAGAGCCATTCACCGGGCTCTAGGGAACTAATCGTCCACGCTCCACCGCTAATCAGGGCACTCTGATTCGGGTTCCACACCTCCCGAAACTCATCAGTGAGATAACTGCGGGCCACCCGGAAATTGTTTTGCGCGGCCGCCCCGGCCGCAATGAAGCCTTGGATGATTTCCTGAGGGCTCGCTCCCGCGGTCGGGCCCGGTGGAAGGAAGTCCACGTCAGTATCGACCGTGACCGTATCGGGGTCAATAGCAACCACCTCACCCGAGACTGGCAGCTGGGTGCATCCCGCGAGGAACAGAGCCATCGTGGCGGCGAAGAGTCGACGGATCATGAGGACGCCACCTCCCGTGTATCCACCAAGTGCCCCGACGAATCCACGAGGTCGGTCTCAGGAGGTAGAGGCAACGGGGCGTCGTTGACCGAGGATTTGATTGTGCGCGGAATGACCACTCGGAAACAGGTACCCGCACCCAATTCACTCCACACGTCGATCCGGCCATCGTGGGCGAGCGCATCTTCTTGGGCAATCGCGAGACCCAAACCAGTGCCGCCCGTGCTGCGCTGGCGCGAGGGATCAGCCCGCCAGAACCGGTCGAACACCCGAGCCACCTCTTTCTCGTCCATTCCCACACCCCAGTCGCGTACCGCAATAGCGACAGCCTGTTCATTGGAATCGACGAAGGCCACAATCGGTTTGGACTCACCATGGTCAATGGCGTTACCCACGAAGTTCAGTACGATTCGGCGAAGACGCCTCGGGTCAGCCTCCACCTCGCCGTATCCGCCGTAGACCTCGAGCAGCAGCGGTGAGCCCTTCTGCTCCGCCAGCGGGTCGAGCTGGTCGAGGCAGTCTTGAACAATCTCGACCACATTCACCGGTTCATAGTCGATGTTCACCGCGCCCGCGTCGTATCGACTCATCTCCAGCAGGTCGGTGAGCATCGACTCGAACCGTTCGATTTGGGTGAGCAGAAGCTCCAACGACCTTGCGGATTCCGCATCCAACTGACTGCGTCGCTCATTCAACACATCCGCGGCCAGACGAATCGTGGTGAGCGGGGTGCGAAGCTCGTGGGAGACGTCGGACACAAAACGCTGTTGCAGGCGGGAGAGCTTCCCCAGTCTCACCAGCTGCGACTCGATGCTGTGCGCCATTTCGTTGAACGACCGCGCCAGCGTGGCGATCACGTCGTGGCCTCGCACATCTAGGCGCTCTTCTAAGAAGCCTTGAGCAAAACGCTCAGCCGTTTGCGCTGCGCGTTTCACCGGTCCAATGGCGAGCCTCACGACGAGCCAGGTGACCATGGCGATGACGAACACCAGCAGGATGGAGCCCAAGACGAGCGTTTGTTGCACCAGATTCAGCGTTGACTGCACGTCGGAAAAGTCATAGATCAAATACAGCTCGTAGGAGCCAGCGTTGGGGACTTGAATGACCGACCCCACCACCACGGCGGGCACCACTCGTCCGTCCACAGAAAGCCCTACCGACTGCTGGTGAAGTTGCTCGGGAGCTTGCACCACGGCTTGGCGCAAACGGGTGGAAAGGATTGAGAGGTCAAGGCCAGAAGTAGACGTCGACGTCATCGTCTGTGGGGTGATTTGACCTGGGGTGCGCAAAATCGCAAAGCCTCCGGCACCCGGGACGGACTGGTTGGTGCGAATGGCGGTTTGCGCCGAACTATTCGCCGTCTCCACGTCGATGGTGCCGGCGGGGGTGACCGAGTTGTCAAAGAGGGCCTGAATTTGGCTGGAGGTGCGCACACTCTCCGCAACGACCTGATCCAGCCTGGAGCTAAAGAGGCTCGATTGGATGGTGAGCGACATGTATCCGCCGATCACAGAGACAGCCACACCGGAGAGCAAAGCGGTCACGGTGACCGTCCTGGTGAGCAACGATGCTCGCCAGAAGCGGACGGGTCCGGCGAGGATGTCTTTGACCTCCCGCCACCAGCGCCACATCATTCGCCTGGGGTCGCCTCCGGCGGGGTCACAGCTTTACCCGAGCGATACCCCACACCACGGATGGTCTCCACAATGACCGGGTTGTCGGGGTCGAGCTCGATCTTGGAGCGCAACCGCTGCACGTGGACGTTGACCAGACGCGTATCAGCCTTGTACTGGTATCCCCACACCTGCTCTAAGAGCACCTCGCGGGTAAACACCTGCTGGGGCTTGAGCGCGAGGGTGAGGAGGAGCTGAAACTCGAGGGGGGTGAGGTTGATTCTCGTTCCCCCGCGGCGGACCTCGTGACCGGGAACATCGATTTCCACATCGGCAATTTGAATGAAGGTCACCTGAGGCTCATTCGACTCGGGTGAGGGACGCAGTCGCGCACGGATGCGGGCCACCAGCTCTTTGGGGTTGAACGGCTTCACCACGTAGTCATCCGCGCCGTTTTCTAACCCTTGGACGACATCGGCCGAATCGGACTTCGCGGTCAACATGATGATGGGCACCCCGCTGGTCTCGCGGATTTTCGCGCACACGTCCATGCCATCCATACCCGGGAGCATGACGTCGAGCAGCACCACATCGGGATTCACTGATTCGAGCTGTTCCAGCGCCACAGGCCCATCTTCAGCGTGGTGAGTGTCAAACCCCTCCCCGCGGAGCATGATCGTAATCATCTCTGCCAGAGCTTGGTCGTCGTCGACGACCAGAATCGTTGGGGTCACCCCTCACCTCCACACACGCGGACCGACGGCTGAGCGCTAAGCCTACACCGACGCCCGGCGCCTCTCCCGAGGCTTAGTAGCGGTAGTGCTCGACCTTGTAGGGGCCTTCCTTGGGCACACCGATGTACTTTGCCTGCTCGTCGGTGAGCTCGGTGAGCTCCACACCCAGCGAGCGAAGGTGCAAACGCGCCACCTTCTCATCGAGGTGCTTGGGCAGCATGTGCACACCCAGAGGGTAGGCCTCGAGATTGGTGAAGACCTCAATCTGGGCAAGGACCTGGTTGGCAAACGAGGTGCTCATCACGAAGCTCGGGTGGCCTGTGGCGTTTCCGAGGTTCATCAACCGACCCTCAGAGAGCATCAGAATGCTACGACCGTTGGGCATGTGCCACTCGTGCACCTGCGGCTTGATTTCCACGCTGGTTGCACCGGTAAGTGACTCCAGACCGGCCATGTCGATTTCGTTGTCGAAGTGACCGACGTTCGCCACAATCGCCTGGTGCTTCAGCTGAAGAAGGTGGTCGACCGTGACGACGTCCTTGTTTCCCGTCGAGGTGACAAGAATGTCGATCTGGTCAATGACACTCTCCAACTTGGCGACCTGGTAGCCATCCATCGCGGCCTGAAGGGCGTTGATGGGGTCAATTTCGGAGATGATCACTCGGGCGCCCTGGCCGCGCAGCGACTCGGCTGAACCCTTACCCACATCGCCATATCCGGCGACGAAGGCGACCTTGCCGCCAATCAGCGTGTCGGTGGCACGGTTGAGTCCATCGACCAGCGAGTGACGAATCCCGTATTTGTTGTCAAACTTGGACTTCGTCACCGAGTCGTTCACGTTGATCGCGGGGAAGAGAAGGGTGCCGTCTTTGAAGAACTCGTAGAGGCGGTGCACACCAGTGGTGGTTTCTTCCGTCACACCTTTAATGTCTTTAGCAATCGCGGTGTACTTTCCGGGAGCCTCTTCCAACGACTTGCGCAGGAGTCCCAGGACAACCCGCCACTCAGCAGGGTCAGATGCTTCAGCCTCGGGTACGGCACCCGCCGCTTCAAACTCGACACCCTTGTGCACGAGCAGGGTGGCGTCGCCACCATCATCCAAAATCATGTTCGGGCCCTGGTGGCCTGTTGCCGACCAGTCAAACAGCTGCTCAGTGCACCACCAGTACTCCTCCAGCGTTTCGCCCTTCCAGGCGAAGACCGGGGTGCCCTGCGGGTCTTCGGGGGTTCCCAAGCCCACGACCACCGCCGCAGCGGCTTCATCCTGGGTGGAGAAGATGTTGCAGCTCGCCCAACGCACCTGCGCACCGAGTGCGACGAGGGTTTCGATGAGCACCGCGGTCTGCACGGTCATGTGCAGGGAGCCGGCAATACGAGCTCCCTTCAGGGGCTGGTGGGGTCCGAATTCTTCACGGAGGGCCACGAGCCCGGGCATCTCGTGTTCAGCGAGACGAATCTGGTGGCGGCCGGCCTCTGCGAGGGCCAAATTGGCAACGCGGTACTGAATGGGGGTAGCAGTCAACATAGGCTCAAGCCTCTCACGAACAACCCTGTGAAGCGCGTCCGAACGGCTGCGGGTTAGTCGCGAGTAATGACGGCGAGCACTTCGTCAGTAAGAGAGCGCAACAGCTCCTCGTTCGCCGCCTCCACATTCAACCGAAGAAGGGGCTCGGTGTTGGATGCGCGGACGTTAAACCACCACAAGTCCGAACCGGAGGTGGGCCCCGAGACGCTCAAGCCATCGAGGCGATCTACTTCGCCGCGATCTGAGAATGCCTCGGCGACGCGGGCCACTGTGGCGTCGGTGTCGACCACTCGTGTATTGATTTCGCCCGATTGAACATAGGGGCTGTACTGGGCGGCAATAGCGCTCAGCGGCTGGTCCCCATTCCCCAGTTCGGCTAGAACGTGGAGGGCAGCGAGCATGCCGGAGTCTGCGCCGTAGAAGTCGCGGAAGTAATAGTGGGCGGAGTGTTCGGCACCAAACACCGCATTGGTGCGGGCCATTTCGTCTTTGATCAGCGAATGCCCCACCGACGTGCGGACCGCCTGGCCACCTTCGGATTCGATGGTTTCTTTCACCACCATCGAACAAATCAGGTTGTGCAACACGGTGGGGGCATCCTCACCGAACTGCTCCCGCACCCGGGTGATTTCCCGTTTGGCCACCAACGACCCCACCACGCTGGGGCTCACCGGGTCACCGTTTTCATCCACCACAAAGCACCGGTCAGCATCACCGTCGAAAGCAATACCAATGTCAGCGCCGTGTTCGACGATGGCCTTTTGCAAATCCACGAGGTTTTTGGGCTCTAACGGGTTCGCCTCGTGGTTGGGGAAGGTGCCATCGAGTTCGAAATACATCTCAATGACGGTGAGTGGAAGTGGCGCGAAACCTGCCCCGTCGCCCAACACGGCGGGGACGGTGAAGCCGCCCATGCCGTTGGCCGCGTCGACCACCACTTTCAGGTTCCGGATTTTTTCCAGATCGACCAGCTGGCGCAGATACGACACATAGTCACCCAGGACATCGGTTTCTCCCGCACCCTCGCGCGGAATCTCGGGGTTCGGGGTGTCTTGTAAGAATGCAATGGCACGGTCACGGATTCCCGCGAGGCCCGTGTTCAAACTCACGCCTTTGGCGCCTGCCTTGGAGAACTTGATGCCGTTGTATTCGGCGGGGTTGTGGCTCGCCGTAATCATGGCCGCAGCCGCCTCAAAGTGACCCGAAGCGAAATAGGCCATATCGGTCGAACACAGCCCAATCGGCATCACCGTCGCACCGGCGCTGTGCGCTCCTGCTTCCATGGCCCGTGCGAGCTCCGGGGAGGAGGGTCGCATGTCGTGTCCGATGACGAAAGGTTTGCCCTCGAGACCCAGCTCACCAACGGCGGCCACACCCAGCGCATAGGCGACCTGGGGGGTCAGTTGCGTGGCAACCAGTCCACGCACGTCGTAGGCCTTGACGATGTCATGAAGCGGGTGAGTCACCGTCTCAGACTACTCAGAACGGGTCGGGCTCTGGCCGGTAGCGCATGACCCGCCACCCCTGCGGCACGGTCAGCTTGGTCGCGTGCTGAGGACACAGGTCATAGGAGTGGGGTTCGGGGTGCAAGGCGAGGGGGCCGACAACTGCTTCGGAGTCGGAGTAGACGTAGGTGAGTGTCGCCTCTGCACTCTCGTGACAGCCCACCTTGCTGCAGGTCCGAATTGGCCGCCGTCGCTCCCGCATGATGGGCAGTGTAGTGTTCCGCGCTCAGCTAGCGTGGGAGCGTGAGCGTGTTGCATGGAAGGTCGCGGCGCCCATCCCGCTCGCTCATCACAGGCCCCATCGTCTCCGCGAAGCGTAAGCGCTCTCGAGGGTTTTCTGACGTGGTGGAAGCCATGGTCGACTACCTCAGAAAAATCGCCCCCGATGAGCTCAACGGTGTCATGGTCATCATTCAGGCCATGCCTGACCAGCCCGGTGATGTGCCCGGTGTGGCGCGGTTTCACGTGGACAAGAAAACAAAAACCATTCGACTCTTCCGTATTCCTATTGAGCGACTGGGTCATCACCACCCGGGTGACCGATGGTTTGAGCGCATGGTGATCGAATCGGTCGTGATTAAAGCCGTTGCGGAGTTGACGGGGCTTGATCCATGGCGGCTGATGCCTGGCCGCGACCCCTGGATTTAGCGGGCGTATACCGAGACGGCCGGCAGTTGCACGGGCGGCGGGTTCACCACCAGGTGTGCGATGGAGCCCGCTTCGCGTAATGAAATCGCGAGCGCCACTGGTCCATCAGTCTCAAACAGGTAGTTTCCGCCGCCATCACCCAATGCCCGCGTCGAAAATTCTCCCGGGGCCAATTCGATTCGGCCCTGGCCGACGACAGTGGTTTGGTCTTCACTCACCCGCGCATAGGTGAGGGTGATGGCCTCCCCAGATGGGTTGAACATTTGCAGGGTGGCATCGATGCCGCCTGGCACGACGGCGCTTCCCACTTCTTCGATGGCCGACGCTGAGGGCACCCAGGCGAGGTCGGTTTGAGAATCAGCGACCGAGGATTGACGTACTCCTGCCACGACCGACTGATCAGCGACAATACGGACCGTGGCGTATCCCTCACCCAACTCGGCCAGTTGCACGTCGAACACACGCCCCGCT
>Ga0181557_1003888_pt1 | contig 14303 bp, 10 predicted proteins | sample 011ome_23_FD_148632 | JGI IMG/M metagenome (GOLD analysis project Ga0181557, IMG submission 148632) | Coastal salt marsh microbial communities from the Groves Creek Marsh, Skidaway Island, Georgia - 011506CT metaG (spades assembly) | ecosystem: Environmental > Aquatic > Marine > Intertidal zone... | reverse complement strand
GTCCAAGAAGCCTTGGATATTGGCGGGGTCCGTCATGCCTGAGACCACTAACCCCGCGCCAAACATGGCGCCGGTTGCCAGCGCCGTAAGATAAATCATCATAAAACCATCCCCATGATGAAGACGGTGATCACACCTGTGACCATAAAGGTAAGCGTTGCAACCACCGAGCGAGCCGAGCCCCGTGATATCCCGCAAACGCCGTGACCACTCGTGCAGCCGCTCCCCAGCCGACTCCCAAAACCGACCAACAGCCCGCCCAACGCCACCTGCCACCAAGCCAGATCAAACACCGGCGCCGCCGGTCCATTTAAGGCGGCAACCAGGAGCGGCCCGAGCACCAAGCCAATCACAAAGGTTAGCGCCCAGGATTCGAATTTCAACTGGAAGATCGCGCGGTAGACGATGCTACTGATCCCAGCGATTCGGCCTTGAAACAACATTAGACAGACCGACGCCAGACCAATCAGCAGGCCGCCAAAAATCGATGTTGCAATCATGTTGTGATCCTCCTTTTCTTGATCAAGCGAGCCACCATTGACTCAGCACCAAGCGCTGGCAAGGGTACCACAGGCTAGGGGCGACCTAAATCGCAACGCCAAGAATCGCAGGCCTAACTGTGACCTCGAACTGGGCCGCGCAACCAATCCCAACCTGAATTCAATTGCCGCCCAACACCGCAGCGCTCATTTCAAGGCTTGCTTACAATCGTATGCTGTCAGGGCTTGCTACCGGGTGCACATTGCACTACATTTTTAACCTTTAACGGACAGCATTTATGACGCGAGCCTTTACCATCATCACCGTGTTGTTGCTCTTGGTCAGTTGTGACCGAGAATACAAGAACTGTTTCGAGGTAGAACTACCCAAGGCTCGGGAAACCCAAGTCTGTAATGACCTCTGGCAGGTGTGCGAAAAGAAGGCGCGGGTCACGGCTGAGGAAGCCTGCGCGGCCTTCAAACCGGATGACTAAACCGACCAAAGCCTGTCCCATAAGCGTCTAATCATTGTCACCAAGCCATAAGGCCAACACGTTGCGATATGTACTCAGCGGCCCCCTTGCAACTACGTTGTATTGTGACCCGGCCTCGGCCAATGCCAGACTCGTATTTGATAAGATGCAAGTGCAGTTTGCATCAACGCCTCAGGATGCCAACGTGCTGTGGATGCGCCGCGGCTACACCCACGCCTTGCAAAACCTTGCGCCCCATCAAACCATCAATCATCTCCCCAACGAACGCGCACTAATCGATAAAAGCCATTTGGCCCGGGGTCTGCAGCGCTTGTCCGAAAGCCTACCGGGCGCCGCCCTGCCCTTAGACGATTTTTATCCAAAAACCTTTTGTCTTGAGACCACGGCGGAGATCGAGCAGTTTCGGGCAATGGTGAATGCCGAACCAAAAGGCGCGCCTTGGATTATGAAGCCCGCTGACTTATCAAAGGGGCGCGGCATTAAGATCTTTGATCACCCCAAGGCGGTTACGGCCTGGCTGAATCAGTACGAGGCGCAGCAGCGGCAAGACCCAAAAGCATCAACCTTCATCGCCCAGCGCTATCTCACCAATCCTTTATTGCTCAACCACCGCAAAAGTGAAATTCGGCTCTATTTTTTAGTCCTCACACTGTCGCCCTTACGCGTTTTACTCTGCAATGAGGGCACGGTGCGGCTCAATACCTTGCCCTTTGAGTTGGGCCAATGGGATAACCCGCTGATTCACATCACCAACGTTTACCAGCAAAAGAAGCATCCCAACTACGACCCCGATGCCGTTTTAAAATGGGGATTTGCTGACCTTGAAGACCATCTGGTTGCAACCGGGCAAGCCGAGCCTGGTTTCATCGCCCAACAACTGCGCCCAAAGCTCAAGGCCATCTTGCGCCATACTCTGCGGGCCACCCAAACCGTGTTGACGCAGGCGCCACCACAGGGGGCGTGCTTTGCGCTGTTCGGCGCCGATATTATTCTGAATGCGGCGCTCAACCCTTGGCTCACCGAAGTGCAAAAGGGCCCAGGCCTCAGCTTGAATGACGCTGTTAAACGCGCTGTGTTGCCAGCCATGCTCGCTGAAGCAATTGCCTTGGCCGAGGAAGCCCGCTTTAAAACGTTAAACCAGCAATCGATGGCCAAGCTGCAAGCCCAAAGCAATTTCGAATGGGTGATCAATGATGATCCCGCGGCGGTGGCTGAAAGCGGATCATAATAACCGACAATTCAGGCGCCTTGGGTTGTTGCCAGGGCCGAACTGGCGGAAAATAGATTCTTAACAGGAGAGATTTCATGCGCGCACTACTGACCAACGATGACGGCATCGACAGCCCAGGATTACATGAACTCGCCCGCCACGTTGAAGCCGCTGGTTTTGAAGTGGTCGTGGTCGCGCCCAGCTTTGATGCCTCGGGCACCGGCGCGAGCTTGGGCCATATCTCCCGGGATCGCCCGATTGGCTATAAAGAAGTTCAGATCGAGGGGTTAGCCGGCAAGGCCTTTGCGCTCGATGGCCCGCCCGCCCTGTGCACCATCACCAGTCATTTAGAGGCCTTTGGTCCCAGGCCCGACATTGTGGTTTCAGGCCCGAATCTAGGCCTCAATACCGGTCGCTCGGTGCTGCACAGCGGCACCGTTGGCGCGGCCTTAGCGGCTCAGAACTTCGGCATGCGCGGCCTGGCCGTGAGTCTTGCGGTTTCCGAGGAGTGGCATTTCGACACCGCCTGCCAATACGCTATTGAACTGCTGAAGGCCCTGGCCAATGGCCCAGAACGCTGCGCGCTGAATCTGAATGTGCCCGCCCTGCCCTATGCGCAAACAAAAGGCCTGCGCTGGGGCGGCCTTGCTGAATTTGGCTCGGTTCGCAGCCAAATCGTGGATCAAGCCGAGGGGCAATTATTCTTTGACTTGGTCGAGACCGAATACGATCCGCCCGCTGACAGCGACTTAGGGTTGGTGAATGCCGGGTTTGCGGCGGTGACGTCGCTGCAGTGCTCAGCGGAAGTTTGGAGCGCGAACCTTGCATCCAACACAGACTACCAAGCAACTTCGCCAATGCCGGCTGCGTCTTCAGGAGACGTGCTCAAGGCCGCGCAAGTTTTCAGTCCAACGACCCAGAACTGACCTGGAAAGTCCTCGGTTTAAAAGGCCAACGGTTCCGATATTCAGCGCGTCCCACCTGAGTATTATTTTGATTTTTTCACTTCAAAATCTTTGATTTCAGTATGACCGCGCCAAACCAAAACTGAATCCTTGACTACCTCGCTAAGGCGGATCAGCGTAAACTTACCTTAGGCTAAAAACGATAGCTTGTGACCTTATGCCAAAGTTAGTGAATCGCGCCGACCGAAGCACTCTGAAGCGCCAGTGCTACAAGGCGGCGCTTAGTCTTGTACTCGTTTTTCTAACGTTCAACGCGACTCACAGCTGGGCTGATGCCTTTTACCGGCTCGCGGTGTCCAACGTAGTGGTCAATACTGGAACGGGTCACTTCACCTTTGATATTACTGGCAGCTGTGAAAACTCTGGCGTCTTTACGTGTGATGGTGGTCATGGTGATCATTGGAAGGGCACGTCAATCACCATGGGGGGCACCCTTTACTGCTGGAACAACTCAAACATCGATATTGAAGATGAGTCCGGCGATAGTTATACCTTTTCGAACGTCAGCAGCACATCCTTTGATGATAACCGTGACGAAGGCGGATCACCCAGCTTTCCAGGACTCTCTAATGGGACTAATGCGCTCACAATAAGAGGAAATGATAAGGACGATTGCGACACAAATGAGGTCAATGGTGGCCCTCTCAGCGTAAGCATCGCCCGAGTCACTGACTCGAACCCAGGCACCAATGACGCCCCAATTGGGGTCGACGATACGGTCTCAGCAACCTACAACACTACCTTAAACTCTTCCACCAGTGTTTTAGCGAATGATTACGACCCAGAGAGCGCCTCGCTTACCGCTTCCTCCGGATCGTTTACAACCGCGCAAGGCGGATCGCTTACAATGCAATCTGATGGAGACTATGCCTACGCGCCGCCAAACGGTTTTTCCGGATTCGATACGTTCACTTACACGCTTTCCGACGGCAGCTTGACCGCCACGGCGACCATCACCTTCTCAGTCTCTTGTTCGGGTACCTGCGCAATTTTGAGCATTACCCAAGACAATTCGGATACCTCCGCGCCTTTTAATAACAATTTAACGTGGACGCGCTATGGCAACGTCGGAAAGCACACTCACGTCACAACCCTGTTTATTAGCTCAAACGGCGGCAGCTCCTACAGCTCTCAAACAAGCAGCGAATACGGCGGCAGTGATATTCGAGGCTATCATTCAGATAGCGGCACGGGAACAGTCTCGCTGTCCTCTAGCGATCTGACGAGCCTGAGGCTCGCCGCAGGAAGCTATCTCGCTTATGTAGAACTCCGTGAAAAATCAAACAAACCCTTACAAGCAACGAGCAACATTTATAGCTTTACCGTTGTAGACCCTAATGCCAACAACCCGCCGGCCATTACCGGCGACCTAGCCGTCAGCGTCGCCGAAGGCGGGACCGTTTACCTGACCAGCAGCGACCTGAATTATTCCGATGTCGACAGTGATGATTCAGCTAGCAATGGAACCGTTAAATATTTTGTCTCCGCTAATGCGAGCAATGGAACGCTTGAAACGTATAGCAATGGGGGGGGCTGGGAAGCGTTTACCACGTCGACCACCTCTGGCCGCTGGGCCAACAAGACCACGCAGGAGGGTCCCGATGGCGCCGGTACCACCCGAATGCGGTACACCCATGATGGCTCTGAAACCACTAGCGCATCGTTTCAAATTTACGTCGAAGATGGCAACGAGGACAGCAGCACGCCGACCAGCAGTACCGTCAACATTACAGTTTCTGCAGTCAACGATGTCCCCGTGCTATCCGATGCCGGTGCAACGCTTGGCTACACTGAAGGCGACGCAGCAACCGTTATTGATGCCAATCTGACCATCACCGATGTTGACGACACCAATATCGAAGGCGCGACCATCACCATCAGCAGCGGTTATCAGTCCAGCGAGGATGTGCTCGCCCTCGGAAATACCAGCCTCGGTATTTCAGTTGCCAGCAATTCCAGCGGGGTTCTAACCCTGACCGGCAGCACCACCAAGGACAACTATAAGACCGCCCTTGAGAGCGTCACCTACTTCAATTCCAATACCAACAACCCGAACAATAGTAATCGCACCATTACTTGGGTGGTTAGTGATGGCACCGCCAATTCTTCTGGCGTCACCTCAACCATTACAGTGGCCGATACCAACGATGCCCCCGTATTGTCGGATGCCGGCGCAACCCTTGCCTACACCGAAGGCGGTAGCGCCACCGCCATTGATAGCAGCCTGACCATCACTGATGGTGATGACACCAATATCGAAGGCGCAACCATCACCATCAGCAGTGGTTATCAATCGAGCGAGGACGTCCTCTCCCTGGGCAATACCGGCCTCGGTATTTCGGTTGCAAGCAATTCCAGCGGGGTTCTAACCCTGACCGGCAGCACCACCCAGGCCAACTATGAGATCGCCCTTGAGAGCGTCACCTACTTCAATTCCAATACCAATGACCCCAACAATAGCAATCGAACGATTACCTGGCTGATCAACGATGGGGACGCAAATTCCTCGGCCGCGACCTCAACGATCACCGTCGCCGATATCAACGATGCACCGACCCTTTCTGATGCTGGAGACACCTTGGCTTATACCGAAGATGACAACGCTACCGTCATCGACAGCACGCTGACCATTGCCGACGTCGACGATACGAATATTGAGTCTGCCACCATTACGATCAGCAGTGGTTATCAATCGAGCGAGGATGTCTTGGCTTTCAGCAATGCTAATGGCATTAGCGGATCCTGGAACAGCGGCGCAGGCGTTCTGACGCTTTCAGGCAGTGCCTCTAAAGCCAATTACGAGACCGCGCTTGAAAGCATTACCTATCAGAATACCAATACGGCAGACCCCAACAATACCAATCGAGTCGTGAGTTGGGTCATCAACGATGGTACAGCTAATTCTACTGCCGCCACTAGCACCATCACCGTCGGCGACGTTAATGATGCGCCCGTATTATCAGGAGCAGGTAATACGCTCGGGTTCCCTGAGGGCGACAGCTCAACCATCATCGACAGTGCTTTAAGTATCTCCGATGGTGATGATACGAATATTGAGTCCGCAACAATTACCGTCAGCAGTGGTTATCAATCCAGCGAGGATGTGCTCGCATTTAGCAATGCCGATGGCATTACTGGGTCTTGGAACAGCGTTACTGGCGTCTTAACGTTGTCCGGCTCAGCCTCAAAAGCCAATTATGAAACTGCCCTTGAAAGTATTACCTATCAAAATACGAATACCGACGACCCAAACAATAGTAATCGGACTATTACTTGGTTGATCAATGACGGGGACACAAATTCAGCTGCTGTGACCAGCACCATTACCGTCGCTGATGTAAATGATGCACCGGTGCTTGCTAATGCTGGCGGAACGCTTGCCTACACTGAGGGCGACGCAGCAACCGTTATTGATAACAGCCTCAGCATCACGGATGTCGATGACAGCAATCTGGAATCTGCCACAATCACGATCAGCAGTGGTTACCAGTCTAGCGAGGATGTCCTGGCGTTTACCAACGCCAATGACATTAGCGGGTCGTGGGACAGCGGTAGCGGCGTACTGACGTTGTCGGGCAGTGCCTCTAAAGCCAATTACGAGACCGCGCTTGAAAGCATTACCTATCAGAATACCAATACAGATGACCCCAACAATACCAATCGAGTCGTGAGTTGGGTGATCAACGATGGCGGCGCATCGTCATCCGCGGTCACCAGCACCATCACAATCGGGGACGCCAATGATGCCCCCGTTTTATCCGATGCGAGCGCGACGCTTGCCTACACCGAGGGTGACTCAGCGACGGTTATTGATGCCAGCCTTACCATCGCAGATGTCGATGATACCAATATCGCCTCGTCCACAATCACCATCAGTAGCGGCTATCAGGCCAGCGAGGATGTCCTGGCCTTCACCAACACCGATGACATCACGGGATCCTGGGACAGTGGCACAGGCGTTCTGAGCCTTTCAGGCAGCGCCTCTAAAGCCAATTACGAGACCGCCCTTGAGAGCATTACCTATCAGAATACGAATACGGCAGACCCCAACAATACCAATCGTGTCGTGAGCTGGGTCATCAATGACGGCACGACGAACTCTGTTGCCGCAACCAGCACGATTACCGTTGCCAAGGTCAATGACGCGCCGGTTCTGGCAGATGCTGGGGCGACACTGGCCTATACCGAGGGCGATTCAGCATCCGTGATCGATAGTTCGCTTACCATTACTGACGTTGACGATAGCAACATCGAGTCCGCAACCATCACCGTCAGTAGTGGCTATCAATCCAGTGAGGACGTACTGGCCTTCAGTAATGCCAACGGTATTACCGGGTCTTGGAACAGCAGTAGTGGGGTACTCACCCTGTCAGGATCCGCCACAAAAGCCAATTATGAGACTGCGCTTGAGAGCATCACCTACATCAATAACGAAACAGATGACCCGAACAACACCAATCGAACCATTACTTGGGTTGTCAGCGATGGCGATAACAGCTCAAGCGGCATTACCTCGACCATCACCATCGCTGATAGCAACGATGCACCTACCGTGTCGGATGCAGGTAGCACACTCGCTTATACCGAAGATGATGCAGCGACCGTCATTGACAGCTCGTTGACCATTACGGATGCAGACGACACCAATATCGAAGGCGCCACCATCACCATCAGCGGTGGTTATCAGTCCAGCGAGGATGTGCTCGCCTTCACCAACACCGATGACATCACGGGATCCTGGAACAGTGGTACAGGCGTTCTGAGCCTTTCCGGCAGCGCCTCTAAAGCCAATTACGAAACCGCGCTTGAAAGCGTCACGTATCAAAACACCAACACCAGCGATCCGAACAACGATAATCGAACCGTGACTTGGGTTGTAAATGATGGCGCCGCTAACTCTTCGGGGGTTACGTCCACCATTACGGTTGCCGATCTCAATGACGCCCCGGTCATCTCTGATGCTGGCGCCACCCTGATGTTCGAGGCGAACGATGACGCGACGGTAATCGATTCTGCATTAACTGTGACCGATGCAGACGATGACAACCTGGCCTCTGCCAGCATCTCAATCAGCAGCGGCTTTCAGACCAGCGAGGACGTGCTCGCCTTTACAAACGCAAACGGGATCACAGGGTCTTGGAACGGCAGTAATGGAACTCTGAGCCTCTCTGGCTCAGCCTCTAAAGCCAACTACAAACTCGCTCTGCAAAGCATTACCTATCAAAACACGAATGCAAGCACGCCCAACACCGCCAATCGCACCATTACCTGGATCATCAATGATGGTAAGACCAATTCCAATTCGACAACCAGTACGGTCAGCGTCGCCGCGCCAAGTCTGCATCATTACGCTGTGAGCTACGATCTTGACGGTAGTTCCAATAACGATGCCAATGGCGCTAACTGTGTGGCGACCCCGGTCACGATCACGGCCCACAATGCCGGTCACTCGGCAGTCACAACCAGCAATACCGTAACCTTAACCACCAGCAGCGGAAACGGTGCCTGGGTCAGTAACGCGGATAACGCCAGTATCAGCATTGGGTTTGGCGGCGCGAACGCCATCACCACTTACCTGCGTCACCCCACGGCTGGCGCCACCACCATTAACGTGACCGACGGCTCTAATTCAGAAAGTGAGGACCCAACCTATACCTTTAACGCGGCGAGTATGTCGTTGGAATTTTTCCTGGACGCCAATGCCAATGGCGCGCCCGATGGCTCGGGTGATGACCTAACAACACTCACGGCCGGAACCACCTTCAACCAGGTACTGGTCGGCGTCGTTGATGGCGGCAGTGTTTGCACTCAAGACAGCACGATCGCAGGCCAAACCATTGCCACCAATCTTGCATACGAGTGTGTTAACCCATCGACTTGCCAACGGGACAAGGACCTCACCGTAACCCCAACTGGCGGCAGCGCAACCGGCATCGAGGACAACAACAGTGGTGCCAGTCTCGCCTATCAGGCGGTAAATCTTGTCTTCAATGGCTCGGGGTATGCGCCCATTCCATTGGTTTACAAAGATGTGGGGCGCATTAGGTTGTACGGCGCCCTGACCGTGCCCGCATCCGGTAACAACCCAGCACTCACTGTAACCGGCAGCAGCAACGAGTTTGTTTCAAAGCCCGCCGACTTGGTTGTCTCGGTTGCGAGTAACCCCGCAACAACCGCCTCTGGTAGCGGGTTTATTACAGCCGGCACCAATTTCAATGTGGGCGTTCAAGCCCTCAACGCTTTAGGCGGCACAACACCCAATTTCGGCCAAGAATCTCCGGCAGAAACAGCCAAGGTCACGTTAGTTGCCCTGACCTACCCAACTGGGGGTAGTAACGCCGGCACTTTATCCAGTGGGTCCTATAGTTTGAGTGGCAGTACCGATGGTGCTGGCACCGTGGTCGCCAATTTCAATGAAGTGGGCACGATCACCCTTCGCGCTGAAATCGGCGATGGTGACTATCTCGGGGTGGGTAACGTGACTGGCACCACCAGCGGTAATATTGGGCGCTTTTATCCCAATCAGTTTGTACTCAGCAGTGACGGGGTTATTGACGCTTGTACCCCTGGGACAGACTTTACTTATATGGATGCACCTAACCTCGCCATTGCCTATACCATCACCGCCAAAAATGCAGCCGGGGCGACCGTCACCCATTACGATACGAGCGATGGTTACGCGGTTGCGAGCATCGCCGCCGTCGCCGAGGCAACCACCAACAATGGCACAAACCTGAGTTCGCGCCTAACCCATGCCACAACCTCCTGGAATGCCGGAATCTACACCATTAATGATACGACGGCCAAATTTGCGCGTGGCTCGAATCCGGAAGCCGAACTCGATCTAGACATCGGGCTCACCCTAACGGATTCCTTAGACGGTCGAAATTTCAGCAGCCTAGACATGAATGCCGGCACGAGTGGTAATTGCGCCTCGGATTCCAGTTGCAATAGCCTCGACCTCACAGGCAACCCAAAATTACGCTGGGGCAGACTGGCGCTGAACTCGGCGAGCGGCTCAGAAACACAAGCCCTCGGTATGCCGCTTTTAACCCAGTACTACAACGGCTCGTCCTTCATCACCAACACCGATGACAGTTGTACGACGCTTGCACGATCTAAAATTGAATTTAATGATGGCGCGATCAATACCGCCGCCAACCTCACCATTGATATTGGCAGCGGCAGTAACAACAGCGCGGGCAGTTCAAGCAACGTAAACCTTTCGAGCGCTGATTTAGTTGTGGTCTCTGGTGATGGCAACCTTTCGTTCTCTGCACCAAGTGATGGGGATCGCGGGAGCTTCACCGTGGCTATCGACTTAACCAATCTACCTTGGCTGAAATACGACTGGGATCTTGACGGCAGTCATGATGACTCACCGCCAACAGCGACTGGCACTTTTGGCGTCTTTGGCGGTCACCAAAAAGTATTGTTCAGGAAACTTACTAATTGATCCGCAGACTGAAGCGACTAATAAACCCACATACCGCACAGTGAAGCATTACCAATTGCCTTCAATACCGCATTTCCAGGTGGCTACAAACAAGATTTACTGCGCCGAAAGGATAACGGTCTTACTTGTGCCGTCACAGGTGCCTACGCTGGTAATAGTGTAAATTGTTTTACCCCCAGCGGTGGTCGAGCCGCAAGTTACAGATGCCGAACAGCCACTCATGCCCGGGTCGCTACTAAAATCATAATCGATGGCCGAGGATGAACAGGTAACGCCACTGGCATAATCTGGCGCATCCGAGGGGTCAAAAGCCACATTCATGCCCAGATCGGCGCCGGTATCAGCTGCCATAGTCGCTCTAAGGTTCGTCACATACGCTATTCTTCCGCTTGCATTATCTTCTACCAAAAGCCCCATATTAACCGCAAAGGCGGCCAACACAGTGATCACAAAAATCGCGATCGGTAGACCGATACCTTTTTGTTTCCCGCTCGTTTTAAACAACACATTGGAGGGATTTGGCATCAAGGCGCACTCGGAATTTGAATCTCGTGACGAATATTAATCGCTTCACTGCCGTCCGAGAAATTAAGATCCAACCGCACGCTACCCGTGCTCTGTAATCGAGAGGCAGCCACATTAAAGGCGCTACGACCCGCATTGGAGATTGAATCTGCCACGAGCGCGCGATTTGGTGCGCTCGTAGGTAAACAAGCGGCAGTATCTGGCGTACATTGGGACGCTTTTAACCCTGAGGCCGTATAGTTTTTATAACGAAATAATTTACCACCTTCCACGCAAAAGCTGACAGGCTCCTCGCCCAGATAAAACCGCTGAGCATCAGACCCGCTATTAAACAGATGATTACTTGCTAATGTAATTGTCTCAATGCCCGCCGATACGCTCGCACTATAACTCGTTATCGTTGCTAGGGGTCCAGGACTCGCAGCCGCATAAAGGGTAGACGGTGACACCGGATAGATAATGGCGTACTTCTTACCAGAGAGACCTGCCGCCGTAAACGGAATGAGCGTTAACGAGTTGCTCGCACTAACGAAGTTAACCGCTAGATAACTGGTGACATCCGCTACCGGGATATATTCCAGACACTGATCGCCGCTTATTTCAGCAGTGGTCACACGCACACTATTGGGCACAGCAGCTTGTAGCGCCATCTCTAACTTCTGCGTCGCTATGCGCGCTATCCCGCTTAACTGATTTCGGGTGGCGGTATCCACATAGCTTTGTGTGGATGACATGACAAAGGCGACCGTACCGCCAGCGAGGATGCCCATAATGACAATTGTTACGACGAGCTCAACCAGGGTGACACCGCGTACTCCGCTAACCGAAAGCGCCTTCATTAACTCTGATACCTGCATACTTGCGCTTTTAGGTAAGGAGCAGCTTCAGGCAGAGTGCTACGTTGCTGATGGGCACCACGCAGATTCAGCAACCGTGATCCTAATCTCATATCAGTAGTTTCCGCGATGGGCCGTAAAATCCAGCGCCTCGCCATTTGGCTGGGTAATCGTTAGCACGATTTTTTTAGCATCCGTTAAATCCCCTGACCGTGGAGCTACATTCCCAGAGTAGGTCACCTGCACCTGGACGCGAAAATTTTCATAACCTGTGCGCGTATTGCCTTCGGCATCGAGCAAGGCACTGTCACCGACACTACCACTGCCTTCGTCCAAGTCATCATAATCATCGATGTCATCAAACGTCGTTCTTGATGATTCGCCGCTATCAGGCCCCAGCGCAACATCAGCGTTTGCTGTGCAAGCATTACCGCCACTGACGTCATCGCAAGGCGGCACGCCTCCGACGGGCGAGTTTTCATCATATCGTTTGGCTTTTATTTCTCCTAGATAGGACTGCGCGAGTTCGATCGCTTTGGTTTCATCATAGGTTGTGGCACCGCTGATGGTATTTTGGCCAATCATCTGAGTGACCGCTGTAAGCGCGATCGCTAAAATAACAATCACCACTACCATTTCAACGAGTGTGACACCCGTTTGCCGCAAAAACTGTGTGGTTTTTGTGTGAAGCTTCATCGAAAAAAGGCGTAACTAATTTGCTAATAGCTTAAAGCCAAGGTCGGACGATCGCAAAGGCTATCGCTTCTCATGGCACCGTCTCTAAAGACTTCTCTTCAGACCAGACCTAAACAGATCATCTCACTTTTTGATGTTAATTCTAGGGAGATTAAGCCGCTACAATTTCAGCCCGCGAAAAGCCAAGATGCCAAAAGCACGCTCAATATCAAGGCACTTGTCAAACTATTAAAACCGGATTTTTTTAAGCCAAGCTTAATCATATAAAGTGCAGGCTTAACTCAGAAGGCTCGGTCTAGTCCCGAAAATGTTAGTCCATTGCTAATCTAGTAGACAGCCTAATTAAAATTGCCTTTTCACAGGCGAGCCATACTGATACCTAGCCTAATAACATATATTAAAGGCAATTTTATAAAGTCAGATTTCGCCGTTTAGAGACACGCGCCCTCATGGGCAAATCCAGCAGGCGAAATGCAAAGACTGCTCTCGCCATTGAGGCAGATTGGAAAGCCGTCGTCATCGACGGTCTCAATCTCACCAGCCGAATCGAAGTTTAAGGTGATGGTTGAGCTGATACTGCTGCAGCTCGTGCCGCTTCCAACCGTGCCTGCGGTGATTGCGACTTCGTTGTTCGGAAACCTTCGAGAGGTAGAAGTGACGCCATCTAAGATAGCATCTACGACCACGCTTTCTTGGTCGGAGGTAAATTGTATTTTAACAGTGTCCCCTCCGAGCGCTCTTTGCTGTGAGGACAAGCATAGCGATACTAGACTATCCTTCGTAGTTCGTTCATCAAAAGATCCTTTTTCAGCGAATCGGCTACCCACAGCCGAAATCAGGACCATAATCAAAGCGACCACAGAAACTAACTCTACGAGTGTGAATCCATTTTCCGAGATCTCAATAGATTGCCCCCCCAGCAAATCTAAGGACTAATCTGAGAAACTTAGAGTTGTCGTTACTGCTCCTGTAGTGGTATTCACATTAACGGTTGAACCAGTGACGTTGCCCCTTCCCGCATAGAGATATACGCACGTGGGCGAAGCAGAGCTGTCTTCAACGTACCAATCATATACATCAGACGTAAGCGCTAGACTGGTTGCATCGTCCACTGCTGAACCGGCATCAGCGATAGCCAATATTGGCGTTCTAATGAGGGCTGTAAATAAATCATCGCATTCATCCTCCTCCCACGTGGCTGCGGTTAATGCTAATGGGTACCCTGTGGATGCATTAAAAAAAAGGGTTGCCCCATCTATTGTGGCCGAAGCAGGTTTATTATTCGCTACCCAATGAGCCTTCCACAAACCCATAGCAGCATCCAAGTTGCCTGCCGTATTCTCAACAACAGCCACATGAGCTTCGTCCGATACATCCAAAAATCTTGGCAAAGCCGTTGCCGCCAAAATTCCGAGAATAATAATTACGACAACCAGCTCAACGATGGTAAAGCCTTTCTGATTATCTCTTTTTAAATGGTTCATCTCTTCACTCCCTGAGTTGACGCTTTAAGTTTGTCTTTCTATTGGGCTCAATTCAAGTTCAGAATTGAGCTATTTTATTAATTTAGTTACTTTTTGTTTCAAAAAAGCATTCTTTTTGTCAGTTTTATAGGCCTTGCATAGACTCTAGTCCTCGCCGA
>Ga0181557_1003883_pt1 | contig 14309 bp, 9 predicted proteins | sample 011ome_23_FD_148632 | JGI IMG/M metagenome (GOLD analysis project Ga0181557, IMG submission 148632) | Coastal salt marsh microbial communities from the Groves Creek Marsh, Skidaway Island, Georgia - 011506CT metaG (spades assembly) | ecosystem: Environmental > Aquatic > Marine > Intertidal zone >... | reverse complement strand
AGAAACACAGTCGTTATGATTTTAGGCGAGAGAATGACCGCGTTCGATCGACTCATCAGTCGCGTGGATGCGTTCTTTTTCAGCTCCTACGTCTCGGAATTTCCACCCATCGAGAGCAAAAAAATGTTCCTCTTTACGAATAATACGAATACTACCACGAATACGAAAGAAACGACGACGATGAAAATGAAGTCCATAGACTTCGTGGCGAACCAAGTGGGCGGGTACACCACGGATTGCGGGTGGGGGTGCACGCTGAGGAGCGCGCAGATGCTGTTCGGGGAAGCGTTGATGAGGAGCGCTCGAGCGCGAAGATTTAGGCGGAGGAGTTTAAGGAGAAGCGAAGAAGATGTAAGCGAGGAGGAGGAGGAGGGAGAGGAGTTTAAGAGGAAGAAGGAGATTGTGGATATGTTTTCGGACGATAACGATGACGATGAAAACGAGGATAAAAAGGAGAAGAAGAAGAAGAAGACAAAGAATGTATTCGGGTTGAGAAGAGTATACGAAGGAGACGAGGACGAGAATGCGTTGTGCCCCGGTCAGTGGATGGCACCGTCCGAGATTTGTAAACGATACGGGAAAATGATGAATAGGTTGGATTCTTTTCAAAACGTTCGTTGTCTCATTCTCGGCGACGGGTGCGGCGGAGGCGTGCCTGAGTTTTACCCGGAAAGAGTTCGAGAGGAAATGAAAACGCACGCGGACAAAGACGTTTTGATTTTAGTACCTTTACGATGCGGCGCGAGCGACGCGATTAATCCTGAATACGTGAAATCGTTACAGAAATTTCTAAGCGTGCGCGAGTGCGTAGGTATCGTCGGAGGGAAGAAGACCGCGTCGTATTACATCGTCGGGTTTACGAGCGGTAAGAAGAGTAGTGATAGTTATAGCGGGGGAGAGAAGGAGGAAGAAGAAGAGGAGGAAGAAGAAGCTGAAGAAGAAGAAGAAGAAGAAGAGACAAGAGCAATATATCTCGACCCACACGTCGCGAAAGCGTACGTGTCACCTCGCGAGCGTTCGCGAGACGAATCGACGGAATCTGCGTATTATCGTTCCTTTTTCGGAAGCGCTTCGGAACACGGCATTTTATACACGCCGTTTCACGCGCTCGATCCGAGCTTAGTCGTTGGATTTTTAGTAGGTAACGATACTAATTACGACGAGATGAATAATGCATCTTCCTCCTCCTTGGACGCGTTCGTGGATGTTTTGACGAATATTGAACGCGAGAGCGGATCGACGCCTTTGATTACGGTGGTTACCAAAAAAGTGTTGTCGAAGAAGAAAATGAATAGCAGTATGAATAGCAGCAGTTCGAAACGAACGGAAAACAACAAAAGAGGAGAGGAAGAGGACGAAGACGATTGGGAAATCATCGATGGTTGCGAAGGAGAAGAGTTTTAAGACTTTTAGACGGGTTTTAGCGTTTCTTTTGTACATTTACAAAATCATCATCTCGAATACCACCGTGCGGTACTACAACATCATCATCACTTTACTACTACTATCACTATTACTATTACTATCTTTCAACTAAGTACTCCTATCCGATACTTTCTCAACGTCCGAGTCCTTCCTTGCCATTTCCAACTGTTGACTCTTCGTCTTAGTGTTATGCTTGAAAAATTCGCACGCCACGGCGCCAGAGAAAAACACCAGAGCGACAAAATACGTCACGCCAAACGGTTTATCGCTGGAAAAGAACACGAACGAGGATATAACGGTCAAAACTTTCCTGCACGTGGTAATCGCCACCGCTGGTACCGCGCCGAAATGCTTCACCAGCGTCGTGTAAAACACCGCGCCGAGCCAAAACACGATCGATCGAAACGCGATCAAACTTAAATAAAACCAATCGCCAAAGAAAAACGCAAACGCGTCCGGTTCTTTGACTAAAACCACCACGAACACTAACAAAGCTCCAATCGAATTCGTCATCAACATGTTCTCCGATACCGTCGCCTCGTAATCTCTCAACGCCTTATCCACCACGTTCGACTGCACCGCGCCGACGCACACGCAAAAGAAGGACAGAAAAAACCCAAACGCGTACAACGTGGGATCTTCCGCGTCTAACTGTTTGTTCCCTTCGTGTTCCCCTAACGCGAAAAAACACGACGCGATCACTAACAAAACGCACGCTAAATAGTCCAACCAGTGGTACGTTCGTTTCAGCCACACCGAGGAGAGGAGAATCACCGGTATCAGTTTGCTCGATTTCAACACCGTCCCCGTGGCGTAGTTGATGTATTTGTACGAGACTTTCCCGAGGGAAGTGTATATCCCAATCAAAGATGCCGAGGCGACGTATAAGTGTATCGGTGCTTTCAACGGCGGCACTATCCTCGAATAATACTCGTGGTGCATAAAAGAACTACTCTTCTTCTTCTTCGTAGGAGTAGCAGTACTTTTCAAAACATCTTCAACACCGTCGGTGTTGCTCCCAAAGTCTTTCACATCACCATTTCCCTCGTTATCCGTCGTAATCATCATCCAAACAAACGTCATCACACTAAACACCACGAGCTCAAACAACGCCAGAAACCAATAGTGGTGGAACCCTTCTATTCTTTTTAAGATGTACTCTTCGGCTGCGCAGGATATTCCGATGGATGCGATCGTTCCGATGGAGAGGAAGATGAAGAAGGATTTCTTATTGGAGGTCAGGTGGATGTGCATTTTTCCCAACAGGATGGGGATTCGATTAGGATGATGTGCAGAGGAAGAAGGAGCGCTCATGTTCTTGAAGAAATTGCTTTTTTACTCTCTAAACTCTAAACTCTGTGAGTGTGCGTACGCGTGTAAATGTGTGCTCCTCAACACGAATAACACCTTCACTTCTGTTCTCTCTTTTGTGTGACGAAAGAGAGTTGATGCTTTTTTTTACCTAATTAAATTTTTCTCTGTCTCTCTCTTTCTGTTATTACAACTGATGATGATGATGATGATGATGATGATGATGATGATGATAATAATATTCTAATTCGTGTGTAACGCTCCTCCTTCGTATCGCCAACCCGATGGTAAAGGGCAGTTATTGTCGAGGAGGTATTGTACACATTCGGTTTGGTTGTTCTTGTGCGCTAATCGTACGGCCTCAGAGCCCCAAGGCGCTTTGGCGGTTTCGTGTAAGTACTTCAAACAGTCCAAGTGGCCGGACTCGGCTGCCAACATACACGCACACACGCCATATTTATCATACTTTCGCTCAACAAGGTATTCGAGTATGTGGAGATGACCATTTAAAGCCGCCATTGAGGCAGTTCCTCGATTCCAAGGCGCTTCGACTTCTTCGCGTAAGTATTTGAGGCACTCGAGATGACCTTTTAAGGCAGCATGTGCACACGCACTCACACCGATAGGACACTCATTTGCAACGCAATACTTTACCATTTCCAGATTACCTTGTTCTGCGGCCATATTAATCGTCTTATCATCCCACTCACACTTTTTCTCCTCTCGCGCCCACTTGAGTAACTCGAGTTTATTCGTGAGAGCAACTTTCATGCAGAAAAATGGTTCGTCCAACCAACTCGGCCACAACGATTTATGCTCCCACGCAATCTCCAACGTCGATATCGACGACATCTCTTCAACTTTAAACTTCTTTTTCAACTCTTCCTCGCGAGAGGATCTCTTCACCAACTTTCTCGTTTCACCATTCACCAGGTGCAAGAATTTCAAATCCGTCGAATTCAATCTCGGAAGCACGTGTGTGAAACACACATCGTCGCACTTCACGATCAAATCCCACAAAGAATCTCTCTGCCCAACCTTCCTCTTCCTCCCTCTCGTCATCATCGCGACTCCTTCTCCAGATATCGTCACAATCGGAGCTTTTTATGCACCCCTGCTCTCTTTCGATGCTGTAAAAGGACTTTTAAGGGGGAGAAAAGTGCCGCAAAATTCGCCATTCGTATGTACACATAAACGCTTCGAAAAGAAGACGCATCCACCGAAAAACGCGCGAGAAAAGCGACCGAAAAGACAGTCTCTTTGCTCTCCTCTGCGCTTTCCGTGGGTTTCTGCTCCGAAACGCGCTCATCAAAGTGTCCTCTTTTCTTTCGTAAACCTTCTTTTAGGACTGTTCTGTTCGGGATTTTATCCGTAAAGTTGGTAAGCGTCGTGACTGCATACGGAGCACATCTGAGACATGGGCGGGTCGTTCGATGACTTAAAAAAGCTCTCCTCCGCGCGAAAAGCATCCGTGGACAGCGCACGACCGCGTTTAAGGAAATCAACGACAGAAAACGACGATGATTTGAAAGATGACGACGAAGATGCTTTAAAAGAGGAAGAGGAAGAGGAGGAGTTCGAGTTTAACGAACACCACGCGCTGACATTAACCGGCCTCTCCGGGAAACGATTGAAACGAGAACTGAGCAGACACCAATTGTTTCAAGGTCTGGAGGATACGCAAAGTCCGGAAACCACGCCCGGGGGGACGTTAACCATGGAGAGTGCGCAGACGCTGGCGGCGGAGACGGATTTAATACGGGACGCGAAAGTGGTGTCCGGAGCGGGAGGAAGAGACGAGTATTTATATCAGCAGCAAAAGGTAGAGGAGGAGAGCGGGAGTCACGGGAACAATAACAACAACAACAACGCGAGTGGTAATGGCGGCGGTGGTGGTGGGATAAAGCACGCGCCGTCTTTGGCGCAGATTTTCGGGACGGCGAATGCCTCGGGGAATAATTCTTCTTCGCCGGCGGGGATGGAGCGATCGAGCAGTCCGTCGTTGTCGCCGCAGCACAAGCAAATGCTCCGGGAGTACACGATGAACAAGAACAAAGAGCAGCTCAGTAATAATAATAATAATAATAATAATAATAGCAACAACAACAACAACAACGAAAAGAACAAGAGCAGCGCGACGAATTTACAACACGCGAACACGTTATCCGGAGCGTCGAGTAAATTCTTAGCCGAGGAGATTCGGCACATGCGAGACGATCCGTCGTTGGATAAAAAGACGAAAACGAAAAAGTCAAAATCGACGACGATTAAAGAAGGCGAGGAATTGATGGTGATGGCGCCAGATGGAACGACGAAGAAGAAGAAAAATGCGAAAGAGGTGGACGAAGTTTTGGACCAAGGTCAGAGACGCTTAGCGTTACGATCGGTGCAACGCACGACGGAGGATTTGCTGTTAATCTCGGACGCGTTGAAGACGAAAGAGGCGACGTTGGGGTCGTTACCAACCAGGCTCGGTAAAGGGTTGGAGTTGATCAAAGATAACATCACGCGCATTCATCGATCGGAAGGTTTACTCTCGAGAAAAAAAGTCGCCATGGGAAGAGTCAATCGATACGAGTTATTGAGAGGAGCGTTTGGTGGCGGCGAAGACGGGCGATCGGAAAAAGGCGAATCCGAAGCCGGCGAAGATTTATACGCGAAGTTCACGCCGAGGAAGCTGAAAGTCAAATCGAAGAAGAAGTTGATCGTCATGGCTATTTTAACCGGCATCGCGTTGGTTTTGTTGTGTTGCACGACGGTGTTCGTGAAACAGTACGAGGAAGACTACGTGTTGTTGGTCGCGCCGGCGTTGTCGCACGAAATCGTCGAGTTGCACGAACACGCGGAGATCTCGAAGAAACACATATCGCACGCGAGTAAAGGGATGATGGAGGTGAAAATGGGCGCGAGCGAGTGTCACGCGCATCACACGACGGATGTTCCGGTGTATTATTTGCACTCGCAAATACGACAAGGCGACGTCGTTTTAGCCGCCTTGGCAGACATACAGTTGCACGATTTAGGAAGCTCCGATGATCCGACGGGTGCGCACAGAGAAGGAGAAGAAGAAGAAGAAGAAGAAGGAGTGAACCACAACAATAACAGTGGGGGATATCGAAGGGCGTTACTTTCGGCCTCGGCTGGCGGGCCCGGACCGTCGGTTGAAAAAATGTCCTACACCATTCTCAGCAACTATAAGAAATCGAACGGCGACGTGTACATCACCGTCAGCACAAACTGTCCCGAAAACGTCTCCGTTCGAGCAACGATACGAGATGTTGGCTTGGTAGGCATCGGGCAACAATGGATCGCGTTGGTCTTGTTAATCGGCGTGTTTGGTTTAATCATCGTCGAAGTCATCCACCGAACGTTGGTTGCTTTTCTCGGCGCCGCCGCGGTCTTGTACGTCTTGGCATTGGAACACCGATTCCCATCCGTGGCGAAAATTATCCAGTGGATGGACCACGAAACGTTGGCGTTGCTTTGGGGGATGATGGTTATCGTCGCGTTGCTCGCGCGATCCGGGGTGTTTGAATTCCTCTCGGTTCGTTTAATCGAGTTATCGAGATGCGACATGTGGCGCTTGACGTGGATGCTCATGCTCTTCGATTGCATTTTGTCTGCGTTTTTGGACAACGTGACGACGATGCTTTTATTAGCGCCGGTGATTATTTCCTTATGCAAAGCGTTGAAAATTGATCCGAGACCTTTATTACTTCCGTTGGCTTTGTTCGGTAACATTGGCGGCGCGGCGACTATGATTGGCGATCCACCAAACATCATCGTCGGAAACGCTTTAAAAGAGTACATCGATTTTAACGATTTCTTACAAATTATGGCCCCGGGCGTCGTTTTAACCGTCCCGGTTGTTTTAGTCTTCGTCCGATGGCACTACGGGAAAGAGTTTTACTCCCAAAAGTTGGTGGTGGATTTAGAGAAAATGAAAAGAGACTATCCGATTCGAGACATGCCTTTATTGATTCGATCCGGCATCGTCTTGTGTTTTGTCATAGTCTTGTTCTTTTTACACCCGGTGATTCACTTTTCGCCGTCTTATGCCGCGTTATTCGGCGCAATCGCGGTGCTCTTAACCGGTCCAGAACACGATTTCGAACACGCTCTGGAAAAAGTCGAATGGGATTCGCTCTTATTCTTCGCCGGCTTGTTCGTCTTCACCGAAGGCGTCGCCGAACTCGGCTTATTGCGAGAAATCTCCGACGCGCTTTCGGCGTTAATCGAAATGGTCCCAGTCGAAAAGCGCTCGCAAGTCGCTATCGTCCTCGTCCAAATCGTCGCCGCCGTCGCGTCCGCGTTCGTCGACAACATCCCGTTCACGACCACCATGTTACCCGTCATCGTCCAAATCGCCGAAAACGTCGAAGGCGTCCACATCAAAGGTTTAGGATGGGCGTTATGTTTCGGGGCTGATTTCGGGGGCATGGGTACCCTCATCGGCGCGAGCGCGAACATCGTCATGGCTGGTATCGCCCACGAGGCTGGATTCCACGTCACGTTTGGTCAGTTTTTCAAAATCGGGTTCCCGGCCATGTGGATTTCGCTCGTCATCAGCGTCTGCTATTTGTGCATGATGGAAGGCGCCGGCGCCTTGAAGTAGTAGTAAGTAGAGTTTTGCGAACGATGATGATGTCAAAGCGTTTTTTGAGGAGATAGAGAAGGAAAAGAAGAAAAGAGTTTTGTCTTACAGTAGCGCAGCGTAGTCTGGAAAGCGAATACTATTTATGTAACGGAAAAGCAACGATGTAGTATATGGTACATATATGTAACGCGTAAATAACCTAGTATTCGTACATAATCTGTTCATACTGCCATAATTAATTGATTTTGTGGACATCTTTTGACATGCATCGGTCACATTTGCATCGATACCATCCACATTAAAGGTAGGGGAATCTTTTCCTTGCATTTGCTCCATTACAACACACACAAATGTCCTCTTTACTGTTCTCCTCCGTCGGTACTCCTACTCCTGTTGTCGTTCAAAAACGACGTCAGAGGATCATCAGAGCGCATTCATCTTTTCGCGCCTTTCCGTCTTTCTCCGTTTTAGATGAATCGTCATCGTTTTCAACGCAAAACAAAAGTAATACTGAAAAACCCACATGCGTTGCCGGCGGGGAAAGAACGGAAACGAAGATGTTTAGAAAAAGGAACACCAGTAACAGTAACAACGACAACAAAATCCTGAAAAGTGTCCTCGTCCTCGTTCAAACAGTCCTCGTCCTTCTCTCCACCTCTTCGATTAATGCGCACGCGTTGGAAGCGAACGAGCAAACGGAGTCGAATGCATTCGTACAAACTTTGTTACAAAAAACCGAAGAGAAACGAGAGGAAAGACAGAAAGAACGAGTGCTCGAGTATTCGAAGAAAAATTTCAAAGACTATTTAGCTTTCGTGGATAACGGACGAACCGCGAAAACAGAGAACGACGTCAAAATAAAAGAGTGGCTGGAGAAGAATAAGTGAGAATTGTATTAATAGTATTATTATTATTAAGATTATATCGATGTGATTAATGTTGATGCGTATGCGAAGCGTTTACTCTCTCTCTGGTCTCTCTCTTTTATAATTTTTAATCTCTGCACGCGCCGCTTCGAATCTCTTTCGCTTTCTCTTCGAACGCTTTTAACCCTTCTTCTTCGGAGGCGGCTTCGCCTAACGCTCTGACCAACGCGGAGCCGACGATGACGCCGTCTGCGCCCCAGTTGACGATTTGCTTGGCGTGTCCGGCGTTGGAGACTCCGAAACCAACCGCGATGGGTTCGTCGGTCACTTTACGTAAATCCGCGACTAACTCTTCGACTCTCGAGGCGACGTTGGTTTGCATCCCAGTCACGCCAGTGACGGAAACCAAATAGACGAAGCCTTTGGTGTTCAAGGCGATTTGCCGAGCGCGTTCCGTCGGCGTCGTCGGCGTGGAGAGCAAGACCAAATCGATGCCGTATTTCGAGCAAATCTTGCTCGTCTCGTACGTTTCCTCCAACGGTACGTCTGGAATTAACAACCCTCTCGCGCCGGCGTCGGCGATTTGTTGCACGAACTTCTCCACGCCTCTCTGGTAAATCGGATTGAAATACGTAAACATCACAATCGGCGCCTTCACGCCTTTGCCGTTATCGATGGTTTTCTTCGCCATGGCGATGACTTTATCTAACGTAGCGCCATTTTCCAAAGCTCTCGTCGCCGCGGCTTGAATCACCGGACCATCCGCTAACGGGTCGGAATACGGAACGCCTAATTCGATGACATCTGCGCCAGCCGCGTCTGTTTTGTTTGTTGTTTCAAAGAAATTAAAAAGAAAGAAAGAAAGCGAGAAGAGCGTGGTTTCGTCAGTACGAAGACAAAGACAAAGACAAAGAAGACGAAAGACGAGCATAAGTAACGCACCTAAAATCTTCAAAGCTTTCGCCGTGGCTTCTAAGTTCGGGTCCCCGGCGACGACGAAAGGAATGAACGCGATTTTGTTTTCCGATTTGAGTTTCTTGAACGTTTCGCCGATGGTTTGCACTCCTCCGCTCGTCGCCGCCGAGGCAGTAGTGGCAGCCTTCTTTGGTCTCATTTTGGTCTGCATTTTGCCTCCAATTTTGTGTCTTCTTTTTGTGATGATAAAACTTTTCTTGTTCGAAGAAGAACAAGAAGTTTTCGTTTGTGCGAAAGATGTCGATCGCATGTTCTGATCGCTCGAGTTGTTCTTTCGCGTTCTTTCTCTCTCTTTCTGAATAGAAAAGGCGCTGAGACGTATCTGATTTTTGGATAATGTTTGGGAAAATTCCAATCCCAATCCTCGCTTTGATATATATATAGAATGCTCTCAAAAGACGACGAAAAGGGTATGTGCAGTGGTGTACGTATTCTCTGCGTCTCTGCTTTTTCTGTGCGTGTGATTATTATACGCGTATGTGCGAGTCTCTCTCTCTGTCGTTGTAAACAACTGTGTGGTCTATTCGTCCATTTTTCAGGTTTTTGGGCTGCTCTTTTTCATTTTTCCTCCCGAAACGGCTTTCAGAGTTGGTGCGCTGAGTGTACGTCTGTGTTTTCAAAAGCTTTGTTTGTTTGTATGTGTTTATGAACTGCGTTCTAACTCGCCATGTTCGTATCGCCAACCAAATGGAAAAAATGGTAAAGGACAGTTGTTGTTGAGGAGGTATTGTACACATTCGGGTTGGTTGTTCTCGTGCGCTTTTCGTACGGCGTGAGAGTTCCAAGGCGCTTTGGGGGTTTCGTGCAAGTACTTCAAACAGTCTAAGTGGCCGTTCATGGCTGCCAACTTACACGCACTTTCGTTATATTGATCATACTTGCGCTCAACAAGATATTCGAGTATGTGGAGATGACCATTTTTAGCCGCCCAATTGGCAGGAAGAAAATCCCAAGGCGCTTTGGCTTCTTCACGTAAGTATTTGAGGCACTCGAGATGACCGTTTGAGGCAGCATATGCACACGCGTCCTCATCGATAGGACACTCATTTGCAACGCAATACTTTACCATTTCCAGATTACCTTGACGTGCGGCCGCATCAATCGTCCTATCATCCCACTTACACTTTTTCTCCTCTCGCGCCCACTTGAGCAACTCGAGTTTATTCGTTTTAGCAACTTTTACGCAGAAATATGTTTCGGTCCAGTGTCTCGGCCACAACGATTTATGCTCCCACGCGACTTCCAAAGTCGATATCGACGACATCTCTTGAACTTTAAACTTCTCTTTCAAGTCTCCCGCACGAGAGGATCTCTTCACCAACGCTCTCGTTTCACCATTCACTCTGTCCAAGAATTTGAGATCATTCGAATTCAATCTCGGAAGCACATGAGTGAAACAAATATCGTCGCACTTCACGATCACCTCCCACAGCAGTTTCGGAGAAGACAAAGAACAACTGCTCTCCTCCTCCATCTTGGAAGGCATATCCTCCTCAACAAGGTTTCTTCTTCTCTCTCTCTCTCTGCGCTTCCTGTCTTTCAACGCGAAAAGTGGTAAAAAAATACAAACACACATGCAGACATGCGATCAGAGAGAAATGCGTTTCCCCTAAAGAAGCCGTTTGTGAGATATTTTTACATTCACCAAAGAGCGGCACTCTTTCCTCCGCGTGCGAACAAAAACGTCCCTTTTCTCTCACTCTCTGAATACCACACAAAACACGGTTTTAGTGCACGCAACGACCACTTCGAGTTCATTCGCGAAGAAGAAGCAACGACGACGACGCGCGAAAGAAACGAACCATATACTCAGAACACATTTCCAATTCAAAATGAGAAATTCGATCAAATTCCTCGCGTACGTTCTCTCGATCGCGAGCGTCTCCTTACGGAGCGATGATAAAGGCAACGCTGGCGTCTTGGTCTTTCGTTCGGTCTCGGCTTCCTCCGCTGCCGAAACGACGACGACGACGAGTGAAACAACCGCGAGTGATGATGATGGAGCGATTGAACTCACCCCGACTGCCTTTCGAGCGCAACTGCAAGCGAAACCATCCGACGAGAAGTATTTCGCAAAGTTTTACGCCCCGTGGTGCGGCCACTGTAAATCGATGGCGAAAGATTGGGACGCTTTGGCAGCGGAGATGAAATCGGAAGGACGAAGTGATTTGAAACTGTTCTCGGTGGACGCGTCGACGCAAGCGGAAGCGTCCGTGGCGAAAGAGTTTGAGATTAAATCGTTCCCGACGTTGATGTACTTTGAAGACGGGAAGATGTTTCCGTATTCCGGCGGCGCGAGGACGAAGGAAGCGTTGGGGAACTATTTGGCGTCCGAGAATAAGAAAGACGCGAGGAAGTTTTCGTTCAAGGGCGAGAGCTTCAAGTTGCAACAACCCGGTGTGTTCGTTCGAGCGAAGAAGTTTTGGGAGGAGTCTTTGCAAGTGATCGCGCAGGTGTATAAGCACAAGGCTGGGGCGGTGTACGTTTTGTACGGCGCCGGATTGGTCACCGGTATTTCGTTCGCGAGTTTGTTCTTCGTGGTCGTGCAAAGAACCGGCAGCGACGGTAAGAAGTCGAAAGCCGCCGCGAAGGGTAAAGGCTCGGCGAAGAAGACGAATTAAGTTCATTAAGCGAGAGAGAGATTATATCTGTTACTCGACAAAAACACCTGCCGCTCGTCACCACCCGACTGGCGATACGAACGTGGAGGAGAGTAACTTACGCGTGTCAGAATTCTAAATGTATTTTAACAAGTTTACAGAGTAATACTATTCTTTTAATCTTACACTCTCTCTCAAAGCAACTCCGCTCTCGGCGTGCCTCCCTCTTCGCTACTATCTAACAACCCTTTGAACTGCTGAAATTTACAAAACAGAATCCTTCCTTTCTTCAAATCAACCGCGTCCCCCTCGTCCGTGCCGTCGTCGAATTTGAATGGGCCCACGTCCTCCAAAATTCTAATAAATACCATCTTATTCGCTTCGTTCGGATGCGACACCATCGACTCCTCTCCAACTTCCTCCTCTCCAAACTCCATAAACGCGCTTTGGTACTCTTTCAACGGAAAATTCGCGAGCACAGACTTCGCGTGCTCTTCGTACGCCTTGACTAATTCCTCCGTAAACGCTAACTCCTTCCCGCTGACCGCTTCCCGCTCTCGTTGCAACACGTGCACGGGAAACTGTTGAATTTTCTTAATCCTCGTCCTCAAATAACTCCTCAACACGTATTTCGCCCTGTTCAACTCCTCTCTCCCGATCGCAGATAAGAGCATTTCGTTCCCGTCCCCGGATTCGTTCGCGGAGTTTTCCATCTCTTCGATTTCTCGCTCGCGGGAAGCGAGTAAAGTTTGGAAACGCGCAACTTCAGTGGATTTGAATTTCAACAAGATCGGCGCGTTCTTTTCATCGTTCCAGGCGCGTTTGAGTGTTTCGTACAGTTTCACGTTTTCGTTGATCTCGATATCGTCGTCCTCTTCCATGGTGGGTGATTTCTTCTCGAAGAGTATTCGCAGAACCTTCGTCCGACGCGCAAAAGGATGCAAAATGTGAAGATTTTCAACTCTGAGAAAGAAACGAAACTTCGAGAGGTTTGAGAGCGAAGAACACCATCGACGCGTTAATGTTCGTTTTACGTGATAAAACCACCTGAAACTTTAAAGAACGACGAAATAGAATTGATTACAGGCAATGCGTGCATTTTGAATGAAAGAGAAAGCGTGTGAGTGCGATTTTGTGTGCGATATGTAAAATGTTCATCCAAATTGTTGGTGGTGTTACGAGTAACGAAGACGACAACACACGCGCTTAGCAAACAGGCGAAGGGTCGACTCGTTCTCGCTCGCGAAGAAGAATTCTGCTTCTGCGTTTTCGTTTTCGTCGTAAAAGTCGTCTTGTTCTTCGTCGATTCTTTTCTGATTCGTCTCTCGAAGGTTTCGTAAGGACTCCGAAGCGAAGCGCCAGACGAGCGCTCTTTGACTGTCGGTGAACGCGCGCGGTTGAACGATCGATTTCGTCGAAATATACTCCACGGCTTTCCTGAAACCTTCTCGAACGCAAAGTTTGAGCACTTTACGGTTACACGTCTCCGCGAAGTGCGAGAGTTCTGAGACGGCGCCTTCGTCGCGAGCGCCGTCGGCGACGACTTTCGAGAACATTCGCGATTTTGATTTTGTTGACTTCTTCGAGGATGACAAACACGTCGTATTGTTGTTGCATTCCTCGGTATAATACTCGTCGACGACTTCTCGATAAAAAGTTTTCAACAAGTCGTACCTCGCCGCTCGCGATGGACGCATGAACGGCGCCGCGAACGTCTCCTTCGGGTGAAAGATTTTGCCCAGTACAGATTTCTCGTCTTTTTTGGTCAAACGAGATGCGTCTGAGATGGACGCGACGACGCACACGCGACGAGAAGAACTGTTGTTTTCTTTCTCTAACGATTTCAACGCGGCAGTTAATCCAGCTTTGAACGATTTCGGGTCGACTTTTTGAGTCTGTTGAGTAGTAGAAGTCTTCGCGTTTGATGAAACAGCCGCATCCGCTTGTGTTCCATCGGTACCGGATGTGCCATTCCCGACCGTATTTTCCTCGCTCACATTTCTGTCCTCGTCTTCTTCTCCTTCTTCCTCGTTGCCTTCTTTTGCGCTGCCCTTCTTGGCCTTCGTCTTCTTTGTTTTCTTCTTCGTCTTCTTCTTCTTGCCCGTCGCGAACGCGTTCTCGATGTTGCCGACGTACACCACACTCGGCGCCCATTTTTTAGCCAACTGGAACGTTCGTTTCAACAAGTCCGCGCAAAATGCGCTCTCGTCGTCTTGTTCTGTATCCTCCGTATCATTTCCGTCGTGTTCTTCTGTAGTCGTTGCGTTCGGTTCTTTGCTCCTCCTCCGCACGACATTTTCAATCGAGCAGTCAAAAAATACGCTCCCGGTCTCCCTCGCGAGGACATTTTTCGCGAAATGTTTCTGTCCGCACCCTCTCGGTCCGATGAAGAGCAAATGTTTTGGTTTCTCCGCATTGTGCGCGTATGATTCTAACCACACGCTGGATGTGCTCGCTCCGAGAGGTATCAAGACGTTCGATTTGATCGATTCAATCGCTCGCTTCTGGTCGTCCACGGACCGGTCCGGCGCTTCC
>Ga0181557_1003882_pt1 | contig 14312 bp, 10 predicted proteins | sample 011ome_23_FD_148632 | JGI IMG/M metagenome (GOLD analysis project Ga0181557, IMG submission 148632) | Coastal salt marsh microbial communities from the Groves Creek Marsh, Skidaway Island, Georgia - 011506CT metaG (spades assembly) | ecosystem: Environmental > Aquatic > Marine > Intertidal zone... | reverse complement strand
CCGCCGCCAAGTGCCGCCGCGCCGATTTTTACCAGATCAACCGCACTTTTCCGGCCAGCAAGATCTGCCGTTACCGCAACAACGATCGACGCTTTACCAGCATCGGTCGCGACCAGACAGATCACTGCATTTTCCAACGATGATTTGATTTCATCAGCCATTGATTTAAGCTCACGCGCCGGGGTGTCCTCCAGCAGTCGTCCGACAAAATTAATGCCATTAATGACCTCACCGTCATTACCGTCAACGCCGCCACTGGCGGCCAGTTTGCGCCGCAGCTGGCTTATATCGCGCTCGGCTTTTTTGCGGTCATCAACTAGCTGGGCCACACGTTCGGCAAGTTGTTCTGGGCCGATTTTTAAGAGATCAGCACTTTTGGTCAAAATTGCATCACGCGCCACAATCCAGGCCAAAGCGCCCTCATGTGTTACCGCCTCGATCCGGCGTACGCCGCCAGCAACAGCAGATTCTGAAATGATTTTCAGCAGGCTGATATCACCTGTCCGACCAACATGGGTACCGCCACATAATTCGACCGACCACGCTTTGTTGGGGTTATCATCGGCAACGCCGCCCATCTGTACGACGCGCACTTCATCGCCATATTTTTCGCCAAACAGCGCCAAAGCGCCAAGTTCAATCGCTGCGTCAGGGGTCATAACACGGGTGGTGACGTCCGAATTCATCCGAATTCGCGCATTCACAATCTGCTGTACCTGCTCTAGCTCTTCCGGCGAAACAGCCTTTCGATGCGAAAAGTCAAACCGTAGCCGGTCAGGGCTGACCAGCGAGCCCTTCTGCGCAACGTGATCACCAAGCACAAGCCGCAGCGCCTCATGCAGCAGATGCGTTGCCGAATGGTTCGCACGGAGCCGTAAACGCCGCAAAAAGTCGATTTGCAACCGCACATCCTGCCCTTTGACAAGCGTGCCTGCCTCGACCTCAATCCGGTGAATAAACAGGCCGGACGGGGTCTTTTGGGTATCGGTTACGCGCGCTGTTCCACCATCCCAGCTGATCGTTCCGACATCGCCCACCTGGCCACCAGACTCGCCATAAAACGGGGTTTGATTAACCACCATACACGCCTTGCCACCCTTGCCAACACTGTCAATTTCGGCATTACCATCGACCAGCGCGGTAACAATGGCCTCGGCCGTGTCCGCGCCATAGCCAAGAAATTCGGTGGCTTCTAGATTTTGTGCGAGATCGAGCCAAATGGTTTCCGTGGCGCTGTCGCCGGATCCGCTCCATGCACGGCGCGCATTGGCCTTTTGCGCATCCATCGCAGCGTTAAATCCATCAAGGTCAACCTGCCAGCCATAGCCGCGCATAAAATCTTGGGTAAGATCAAGCGGGAAGCCGAATGTGTCATAAAGTTTGAACGCCGTGGCACCGTCAAGCGTGCCGCCCGAGGGCTTGTCAGCCACCTCGTCATTCAAGATCCGCAGCCCGCGACCGAGGGTTTCCTTGAACCGTGTTTCCTCAAGTTTCAGGGTCTCGGTAATCAGCGATTGCGCCCGTCCAAGTTCACCATATTGTGCGCCCATCTCAGCAACTAGTGTTGGTACAAGCCGGTACATTGTCGGCTCGGCGCACCCCATTTGATGAATATGACGCATCGCCCGCCGCATAATCCGGCGCAACACATAGCCGCGCCCCTCATTTGACGGCAAAACGCCATCGGCAATCAAAAAGGATGATGCCCGCAGATGATCCGCGACCACCCGGTGCGATACATTGTGCACCCCGCCAGCGTCCGTGCCGGACACATCAGCCGACGCCTCGATCAATGAGCGCATCAAATCAATATCGTAATTATCATGCTTGCCCTGAAGAACGGCAGCAATACGCTCTAGCCCCATTCCGGTATCAATCGACGGTTTTGGCAGGTTAATGCGTTGGTCGGGCATCTGCTCAAACTGCATAAAAACCAGATTCCAAATCTCTATAAACCGGTCACCATCCTCATCGGGAGAACCCGGAGGGCCGCCTGAAATGTGATCGCCATGATCAAAGAAAATTTCGGAACACGGGCCGCAAGGGCCGGTGTCACCCATCGCCCAGAAATTATCAGAAGTCGCAATTCGGATAATCCGATCATCGCCAAGGTCGGCAATTTTTTTCCACAGACTGGCTGCCTCATCATCCTCGTGATAGACGGTCACCAGCAATTTTGACGCATCAAGACCATATTCCTTGGTGATTAAACGCCATGCAAGCTCGATCGCATTTTCCTTGAAATAATCTCCGAAGGAAAAATTACCAAGCATTTCAAAAAATGTGTGATGACGCGCCGTGTAACCAACATTTTCCAGATCATTATGCTTGCCACCGGCGCGCACACATTTCTGCGCAGTGGCGGCCCGAACATAATCGCGCGTCTCTGCACCGGTGAATAGGTTTTTGAATTGCACCATTCCCGAATTGGCAAACATCAACGTCGGGTCATTTTGTGGCACTAGCGGGCTAGAGGCGACAATTTCATGTCCGTTCTTGCCAAAATAATCCAAAAAAGTGGCGCGGATATCATTCACACTCGACATTAAACTGCCCCCAGCACAGCATCCGGCTCGCGGCGCTTAGTCTCTGCTGATCACCAACAAAAAATATACCGCGCAAAACCCATTTAATTTTGGTTATTGTCTACCCGCCACAGGGGGTATCTGTCCAGATCAACTTGCCCAAATTGAGTGGAATTCATGTAAAAAACTCCGCGAAACCTACTGGAGTTTTGGTACTGGCCGCATAACGTTGTATTGACGAGGCTCAGCAAGCCTTGCGCCAAGTAAATGGCCAGCCACAAAAGCGTGACTGACCAAAATAAATTTTACCTAATATCACGGCTGGAAACTGACGCGAAATTTTTATTTCTTTTCCAAGGTTACGGCGTAGTCGGCAAATCTGACAACTCAGGCGAGTCCGGCACTTTTGCCTCCTCGCTATCGGCGATAGAGTTATCCAGCATCTGGTCACCAACAAGTCCCGCATTCTGCCTGATCGCCGCTTCAATTTCGGCGGCAAGTTCCGCATTTTCACGCAGGAAATTCTTTGCGTTCTCACGGCCCTGACCAATGCGCTGTCCCTTATAGGAAATCCAAGCACCTGACTTATCAACAATACTGGCAGCAACACCAAGATCAAGCAATTCCCCCATCTTCGAGATGCCTTCGCCATACATGATATCGAATTCAATCGTTCTGAATGGTGCCGCAACCTTATTTTTCACAACCTTGACGCGGGTCTGATTACCAACCACCTCATCACGGTCCTTAATCGCGCCAATCCGGCGAATATCCAAACGCACAGACGCATAGAATTTCAACGCATTACCACCGGTTGTCGTCTCTGGATTGCCAAACATAACACCGATTTTTAGGCGAATCTGGTTGATGAAAATCACCAGACAGTTTGAACGTGCGATTGACGATGTTAATTTGCGCAGGGCTTGGCTCATCAGACGCGCATGAAGCCCGACATGGTGATCGCCCATCTCACCTTCTAATTCAGCCCGCGGAACTAACGCGGCAACCGAGTCAACAACAAGCACATCAACCGCCCCAGACCGAACCAAAGTATCGGCAATTTCCAGCGCCTGCTCACCGGCATCAGGCTGCGAAATCAACAGATCATCAATATTGACCCCAAGTTTGCGCGCATAAGCCGGGTCAAGCGCGTGTTCAGCGTCGACAAATGCACAAATGCCGCCTTCTTTTTGCGCTTCTGCAACCGCGTGAAGTGCCAGAGTGGTTTTTCCTGATGATTCAGGGCCATAGATTTCGACAATCCGTCCTTTTGGAAAACCGCCAATACCAAGACCAATATCAAGGCCAAGCGATCCCGTTGAAATTGACTGCACATCCACCGCGGATTCGCGCTGGCCAAGCTTCATGACCGAGCCCTTGCCAAAGGCCTTTTCAATCTGTCCAATCGCCGCTTCAAGCGCCTTGTTTTTATCATCACTCTTCATTTTGAGATCCACTACAACTCCAACCATTTATGCCTCCTTAGTTGCACAACCACCAACACCTGTCCATGTTTATATCAGTGCCCCGGCAGACCTTTTCTGATCCGATACCCATCAACAACGCGGTTTAAAATTAAAGTCTCAGTAACGCCGTTTTTCGTTCTGGAATTCATTATGTACCTGTTTTGTTCTAATCTCAAGCATATTTTCACCTTTTGTTCTATTTTTTATAAGTGGGGTAAGGTGGTTTTTCCTTAGCTCAGGGTACTGCGAACCAGGATTTGATTATCACTGGACAACCAAAGTGCAAAACGCGCCGGAAAACCGGCGCGTATGCTATTTCGTGATGATTCCGTTTTCGGGCAGTCGCTAATCGTCTCGGTGGACGCGCTCCATCCGCTCGTGGCGTTCCTGTGCATGCAGACTGAGCGAGGCAATGGGCCGGGCCTCGAGCCGCCGCAGATTAATCGGCTCGTCAGTTTCGGTACAATAGCCATAGCTACCATCGTCGATGCGCCGCAATGCCGCCTCGATTTTTTGCAACAATTTGCGTTCACGATCCCGCGTTCTGAGGTCAAGCGCGGCATTGCTTTCGATTTGCGCACGATCCATTTGATCCGGCTGGTGAAGGTTTTCCTGAGACAATCCGGTAATAGTACCGTTGGCATCATCCAATAATTCAGCCTTCCATGCTTCAAGTTTCCGCTGGAAATAAAGTAATTGCATCGGGTTCATGAACTCTTCATCTTCGCTGGGTCGATAATCTTCCGGCAACATATTCTGTGCGATTGTGCCCACCTTGACTTTGGTTTGTTGTTCTGTTTTGACACGCGCCACATCCTTGGTTATGTCCGCACCGTCCGGCAAGACAATCTGCGCTTCGTCGGAAATAGCCTTATTGGTCTTCATTTCATCACCTTCGCAATCAAATTGAAGTTCATCGTAAATACAACCGTAAAAGAGCTGTGTCGGATACACTGAATCGAATTTTACCGCAAGTGCATTCTGGCCAAAAAAGCCTATCCATTTTCGTTTAACCAACAACAACCATTATTAAAAAGTTAATCACGTATCGGTGATTTGTGATCACGCTGTTACCCGCTTAACCTTCTGAAGATGCGGGATAAGCGTGAGAGCTCTGGGTTTTTGAGATGTGACAATGGTTCTGTTCAGATCGCGCATGAAGTGGGGGTGGTGGTATTACAAACGGAATTGAGTGAGAGCCTTCAAAATGCACTTACTCATAGGCGAAGATGATCCAATTGTTGCAGATGTTCTTGGCATGGCATTGAAGAAGACTGGCCACTTCAAGATAATGGCCAACACTATCGAAACAGCACTATCAGAGTTAAAGTACAGTCGAGTCGGCGCAAAACAGGCTTGCCAGCAGCCAGCCAATCATGGCAAGAACTCGAGTGACGATTTCTGGTGCCTTTTAACCATTCCTCAAGCCTTGGATTAACGCCCTTGCTCTATTTCAGTCTCGGTGATTTTGTAATCCATCCAGATCAACCCGATTGGGGCATAGGTCAGGTCCAGTCGATCGTTGGGATGAACGTAACAGTTAACTTTGAGCATGCCGGCAAACAAATGATCAATTGCAATGTCATCAACCTTGCTCTTGCGCGGTCTCCAGGCAAATCATGCTCTTCTTGATCGATTAAATGACTGGTCAATGATTGGTAAAATAAGTGGCCGATTGTTGACTGGTCTCTGTCTAAATTAATTTGATAAACCGACATGACCCTATGTCGCATGGCAGGTGAGACAATATTAGTCTATCTATAGTAGTCGTTTTTTATGGATTTTTTTTGACAAAGGTTGTAGCGGTCGCAGCGTGAAGCGACGCCCCGCCGTAGGAGAACTGTCCTTGAACTATCGCGAGATTTTGAGAAGCAAGCTTAACCAGCTGAAAAGCGAAAGCCGCTATCGAACCTTTGTCGAATTAGAGCGCCAGACCGGATTGCATCCCCACGCCGTCTGGAACAGCCCTGACGGCCCCAAGGACGTGGTAATCTGGTGTTCGAATGATTACCTCGGCATGGGGCAAAATCCGGACGCGGTCAAGGCGTTGACCACCGCGATCGACAAGCATGGCACCGGTGCCGGGGGAACACGAAATATTTCAGGTACTAGCTCGGCCATCGTTGCATTGGAAGCCGAGCTTGCCCAATTGCATGGCAAGGAACGCGCGCTTGTTCTAACTAGCGGCTATGTTGCGAATGAGGCCAGCATCAGCGCGATTGCCGGCCTGTTCGATGATATCTTGATCCTGTCGGACGAGATGAACCACGCCTCGATCATTGCTGGCATCCGTTATGCGCGCTGTGACAAAGTGATCTTTAGGCATAATGATGTCGCGCATCTTGAAGAACTGCTGGCCGCCCAGCCCATTGACCGGCCCAAGTTGATAATTTTTGAGTCAGTCTATTCAATGGATGGCGACACAAGCCCAATTGCCGAAATCGTTGCGCTTGCCGAGACATACAACGCGCTTACCTATCTTGATGAGGTGCATGCGGTCGGCATGTATGGTGACGAAGGCGGCGGCATTGCCCAGATGCGAGGCCTGCAGGACCGGGTTGATGTTATCCAAGGCACGCTTGGCAAGGCATATGGGGTTGTTGGTGGCTACATTACGGCCGATGATGTGATCTGTGATGCTGTCCGTAGCTTTGGTTCGGGCTTTATTTTCACCACAGCTTTACCCCCAGCATTGGCGCATGGTGCATTGGCATCGGTTCGGCATCTTCGCCGCAGTACCAGCGAGCGCCAAGCTCAGCAGCAGCAGGCAACAAGGCTAAAGGCGAAATTACGTGACGCCGGTCTACCGCTACTTGCAGGCGACACGCATATCATTCCGGTCATGGTTAGAAACGCCGCCAAATGCAGTCGAATCTCCCAAATCCTGCTACATGAATATAGCATTTACGTCCAACCAATTAATTATCCAACAGTGCCTGTTGGCACAGAACGGCTGCGCCTCACGCCCGGCCCGCTGCATAGCGATGCGATGGTTGATGATCTGGTGACATCTTTGTCAAAAGCCTTTGCCATCGCCAGTGACGAGCAGGCCAAACAAACCGGGTAAACGGGGAGGTTAAACTGGGGTAGACAGGCTTAGCATCGCTGGAAAAAATACCTCACACTGCCTCGTAAGGCTGGAATATGCCATTTACAACCCCTACATAAACAATGTGTGTGTGTCTCGATATACGCCTCAGTGATACTACGGCTACTATTCGATGAATCGGGGCCCAGAGTATTATTTCGCCTCAACGGCCATTAATGGAATGTGATTATGCCAATTACCCCTACCCCGTCCGATCATCCAAAATTCCCTGGCCGCGGTAAAACCGGCTTGCTGTTGGTGAATCTTGGCACGCCCGATGGCACCGACACGAAATCTATGCGTCGTTATCTAAAACAGTTTCTATCCGACCGTCGGGTGATAGAGGTACCACGCCTTTTGTGGTGGATAATCCTTAATGGCATTATCCTGAATGTCAGGCCGCGAAAATCGGGGGATGCTTATGCGCGGATCTGGCTCAAAGATGATCCCGACGGATCGCCGCTGCGCCGCATTACACGGTTGCAGGCCGAACATGTAGCCAAAAGCTTTCAGCGCGATGATTTGATCACCGATTACGCGATGCGTTATGGCAACCCGTCAATCCAGTCGCAAATGCAAAAGCTGCAGGATGCCGGATGTAGCCAGATTTTGGTTATGCCGCTTTATCCGCAATATGCCGCCTCGACAACTGCGACGGTAAATGACGAAGTGTTCAAATGGGCGCTTGACCTGCGCTGGCAACCGGCGATCCGAACCGCACCGCCATGGCATGACCATCCGGTCTATATTGAAGCGCTAGCCGACTCGGTGCGCAAATCGGTCAAGAAAAACGGTATGCCTGACGATTTGGTGATCTCGTTCCACGGTATTCCTAAAAGCTATTTTGTCGGTGGGGATCCCTACCATTGCCATTGTATGAAGACGGCACGTCTGCTTCGCGAAGAGCTTAACTGGGACGAGGCGCATTTTCATGCGACCTTTCAGTCGCGTTTCGGCTCGGAACCCTGGCTTCAGCCCTATACCGACAAAAGCGTTGTCGCACTTGCCAAAAACGGCTCAAAACACGTTGCCATTATGGCGCCCGGATTTGTCGCAGATTGTCTGGAGACGCTTGATGAGCTGGATATCGAGCTGCATGAAGAGTTTATCGAACATGGCGGCGAGACCTTTACCTATATCCCGTGTCTGAACGACAGTCCGGCGGGGATGAGAGTAATTGAACAAATTGCCACGGAAAATCTTGCTGGCTGGGTAGATACACCAAAAACCACAAACGTCAAAAAAGCATTGGCCAAAAATGCATCGGCTAAAAAAACTGTAGCCAAAAAAAGCTTGGCGAAGACTGGGAATTAGCTTAACCGCTTGTCAAACGTTACTGTGGTCAGTACCAGAAATTGCACCCATCTAAATGAATGCGCAAACCAAAGCCTTTTATTTTTTCATCAGGAATGTTATACCGTTGCCAGCGAGCAGGTGCCGCGTTTAAACGGCATTATGCGTTGGATGTAACGGACATATTAAGGATCTTCAAAACTGCTGCCATCCGGTGGAAATCTGGTCGCGAAAGACCAAGTTAACACCCTCCGAATGATGGCCGATTGGAGAAATATAACGTTACCTTGCAATGCTTCTAATCATGCTCTCATGCGGCGTTTGTGTAGTGGTAAGACCTTAGCCTTCCAAGCTAAAGACGCGGGTTCGATTCCCGCACGCCGCTCCAACTACACCCAAAAAGGGTCTGAGGACAGAGATACAAGTAACTGTTTCTAAATGATTATCGCTCTAGAACAGGAATTTGTTGCCCTATGGTGGGAGTAAGGTTGCCGGTATACTTTAACAAAAGAAACGAAACTTTTTACTTCTCTCGATCAATTCCATCTGACCTTCAGCATCGCTTTAAAAAGCGTAAAATTGAAGTATCACTACGAACAAAATCAGAATCAGAATCAAAAGCAGCCAAATCTGCTGCTGCATTGTCCGATAGGCTTGAACGCTACTGGGACAGTTTACGAATGGAAATGATTTATTCGAGAGAGCTTGGCCTAAAAGCCCTGCAAGAAACAAAAAGACCCAATGGTAATCATTTCAGCTTATCGGACGCGCTAGCGCTCTATCATCGCCTCAAAGGCAATGGCAAAAACCAACTTTTCTATAATGTATCAAATAGAAGTATTCGTCATCTGGCAGAATGCTTGGAACACGATGATCTATCGAACTTGGAGATATCCGACGCAGGACGGTTCCAAGACTATTTGTTCACCCGCGGCATGTCATCCTCATCGGTCAAAAAGGTGTTCTCTTCAGTCAAATCAATTGTCAATTTAGCAATTAGAGAACAAGGACTAACCGTCACAAACGTTTTTAGTGGTACATTCATTCCAGATGATGGCGCAAAACAACGTAGAAATCCTATTCCTACGGAAGCGCTGCAACGTGTGCAGCGAGATTGCCAAAACCTTGATTACGAGCCCCGTTGGTTAATAAACTTAATCAGTGATACTGGAATGCGCCTTTCAGAGGCTTGTGGACTTCTAACGTCTGACTTTCACCTCGATAAGGCAACACCGTTTGTTGATGTAAACGAGCATCCTTGGCGTAGGCTTAAAACGGCGTCGAGCCAGCGGCAAATCCCGTTGAATGGCTTCTCACTCTGGGCCGCCCAGAGGATTGTTTCATCAGCATCAGAGTTCGCGTTTCCAAGATACTGCAATGACCAGAAGTGTAATTCGAGCTCAGCAAGTGCAGCGTTAAACAAGTGGTTGAAGCCACGTGTTCCTAACGGCTGTGTTATTCACTCTTTCCGATACAGCCTGAGAGACCGGTTACTTGCAGTTGAGTGTCCAGCAGACATCATTGATGCAATTGGCGGGTGGACGACTGAAGGTATTGGGCACAAGTGTGGACCGGGTCATGATTTAGAGGTAAAACACCGCTGGATGGGTCGCATATGCAAAGAATGCGATTGAATAATCCTCACTTGGATATTAGGAAGACTCCTACGCTATGAAACGCACTTCAAATTGATCTGTTTCAGTCAAATATGATCAGCAGAGTCATGAAAAGAATCGTATTCCTTATCGCATGTTTGTTATTTGTTTTACCAGTTAGCGCTCAGGCTGACTGGAAAACACGCTACCCTGATCTTCAGGAAGTTGGGACTGGTGTCTTAAAAGTTTTCTTTATGGATATCTACAGCCTAACCCTGCACTCTAAAGAGCGTGATTATCAAGTCAGTGACCATTTTGTGCTCGAATTTAACTACAAAAAATCAGTATCAAAAAAGACAATTATCAACGCATCAATAGACGAACTTTCCAAAGCACCAAGTGTTGGTTCAATTGAATTAAAAGCTTGGAAACAAATTTTAGAAAAAGGCATCAGCGACATGCAAGCTGGAGAAAAAGCCTCTGTGGTCTTTTCAAAGTCTGGGAATATCGAATTTTGGTCAGAAAATCGTGAACCTATTTCATTCCAGGACCTAAAATTTGCCAAGAATTTTGCAGCAATATGGCTTGGACCAAAAACGTCTCACCCAAAGCTAAGATTAGCACTATTGGGTCAAAATTCACAGAAAAACCAGCAAAAGAACTGAGATCCAAGTAAACAGTCACTTGTACCTCGGTCCTCGTGCTTTTCGTATGTGTAGTTGGAGCGGCGCACTTGTAGTTCGAAGCCTATCCGAAGTACCAATCCGTTACCGAATCACGGTATAACAATAGTTAAGCAGATCGACACATATGGCCAACTATCAAAACCTTACTTGTAACCTTTACTGGACCTAAGCCAAAGGGTCCGCGCTGCAAGAAACGTTACCCAAACACAACTTTTCCACAAACTCGGGCACCGGACCGCGGACCCCAAACCGGGGTTTACTGGGGGGCGTTTCTTAATTAGATTTCGACTTGATTAAATAGGTGGGACTGCAGGGCGTGGGTGCTTGGGTCTAAGAGGGTCGGTTTACTTGATTGATCGACCGTCTTTTTGTTTTCTTAATGTTAGTGATTGCTGTCTCTAAAATAATTTAGACACAGTTAGAGGTCTTACAATTTGTGATTGGCAATCGCTGAGTCATAACTTGACTGAAGGCTTTTTGTTATTTCTTTCAATTTTTCCTGAAACGCCTTTTCAGAGTCAAATAACTCACAATCAACAGAGACAACCGCTATTTCATCTCTCACGACCGACCTTTGACCAGTTTTGCGGTCGACTAAAATATTGGTTTCTTGACCGTTGGTGCTTAATGTCCAGCGTATCGACGATATGTCTGTTTCATATGGGACACCGCGGCGTGGTGCCGTCACCTCAATGATGTCATTTTTTCGTTGCCAAGTATGCGTTGAGACCCTTTTTTCATCAAACCAATGTGCAACCACGGATGATAGAGGCTCATCACTCACTGTCCATTCAGATAAAAGATCCTCTGCTCTGCTGCAGACAAGACCTTTTTCGGCGACCACGGCATAAGTCTGAATTGGTGCCATTGCGCTTACAATTAATAGGCAAAGTGTAACAGAGAACAGGACTTTCATAGTCACATGTAACGGCACAGATTTACATAATTATAGCCACAAGACTTCAACTTCAAAGACCTGCCACCAAACGTAAAAGAGAACCGCGTCTTTTTCTCCTTTTCGAATGATTGCCCAGAAGCGAATGACCAGTTGTTAGGGCAAATGAATGGTCAAAATTGCCCCACCAGAAATCGGCGCAAGGTCAATTTTGGCGTTTATTTTTCTGGCGCGCATCATCATGTTATTGATTCCAAATCCACCTTCGCGCTTGGTCTCAAAGCTTTTGCCGCCACTATTTTCAATGGTAATGCTGAACTGGTTTTTGGCGTTTTTCTTGGCCAAAACAACCAAGGTTTTACAACCTGCACGCACAATCGCATTATGAAGTGCCTCTTGAATGATGCGCGTAATTTCAAGAACAATGGTTGAACTTGTTTTTGGATAATCCATCAAGACAAGAAGTGACCAATCAACCTCTAGCTTTGTGTAGGGAATATTATCAACAATTTGCTGTCGTAATGTGCCAAGTGCGGTCAATAAATCTTCTTCAGTTGGCGCACTCTGGCCGAGAATGATTCGAACTTCATTAATAGCAAAGCGGCTAAGCTTTTGAATGTCTGCAAGCGCAGTTTTTGGCTTTTCCTGCGATAAAATATTTACAATCGATAGGTAATTCAAGACACCGTCATGTAGTTCTGAATGGACTTTCAGCATGGCTTGCGATTGTGCTCGTTCTTTTTCTAATTTCAAATTATCAACGGCAAGCTGATTGTGTGATCTTGTAACGACGCTAAAGTATAATGTGACGACAAAAAGAGCGACCGCAGCCGTACCTGCATGTACCAAAATAATGCCATCGGATATCAAACCAAACCGATAGGCAGCATCATGCCCTAATGTCGTCAGAATAGCCATCATCGCAGCGGAATACATGCCTGAATTTTTATTTCCAAGCCAAAAAAAACGATAAAAACCTTTTAAAGCAACATAAAAAACAACCAACAGCAAACAAGGAAGCGTAAAATATAAATTTATCTGCTGCATCACAATTACTGAATGCGATCCAAGCAACAGCAATGCAAGAGATATGACAGTTGCAACGCCAAGATACGATTTATTGATTGGTGGTATGGACGGGTCAAATATATTGTTGCCAAATTGAATCAGCCCGTATGCACTCAAAAACATTAAAGCAACTAAGTAGGGGAAGGCATTTATAAGCGATGGGAAAGCATTCCCAAAAATGCTAACCCCACCAATGATGAGCGCTGCAATAATAAAGACGGGGGGCATAACATCGATATTCACCAAACCAATGACAACGAGAGCAATAAGAACAATAACGATAAAGACTTCAGCGCCCCATAACGCCGCGCGCATATTTTCGTAATATACCTTGTTGCGCTGCGCAAAGACGGCGAGTGTGGCTTCTTGTCCAAAATATATTTTGGACAAAGTGATAGGAGCAATCCCATTTTTTTCGATTGAAAAGCTTATTTCAGGTGATTGCTTTCCGTTTGTTTTCGGTAATTGAATAACAGCGTCAGGAATGCGAAGACCACTTTGCCAATGTTTTTGATTATCACTGTCAAAGAATAGAGTGCCATTAGCAAAAAATTTCAGCCTCCCTTCGTAAAAGGGAATGTATATCGTATCCGAGTCGATAGGGCCGAGGCCATCAATGTTTAAACTTCCCTGAACGGCGATATAGGTATCAGTGCGACCCACATTCTCAGAAACAGGCAAGCTGGTGGTATGCGAAAAAGTTGGTGCTGCATTAAATTCTTCAATAACGAAATCATATTTGGATACGTTCAAAAACGCCTTTGGTGCCCAAAAACACATCAATGGCAGCATTATCATTAGAATAATTACCAGAATTTGGCTTTTGGTTTTTTTCCACACTAGTTCAGCAATCCCAAGCTTCGTGCCTCAAAAACAGCCTCTGAACGGTTTTTAGATTGCAACTTTCTGTAAATATTACGGATATGAACCGGCACTGTCGTTGGCGAAATAGATAACGTTGTGGCCACTTCAGAATAGGAAAGCCCGCGTGAAATGAGGTTTAGAACCTCTAATTCACGCGCCGATAAAATCTCGTCTTTTTGTTTTGGCTCAGCTTGATCTTTGGTCTTGTGGCCTGCTTTGTTCTGAAAAAAGCTGGCAAACGGTGCACTGCGCCCATCATTCTGCAGAGCGGCGACAATCTTATTGGCAATCGATGGCGAGATTGGTGAAGCTCCAGCCATTGCTGTTTTAATAACTGTAATGATTTCAGACGAGTCATCACCCTTGTGAATATAGCCAACAGCGCCATCAGCAATCGCTTGCAGTATAACAGCACTATCCATCGACGATGAAATAACAATCGTGATGGCTGTTTTGACTTTGGTTGAAAATGCCTTAATGCTTTGGTTTCCCCGCCCATCTGGCAAATCAAGATCAGCAAGTAGAATATCAATATGATGGTTTTCCAAACAGGCTAAAAACTCGGCATTATCTGAACATGTAAAAATCTGCTCAGCGTGATCCCAATCTTGAAGGATGCGCGAAAATCGCTGCTGCAAATATAAATCATCTTCTAAAACGGCAAGATTAACCATTCTTCGCTCTCTAAGTGTTTGTTCGCATTCATCTAGACGTGTTTTTTCAAGCTACACAAGGAATCTATCCAATTTTTAGCGCTGGCTACCATATCTGTAGTATTGAACGAATGGCCGATCTGGTGACATATCAGGAGGTTATCGATTGATGTTTATAT
>Ga0181557_1003876_pt1 | contig 14337 bp, 7 predicted proteins | sample 011ome_23_FD_148632 | JGI IMG/M metagenome (GOLD analysis project Ga0181557, IMG submission 148632) | Coastal salt marsh microbial communities from the Groves Creek Marsh, Skidaway Island, Georgia - 011506CT metaG (spades assembly) | ecosystem: Environmental > Aquatic > Marine > Intertidal zone >... | reverse complement strand
GAAGACGTGACAAAGCGCATTTTACAAAAATTTACCTCCGAAATGGAGCTCGAAGTCATGTTAGCACTTAAACATTTTTTTTAACGACAGAGAGTTAATGACACTTTCGATTAAAAAACATTTTGTTAGCTTTTCTTTCTATTTATATTCTTTTTTCAATTAATTCTCTTCGTATTCTTCTTGCATTTTCTTTGCGCTCATCCCAGCTTTACTCGCTTGCGCCGCCGCAGCTTCTCTCGCTCGCGCATCGTATAAAGTCGCCATGTTACCGTCTCTCACGAAAGAATAATCATCTCTCCCTAACAAGTCGCACTGCGCGTATTGCATCATCAAATGGTCAATCAATACCAACGCGACCATGGATTCCACCATCGGCACCGCTCTCGGGACGACGCACGGGTCGTGTCTCCCTCTCGCTTTCAACTCAGTCTCTACGCCGTCGCGGTTGACCGTGTTTTGCGGTCGAGTAATCGTCGACGTCGGTTTAAACGCAATCTTCATCTCGATAATCTCGCCGTTGGAAATGCCGCCTTGAATCCCGCCCGATTTGTTCGTCGTCGTTCGCAAACCTCTTTCTGCGTCCATGTAAAACGGATCGTTGTGTTCGCTTCCTTTCTCTAAAACGCCCGCAAAACCACTACCGATTTCAAAACCTTTCGTTGCCGGTAAGGACATCATCGCTTTCGCTAAATCAGCCTCCAACTTATCAAACACCGGCGCGCCTAAACCTCTCGGGCAATTTCTCACGATGCACGTCACCACCCCACCGCACGAATCACCTTTAACTCTCACCTCATCGATCGCCTCGATCATCTTCTCCGCCACGGAATCGTCCGGACATCTCACGATGTTCTTCTCAACGTCTTCCATGGTAAAATTCTCGTGATCGACTCCGCCTTCGCTCGTTTTCACGTCTTTCACTTGACTCACGTACGCCAAAATTTCCGTGTTTCCGATTTGCTTTAAAATCTTCTTCGCGATCGCTCCAGCCGCGACCCTCCCGATCGTTTCTCTCGCGCTACTTCTCCCACCCCCGGCAATCGCTCTCACCCCGTACTTCATATCGTACGTCGCATCCGCGTGACTCGGTCTATACGCCACCGCGATCTCGCCGTAATCTTGCGATTTGTGGTCCTTATTCCTCACCAGCACTGCAATCGGCGTCCCGAGCGTCACCCCATCTAACCCAACCCCGCTCAAAATCTCGCACGCGTCTTCCTCGTTCCTCGGCGTCGTAATTCTCGACTGCCCCGGTCGACGTCGATCCAACTCGAACTGTAAATCTTCTCGCGATATTTGCAGCTTTGGTGGCACCCCATCCACGACGCACCCGACGCCGCCTCCGTGCGATTCCCCGAACGTCGTCACGCGGAAGAATCTCCCGTACGTGGAGCCGACGTTGGCGACGTGCAACTGCCCTCTTCGTCCTCTCTTCTCGTTAGCCTTTCTGCTCTTCAAACGCACGACCGATGCGCCGTACCTTCCTCTGGAAGAAGAAGAAGAAGAAGAAACAAAGCGCGACATCCTCTTCGGGGAAAAAGACGTCGACGCGACCGCCGATTGCATCTTCTCTCTCTTTTCCTTTTTTTATCGTTTACTCTCTCGATCAAAAAACTTCCAACCGTTCGTGCGTCTGTTCGAGTCCAAAAGATATGTATATATATGTATACGTATCGGGTGTATGCGTGATCGTGCGCTCGCGTTCGTGTGCGTTTTATCGCGTGCGCGTGACTCTCTTTTGGAGCTTAAAACGGAGGTTTTTTATCCAAAAAATAACCCAAAAGTGCTCATTTTTATTACTTTTCCAATTCGATATCCTCCGGGATGATGATGATGCGCTCCGCGCGGCAGCAGCGGGGGGCCCACGACGGCGTCACCAATACCACCACGCTTCGTGGCTGCCGCTTCTGCGGTTCTCGCGGTCGTCTCTGTCGTCGTCGTCGTCGTCGTCGTCCTCGCTTCGAGAAGAATGAAACGTCGACTTTTGTCGTCGTCGTCGCTTCTTCTTCTTCTTCTTCTTCTTCTTCTTCTTCCCCGGGAAGACGGCAAATGATGATGACGACGACGATGACGATGACGATGACGTCTCCTTTTGTGGAGCGAGAGAGATTTTTTGCTCGCGCGGAAGGAGTGCCCGCGTTTCCAAACGACGACGACGACGACGACGCGTCAAAGACGAGTTCTTCTTCTTCTTCTTCTTCTTCGTGCGGAGTGAAATCGTTAACCGTGGGCCAAAATCCAGGTGAGTTTTCGACGATATCGCGAGCGTTGGAAGCGAGCGCGGAAGAAGGCGGGGCGACGATTTCGATTCAAAGCGGCACGTATAAAGAACGAGTGGTTGTGAATAAGCCGAACGTTCGATTGATTGGTTTGAGCGAGGATGTTTACGTGGAGTGGAGAACGTCGACGCCGTACGAGAGCGCGTTGGAGGTTGCCACGGGCGTTACGAACGTGAGTGTGGAGAACGTGAAGTTTACGCACGCGAGTAAATCGGTGGCGAATAACTTTGGAGTGTTTGTGAGAGAAGGAGGGAGTTTAACGTTAAGGAACGTGACGGTTACCTCGGAAACTGGGAGCGGTGTAGCTACCGAAGGCGGTTCGATTGACGCGGAAAACGTGAAGATTGACAAGTGCAAAAACCACGGCGTGTCGGCGTTTGGGAACCAGTTGGAGGAGCCAAAGAGCGGTAAAGTGCGCATGGAAAACGTCGCGATATCGAATTGCGGAGGTGACGGTATTTTGTTGCGAGGCGGTGTTCAAATAGATTCCGTGGACGTCAAAATCGAAAATTGCGCCGGCTTTGGCGTCGAGGCTTTTGAAAACGTGCAAGGAAAAATCGCCAAGTGTAAAATCTCCAAGTGCAAAAAAGGAAACGTAGGTGGCGACAACGACAACTACGACGGCAACGGTGTCAGCATAGAACTAGCATGATTTAGCAAAACTCGCGCGCGCGTAGCATCTAGATAACAAAAGAGGAACTATATTACTATTCTCAACGCGTACCTACTTTTAAGGTATGCCCGGGATCCACGTTCTCGTCTTCGAACGATACCTAGCGTACGTTTCCTCGCCGAACATCCGCTCTAAGAAATACTCCTCCACCGGTATCCGCTTATGAAAAAAACGCCAACTGACTGCCACGAATACCACGAAACTTATCGGGTTCCCCAACACCAACTGCGTCCCGGGCGCCCACAAAAACCATCCGAAATACCCGGGATGTCGGAAAATTTTATACGGACCTTCCGTGACCAATCGATGCGTCTCTCTCTTCTCGGTTTGAATGACGTGCGTGAAGTTGTGTTTTGCGTGTATTTCCGCCCATTTGCGGATGAATTCACCGACGACGCACGTCGCGACGCCAATTTTATGAGCGCTTTCTATCGTTTCTTCGCCGAGCATCGCGCCGTAATCGATGAAAAAATACTCGCACATTCCAAAAGCCATCGCCGCACAGTACGGGACGCTAAAAAGCCAAGAGTGTCGATTGAGAAGATCGCGATTATACGCGACCGTGATGAGAAATTCAGAGAGATGGAAGAACGCGAGGACGCACAGGAAAGTTTGGAAGTTTTTCGACGAGAACGTGGAGTTGCTCATGGTTCATTACTCGCGCGTTTTTGTTTGGATGAAGAGGCTTCTTTCTTGGAAGAATGAAGAATTTGCAGAGAGACAGTTACGAAAAAAACGCGCTATCACCGCATCGCACACTTTACAAAACTAATTCCGCTGCTATTACTACTGCTAAAAGAACTAATATCGTTCGCTATCGTGAATTATCAGTTTTTACTTATCGTACTCTGGTTTCAGCACCCACGCGGAAAATCCTTTGCTCCCGTCGTTCGTCGTCGGATTCCTCTCCAATCGAGCGCATTGTTTCAACAAGTTGCGAAAGATGACGCGGCGTTCGGCGGTGACTTTATCCGCGAAGGCGTCGACGACTAAACCGGTAGGAGCTTCGCCGCCTCTGGATTTGAGAAATTGTATGATGTCTTTAAGAAGAGATTGCGCGAAGCGTGCTTCTTCTTCTTGATTTTCGTTGGCGTTGGCGTCTTGATTCGTGGAAATAATGGCGGCGTCTTCTTCGCGTCTTTGCTGAATACGCGAGAATAAGCGACGACTTCCCGCGTTATTGCTTCCAAAACGGCCAGTGTTGATGTTATTGGTGGCAATGGTTCGCGTGATTGCAGTCGACGTTGTCGTCGCGTTGATCTGTTGCTGCTGCGGAGCTTGAAGGCGAGTGTTGGAGTGTCCATTCATTTCTCCTCGTCCTGAGCGTTTCACCGCCTCCGCCGCTTGTCTCGCGATTCTATCCGCGAAAGCAATTTTCGCGCGCCTGTCGCCATCTGCAGCCGACAAAATCTTATCGTGACACATGGCGCTGTGTAGCCCGCCTTCGCCGTCGAACAACGATTTCAAAATCGCAGCATCGCCTTTACCGTTATCGTCTTTAGTATTATTGGTGTTCAATCGATTCGTCTCGACTCTTTGTACGCCTTCGACGATGGTTCCATTGTTCGCCGCTGTCGTCTCGCCTTTTTCGAGCGTTCCATCTTCTTCAACCGTGACTAAACTCTCTTCGTCATCATCTTTACAATCTGCGGCTAAAATCTCCCCTTCCACTTCGGCGAAGAGCTCGGCGGTTTCGTTCGCCGCGCCGCCACCCATCGCCGCACTTCCCGCGACTCCACCGCCTCTTTGCTTCTCCTCCGGATCGTCGTAGGCGAACAAATCCATCATATCTCTCGCTTTGAAGAAACGTCGTTGTTTTGGATCCTTCAAAACCTTACCGGTTAGAAACTCCTTATAAATTTGTCGATGGTACACCTTCTCTTCGATCGTCCCGGTGGTGATTAAACGATAGATGGTCACTGCTTTCTTTTGACCGATGCGCCATGCTCGCTCGCGCGCTTGCGCGTCTGTCGACGGGTTCCAATCCGGGTCAAATAACAAGACGCGATTCGCGCCGGTTAAATTTATACCCAAACCACCAACTTTAGTCGTCAATAAAAATACAAACACGGGTTCTTGCACGTCCTCAGGGGCGATGCCCTCCTCGCCGACGTTACCGGTATCGTTGAATGAATCAACTAAACCCATTCGGTGCGCGACAGGTGTGGTTCCGTCCATTCGTCGGTACGTGTACCCTTCCTTGGCTACCGCTTGCTCTAAAATATCCAGCATCTGTTGCGTTTGCGAAAACACGAGACACCGATGACCTTGGCTTTTCCACATGCTCAAAATTTTCAGCGCCACTTGTAACTTGCCCGAACGCACCGGGTCGCCGTAGTTCGCATCGCCGGCGCGCGAGTTTCGCTCCAACAAATCCGGATGGTTGACGATCTTGCGCAAAACGTCGATACCACCCAAAGCTTCGCGTCGACCGTCGATGATATCTTCTACTTCCCTCGAGGAAAGGAAACCTTTATACGCGTCGCGCTGGTCTTCCGTCATCGGGCAAAACAACACTTGTTCCGTTTTATCCGGCAAGTTTATATCCAAGTCTTGTTTTAATCGTCGAAGTAAGTACGGGGAAATCAAATCTTTCAACGCCACCGCGCATCTGTACGCCGTGGTTGCCGCTTGATCGCTCGCGTTGACGTACCCGCCGATTTGTATGGGCACCGCGAATTGCGCCTGAAACACCGGCAAAGTGCCCAATTTCCCAGGGTAGACGAAATCAATCAACGACCAAAGCTCGGATAACCTGTTTTGCACAGGCGCACCAGTCATGATAATTCTATGTACCGTGCGTAATCGCTTCGAGACGACGGTAATTTCCGCCTCTGGGTTTCGAATTTTATGTCCTTCGTCTAACACCGCGTATCCCCATCGAACGGTCAACAACTCTTCGCGCATGCCTCGTAAACACTCGTATGTGGTAATAATGACACCCTTCGGGTCTCTCGTCGCGCTCCGTATGGCATTTTTCATCGCATTTTTTCTGTTTCCGTTGGCAACTTTCAAAGCGTCTTGCGTGATGGCCGAGTCGTGCAAGACGACTGGTTTCAATTCAGGCGCCCATATTTTCAATTCGCGACGCCATTGGCGTAACATCGTTGCTGGGCAAACGACGATGGACGCTTGGTACAAGTTCGATTTCGATAACGCGCCGAGGAATGCGGCAACCTGCACCGTCTTCCCGAGACCCATCTCATCACCGATGATCCCGCCGGCTCTTTGACAGTGCAACTCCCAAAGCCATTTCACGGCTGTTTTCTGGTGCGGCAAAAGTTTTGCAAATCTCGAGCCGTCGACGGATAATCCGCCTTCAAATTCAACGTCTTCATCGGCGTCATCGTCTTCATCGGCGTCTCCTTCTTCTTCTTCTTCTTCTTCTTCTTCTTCTTCTTCGTCCGAGCTGTACGCTTGAAACGAGGATCGCCGTTTCCTCTTTACCGCAGAACCATTCTTATTTTTGTTCATTTGCTGTTCACTTTGCTCTTTCCACATTTTCCTCTTCAACGCCAACTTCTTTTTTGCCGCGCTGTCTCCATTCTTCGTCGGTTTCACGCGTCTCGAAATCGCCTCTCCGATCGCTCTCGAGTGCATTTTTTCCATCTGTTTCGGCGCGTCTTTCAAATCGATCGTCTTCAACTTTGATTTCGCGCTTTGCAACAACGCCGTTTTTTCTTTCAATTTCTTCCCGGCTTCGTCCGTGCGAGCTTTATCAAAGCCGTCCAATCGGTCGAACGGCGTCATCGCACCCGTGCGAATCAATCGTTCTCTTTCCGTTTCCCCGTTGCTACCGCCGCCTAACAAGTTATCCGTCGTGCTCTTCTTTTGCGCGGCGTCCAACTCGGCGTCAAAGTCAAAATCGTCCTGCACGAGAACCACCTTCTTCTTCGGAACGACACCCGCGGTCTGTTTCTTTTCCTTCTTTCCCTCTCGCTTCCTCTTCTCTTTCTCTTTCTCAAACACGCGTCGTTCCGCCTCGGAAACTTCCACCGCCGTTTCCAACTCTCTCTCGACTTTCGCGCGTTTCTCTCGCAAACCGGCGAGACGTTTCGCGGCGACTTGTTTCCTCAGTTTCACGTCTCGAACACCACCACCACCACCACCACCCCCGCCACCCGCGTCTGCTTCCGAAAATAAATCGTTCGCCGCGACCTCCACGGCTTCAATCTCCCGGTCGATGTCGCGCGCGTCTCGCTCGAGTTTCTCGACCATACGTTCCGAGCGCAGCATCGCCAGAGGTACGTTCTCTTCTTCATCTCGTTCTTCATCGTCGTCGTCGATACCATCTCCTCCTCCACCTCCTCGTCCGTTCCCTCCACTTCCCGCGTTTGTTGTTCTCGCCGAAGCGGCGGCGACGACGATGGCGTCGCGCAGTACCTCTCGCTGCACGCGACGCTCCTCTCTCGCCAGGACGGTTGGACCGAGAAGTTTCGAGAGCGCGTCTTTTTCATCGTCGTCGTCGTCGTCGTCCTTCTTCTTCGTTTCTGCCATCGCGCGAATCTAAAATCTCTCTCTCTCTCGCCGAATGATGGTGTTTTACTCGCCGCCGCTGCTTTTCGGCGAAGCCATCGTCGTTCGTTGGCGGCCTTTTTTCTTTCACGGATTAGTCTTTGCGCGCTTGCTTTTGAGCGTTTTTGAGGGATGACTTCGTCAGCCCCCAAAATTTAGGGTTTTATTTAGGGTTTAGAAAAGTAAGTATTGAAACCCTAAAAAGGACGCTCTTTCTCGGCGTTCCGAGGATGAACATTTTCTTCATTCTTTCGAAGAATAAAAATAAAGCCACTCACTTAAAAACAAACAACTTTCTTAAATAAATCATCATGTCTTCTGCGCATACCCAAAACTTACCGGCGGACTTGAACGAAAAGCACGAGCTCGCGGACGGCTGCGACGATGCGGACACTTACTTGAGTGCGTTTTTTTGATTCTTCCTCTGCTTCTACTTCGTGCCGATTTCTTTTTTCTTTTTGCCTCTTTGCTGAGTCATCATTCCGTAAAAAAAGCGAAATCGCGCGATTCAGACAATTCTTCTCCGCGCGAGAGGTTGCGAATGGAAACCTTCCCGGAAAAGTTTCTTTTTACGCGACGCGGAAAGTGTTTCATCGAACGTTTGCGTTTTTTAGTGCGGTTTGATTGATTTAAAAAGCCGCGAGCAATCAAAGAGAGTGGGTTGCGTCTTTTAGTTCCGGTAGATACGATCTTCTTAACCTAGAGTTTTTTCCTTCCGGTTTTGCTTACGTGTCCCCTATCGACAAAAAAAAGGGTGCCGAGTTTTCATTTTTTACTGACATCTTTCTGATATTTTTTCACCACATTCATTCGTTCAACAGAATTCCACGCGCTCTTACACAGAGGCCAAGCGTTGAACGCGTACGAAGCGAAAATGCACTTGGACAACGGGACGTTGAACTTTGGCCACGGCTTGGACTTTGAGTCCGGGAAGACGAAAAAGGCGGAAAGAAGACCGCCGACGCAGATTGAAATCATGGCGGAGATGGAGCGCGAGAAGCAAGCAAAGAAGGAGGAACGCAGACAGGCGAGAGAGGCCAAGAAGCAAGCCCGTCTCGAACAGGAGGAGTTTATAAGAAACGGTGGCAACATCAAGTTGTCCAAGAAGGATAAGAGGAGATTAGAAGCGGAGATGGAAAACTAAGTTTTTTTCTCATCCGCGACTTCCCGAGTTCTTTCTCTTTGAATAACTGTAGTAGTGTACATTTATGAGCGACGAATGGAAATTCGCCTCCCATCTGTGAGCACAAGAAGAGAAGAGACATTTTACCTAACGATTTCTGATAAACACGAGTTACTCCTGTTTTTACGATGAGACGATGTCTGTTTGCTTTTTGTTCTGCTTGTATTTAGAGTCCCCTGCCCGTACTGGTCCATGCAACGGTTGCATAATGAGCCGGGCACCGCTTAGATATGAAAAAGGATAATTAGTTTTCTCTGCACATCACATGATTGTAGAAATAGATCAAAATTGTAACAATAAACACGTGTACTTTTAAAAAACAACAACAATAACTCGTCTTCACGTACGTGGTACACTACTACACATATAACAATAGGACTACAACAATACTAAAACATTCTTTGCCTGAATACAGCGAGCGCGTTAGCGGATTATTTTCCCGAAGGCGAGTTGAACACCTCAAATCCGAAAATAGTGCACGATTTGTTCTTGTCCACTTCTTCCAACTCTTCCTGGTATTGCAACTCAAAAATACCTTCGTGACCACCCGGACGACCCTCTCGCAATCGCAAACAGAGTCTATCTCCGGGTACTAACACCGCGGCTTTCTCGGAAGGCAAGGATTCCCATCGACCGACGGCTGATCTAAAGACGCCTGGTCCGTCGCGTAAACTCTTCACGCGAACTTTTTCGCGAATAACAGCTAACGTTATTTGCGAGCGGGAAATTGCTTTACCAGTTACACCTGCCATACCGCGACCGATAGTTTGATTGCCAGGGTATAACAGTATTTCGGTGGTTACGCTTAGTCGCCTCTTCGCCGAGCCGCTGCGAGGCGTTGAAGATGCTTCTTGCTGTTTCTTCAGTGCCACTACTTGCGGATCTTCAATCAACGACAATTTCATCTTCCTATATTCAATCTTATCCACGTGTCCGGTATTCAAATTTCTCAATTCACCTTCGTCCTCAGGTAACACCGACAGTCTGTTTTCTATGTTTGCTATTTGAATCTGTAACGTTTGAATCGCTCTTTCGTACGTCTCGGTTGGTTCGTCGTTGTCCGTTCGCAACTTCAAATCTTCCACTTTGAACGGTAAACCTGGCATTTGCTTATCGTCGATCATTTCTAACATGTATTCTAAACCTGCGCGCTCGCCGTCGTCTTCGTATTTATCGTCCATAAACTGCTCAGATGTGGCAGTTCCAAGCGCGTCGCAAATCGTCGTCGCCATGCCAATCAACACAAACGCATTCGTCACCGCTAACATCAAGGTGAAAATATCAAAGACACCTACCGTTCCACCGGATTCATACACAATCTCCACTCCGTTGAACGTTCGCTCCATGACGTTTGAGTGCCATGGGTTCCCACCATCCATGTAATTCGCGTCGGTTCCGATACTGTGCATTTGCTTGGAAGGAATAAACGTGACGCTCAACGTAGCCCAAACATCGTTATTCAGCGGCTCTAAATAATGCACCGATTGCCATTTCACCGTCACTAATAACTTAATACCAGTCATTCGAAACGTCAAACCAGTCGTCGAGCCTTGCGCACACCCGCCGTTTGCCTCATCTTCACCAACCACGCACAAGTAATCGTTGTAATTGTCCAAATCAACACCCGCAGCCTCTAATAAATCTTTCAACGTAATCCCTTGCAACGCTCCAGCGGTCCCATCGTATTCGACGTCGTTGAAAAATACTTTAGCCGGCTGGTTGAAGTTCCCTAAACTGTCTTGGTACCAAAGTTCTAACGGTAAAAAGATGTTCTCCGGCGCAATCGTAAAGCCTCTCCTCACGCCCATCAATGAGTACGCGCAGTTATCTGGAAAAGCAAAATGATCTGCACACATGGAAGTCGGCGGTGGACTTGGGAACGGTGGTGGACTCGGTTCCGCAGGCGGTGGTGATGGAGGAGGACTCGGAACACCTTCCGAAGGTGGAGAAGGCGGTGGACTTGGTGTGGGGGGTGGCGACGGAGAATTCGGTGGCGGCGGCGAATACCCGTCCGGCCCTCCGCACCCATCGCATTGTCTGCTAAACGTCCACTCCTGCAAAAATGTCTTCACCCACAAACCACTCGGAGTTAATTTCACCATCTCTCCAATCGTCATTCCGCCGGTAATGCACTCGATTGGCGTCGTACATTCCGCCGACGCTGCGCACGCTGCCTCGTCCGTGCTGTAATGCACGGTCTCATACGTACCATCGTACGTAGGCGATCGCCAGTTAATATAGCTCGGATCATTGCAATACGTAGCGTTCTGTACATGTGCTTCGATAATTGGTTTCGTATCCCCTAGAAAGCTCGATTGTACCGACGCGCTCCCATCTTCGCTCAACAAGTACCTCGGAACGATGATGTGCGGGACCTCAAACTGCGACTTGGCGTACAAGTTCGGCGTGCTGAATTTATTGTAATTCTTCATGATAATCATAGAAACGACCGCAAACAGCGCGATGAGGATTTTAAACGTTAAATCAGTCGTCACGAGAAGCGGGTTCTTCGTTTTCACCAGCTGTTGGTATGTGATTTCGAGCGCGCGGTTTTGAGAGAGAGAGAGAGAGAGAGAATTTTGGTAAGTGACTTTTCGAGACAAGAGAGAGTAAAAGAGAGAGCAAAAAGAAAACATCGGCGCGCACTCGAGCGCAATGCGCGCAGAGAAAACGATAGAGAGTTCGAACAGCACGATATCGTTGTCTCTGTCGGAGTAGACGTTGGTGTATACTCCAAAATTGTCGCCACTCACGACGGGTAAGCAAATCCCAAATTCGCGGGGAAAAGAGCCCGCGGAATCTTTTCACTCTCGCGCCCGCTCGGGGAAATCCAAAACAAAAAAAAGCGTACCTTCACGGTTCTGTACGTCAACAAGTCATCCTTAAAGTCCCTCCAAAGAGCACCTAAACCCATTTTTGGAGACCTCTCTCGCGCGCGTCCTTTTTCCTTTAGGTATCACGCTCTCTCTCTCTCCCTCTCTTTAAAGCGTGAGAAATGGAAAATTTTATTGGCGACCGTCTTTGAAGGAAAAAAGGAGAAGAGTTAAAATACAGAGAGCTTTTCGCCTCCTTGGCTTCTTTGCGCGGACGTGTAAATCGTAAATGTTCGTTCTTAATATTAAACAGAGTGTGTAAAATGCGAAGCGTTTAGTAACTCTTCCCGGTTTTTCTGTGGTGCATGGCTGATTTACCTTCCTCGTCCAACAATTTGCCGCCGGTGACTTCGGCCAAGACGACCCAATGGTCGCCGCACTCCATGCGGCTCTTCACGGCGCACTCGCAATAGGCTAAAGCGTCGGTCACGATGGCACACTCGTTATTTTCGCTGTAGGAAACTTTCATGTCACCGAATCGGTCTTCGCCGGGGGCGAAACCTTTTAACAACGCTTTCATGGTTTCTTTCTCGTTGCCGAGTTTGAGGATGTTGAGATTAAAGTTGCCGCCTGGGAGCATGAAGGATTCCACCGCGCGGTCTTTCGCAACCGCCACTGTCAGCGACGGAGGGTTGAAAGAAGCTTGGGAAACCCATGAGGCGAGCATGGCGGATTGAGCGTCGCCGTTTTTAGCGGTGACGGCACACAGAGATCCGACAATGCGACCAACCGCGGCTTCGGTTTCCGTCACGTCGGCAAAGGTTTCCGATTGCACTCTTTTCGATTCCGCTTTCTTCGCTTGTTTGGATTTTTTCAAGACGAGTTGCGCCAAGTCCGTGCCGGATTCTTCGCAGAGTTGTAATGTTTCCTCCGTCGGTTTGAACTTGCATCGGATAGCATCAAATGCAAAGTTGAACCCGGCGTTTTTCAAGCGAGTTTCCATGATATCGACTGCTTCACCAGACCAACCAAAGGAGCCAAAGACTCCAGCCGGTTTGTCCGTGTCGTAGTTTTTGACGATCTGACCCATGGCGTCGGTGACTGGAGTTGGGACATGACCTCCCAGAGTTGGTGAACCGAGACAAAAACCACCCACTGTTTTAGCCAACTCTTGAATTTCATCCGCACTGGCGAGTTCGCAGTTGATCATTTCTACCCCGACACCGGCTTTGGTGATGCCTCTCGCGATGGCTTGCGCCATCGCAGAAGTGTTCCCATACGCGCTCGCATAAATGACCGCCACGGAAACGTCATTTATTTGCTTCAACTGCTTATCCATCCACTCGTCGTATTCGCGAATGAGCTCCGGAGATGAGTTCAAAAGTACCGGGCCGTGGCACGGGGCCAAACGCGGTTGTTTGTACGGCGAGTTGTACGCTAAAGCCTTGAGCTTGAAGAGCGCTGTGCTGACTTGCGTCGCCATCGGCGCGAGCATGCAATCGTAAAAGTATCGCCAGTCTTCTTGGAAGGAATCTAAGCCTCCTGAATCGTAAGTCTCCACGTGGTTGTTGTCTTCGTCGGTTTTTTCGTTGGCAACGTGCGCAGAGTAAAATTTGGAGGTGAAGACAATCCCAGATTTCGAGTCTCGGGTGCAAAACACATCCGGCCATCTCGGCGTGGAGCACGGCATGAACGTCAACGTTCTTCCTCCACCTAAATCCAACTTTTCCTCGTTTCCACGAATAATACGCAAACGCGCTCGCAACTTTGGTTTACCACTCAACTCTGAAGGTCGTTTCCATGCGGCGATGAGTCGTTCGTTACTACCTGGAGTTACCCCATCTGGCGGCTTCAAAGCATCGTAAATGACTCTAGCCCCTGGGTTTGTAACGACAATCTCAATCGGCGGGAGCATATCCGACCGGTTTTCTAACAAAGCTGAAATAGAATCCAACCGTTTCGGCGAAATGTGTTGCAAAATCAAGAAATCCGAGGACGAATGCTTGTTTTCGCCAAACAAGTTCTCAGCGAACGCCTTGTCCGGAACATCAATCAAAGCAGTTTTTTCAGTTCCTTCGATGGAGTACACGTTATCACTCGTGCCTCTTTTCAAGGCGTATTCGACTTCAAACTTCAATCTTTGCGTAGTCACGCATTTGGAAAGTTGAATGTTATCCGAGTTCGGTAAGATTTCTTCGTAGACTTTCGTTTCTACTTCTGGGGCTTTCCGAGGGGCTTCTTGCTTCGAGGTTCCGCTGGGAGGAGTTTGCGGAGGAGGGGGGGGCTTGCTCTCAAAATTTTCTTCCTTCGTCTCTGAAACTTCTTCAGCAGCGGTTCCCGTGTAATCGTACACCCGCATTTCCGCAACGGCGCCAGCTTTGGCTGCTTTTTCGTTTTCGTTCTTTTTCATGCGCGCAAAATGACCCGCCATGGCAATTTTTGCCGCAGCTTTTTCCGCCCGCGCTTTCTCGAGTTTTACCGTTTCTGCTGCGATTTCTGCAACCTCTTCTTGTTTGACAGCTTCTTGCTCTTCCGCTTCTTTCTTTTTCTCTTCTTCAGCGATTCGCGCTGCTTCGGCCATCTTCACCGCCGCTGCCTCTTCCTCCGCTTTCTTTTGCAGCATCGCTATTTCGGCAGCTTTTTCTTCAGCTGCTTTCTTTTCGGCTTCTTCAGCTTTCGCCTTCGCCTCTGCTGCCGCTTTAGCTTCAGCAGCACGATTGGCTTCCGCTGCAGCTATGGCTTTTTGTTCGGCTTCGATTCTCGCCTTCTCTTCTTCCTCAGCGCGGATACGAGCTTCTTCTTCCTCCTTGGCTTTCATCTCAGCTTCGATTCTCGCCTTCTCTTCTTCCTCAGCGCGGATACGAGCTTCCTCTT
>Ga0181557_1003866_pt1 | contig 14354 bp, 19 predicted proteins | sample 011ome_23_FD_148632 | JGI IMG/M metagenome (GOLD analysis project Ga0181557, IMG submission 148632) | Coastal salt marsh microbial communities from the Groves Creek Marsh, Skidaway Island, Georgia - 011506CT metaG (spades assembly) | ecosystem: Environmental > Aquatic > Marine > Intertidal zone... | reverse complement strand
GATGGGCCGAGGGTCGTAGGCAACCTCGCCTTCGAGACCGGGGAAGGTCATGGGCTCAGGTTCGTATTCCGGTCGCCCTTGGGCCCGGTCGGCACTCCGGCGCAACAATGCGTGGTAGAGACCTTCGGTGTTCTCTCGTAGAATGGTCATGTCAACCATGCCGGGCTGCCAGATTTGTCGGAAACCGCCGTGGATTTTGTGAGGCACTCCCTCGTAGAGTTTGATGGGGCGGACGTTTGCATAAAGGTCCAGACCGCTTCGCAGACCAAGAATCACCGAGCCGCCGGCGAGGTCGCCGTTTGGAAGGCGTGCCCCTGGGTAGCCGATGGCCCCGAGGAAGATGGCATCGGTTTCGTTTTTGCAGAACTCAAAGGAGCCTTCAGCCCATTCTTCACCGGTGGCCAAGTAATGTTGACCGCCGCATTCGATGACGGTTTGTTCAAAGCCGTGATTGGTGTTCGCCTCGATCGTATCAAGAATCCGCTGAGCTTCCAAGGCCACCTCGCGACCCGTTCCGTCGCCGGGCAAAACCGTGATGCGATGGTCACTCATGGTTTGGCCCAATGGAACCTTCTACATGAACAAAACCCTCGTTCATGAACGGTTCTTCAGGCCCCTTTCCAACCACGGATTGCGTCGGTTTTGCTCGGCTTCACTCCAAGAAAGAAGACGAGACTTTTGTTTTGCGAGGGGATGCTTCATAGGCCGTCACGATGGAAAACCAAGCATGGCGGACGAAAGGCAAAACGAGCAGGAACGCCGTGTCTCCGCGGAGGATTTGCCTGCCGAAGTTCGCCAACTCGTTGACACGATGCTCGGCATCAATCCCAACTGGAACGTCCACGATTGGATGATCGAGCAAGCCAACCTCGCGATGGATTTGCTCGCGGTGGATTTGCTACGAGAGAAGATCGTCATCGACCAGCGCCTTCAACGGTTGGAAGACCTCGGTCGGCGACTCGAAGTTGAGCCGAACGAAGCCGAGGAGGCCGATCCCCATCAAACCAATTTGTTCGATTGCTTTGACCTCAACGAACCGCATGGCCTACGTGGTTTGGGCGAACGGGTGATGGACCGGCCAACGCCCGATGCGAACGAAGAACGGCATCCATCCAACGTGTTCCTCGACCTTCTCCCTCACGATAACACCGACGACCCCTTGCTGGCTATCGCCTGCCAGACCATCGTCATCGCCGTGGAACTAGAGTTGGCTAAGGGCGAGGGTGTGGCCACGCTCGAAGCCATCTTCCATCACGCCCGGGCCTCAAACATCGACGATGACGAAATCGACGAAGCGCTGGACCATCTGCTCACCACCGGCCTGTTGTTGGAAGTCGACGATGACTGCTTTATTTTGCTCTCAACCTAGGGGCCCCGCGGCATCCCCAACTTGGGACTTTATGTCACGGCGTCGTATTGATTCAACATGGGATTGGTACGTTCGGTGTTCTTTGGAAGCATGGCTTGGGTCGGTGCGACCTCGATGATGGTTCACCCCGAAATGGCTCTTGGATTCGCCATCGTCGTTGCTTTCCTCTCCGAATCCACCCACCATCGAGGCGAATTGCGACGGATGCATCAGCAGGCGAACGATGTCTCGAGGCAATTGCGCGCAGCCAACGTTCATGTCGAAGATCTGCAACGGGCCCTTACCCAACGCCACCTTGAATTGAACAAGGCCATCGACGAATTGCACCGGCGTGATGCGGTGGGAAGTCCAGCTGCGCGGGAACTGCTCAAACGGCAAGAGGAGGCGATGACGGCGGCATCCAGGGCCCTTGAGGCCCGACAAGAACGTAACGATGTGGTTTTCAACAGCATGGAACGGTTGTTGAATGTACAGGTTGAGCAAACGGCGAAAATGCAAGAGGCCATGAGCAATTTGCTTCAACACTTGATCACGCAACCCCGGGGACACTTCACAATGAACGACAGCGTGATGGTTTCAGAAGGGGGTCAAGACGGTGAGGCCTATCAACGGCACCTCCGGGACATCAACGAATGGTTGCGCCTCCAATCGGCATCTTCACCATGAGGCCCACGCTGCGAGCACCATGGCGGGAGGTGGGAAGCGAGACGGAGCTCAACGGGTTCTCGACGCCTTGGCCACCAAGCAGAAAATGAAAGCTCGAGTTCTCCTTGCTGGGATTGTGATCCTGTTGGTAACTGTTGGCGTGGCGTATTCTTCTCGTTGGGAATTCGCGCTCGCCACGCTTCTGATGTGCAGCATGCTCCTGCAGTATGCGGTCGAACGGATGAACACCATCGTTGATGCGGGCGTTGCCAACGGCTTGAAGACGATGGGATGGGAAGCCACCACCGAATTGACGGAAGAGACCCTCGCGACCGTTGAGCGGATGGCCAGCGGCACGAGGTGAACGGCATGCCCGCTGGCGATGAAGCGATCATGAAGCTTTTTTTCGCCGAGGAAACGCAACGCCGTTGGGTCACTGTTCGCCGATTGTTGCTTTTTCTCCTGATTTTGAATGTCGGCGCTTTTGTTGCTTATCGGCAAGGCACCTCCTTACGAGTGCTTGCGGTGATTCTCATTGCAACGTTGTTCGTTGTTGCCGGTGGAGCGAGTCGGACCGTTCGAGCTCGGCGTGTACTTGAACAGCGGCTGGAATCTCTGTTGGCTGCCATCGAGATGGATTGGGGGCGGTTGGGGGAGATGGACCTCACCGAATCGGAACGAGAAATGCTTCATCACGTCTTTACTCACCAATTTGCCGATGCTGAGCAGGTTCATCTTGAGCATCGTCGTCAACGGGGCATGGACGAAAAAGGTCCTGCGTTTGACGACGGAACGCGCCCGTTTGCGACGGCCTCCGCTCGCAGAGATCCTGCCGAGCACGAGGCCAACTATGAGGGGCTTGAGGGGCCGTTGCTTCACGGTGAAACCTTGCTGGAAGAAGCCAACGCCAATTACACCAAAACCGCGCAAAAACGGTGGATTGAGGCCGAGCAAAGTGACCCTGACATGGTCGAAGCCGGTGTTGAACGTCTCGGGGACCTGGTAGCATCCGGATGGTTTGAAAAGCATCAACAAGAGGGTGCAGTTCGCGAATTGATGAAGAAGCATCAAGAGGAAGAGAACGGTGAGGACTTTCTGTGAACAAACCTGAGGCTTGTTTATCTGTAGGCTGGATGCTGTTGGAACGTGGGTCGCCGTGACGAATGACGCCGTGTTCAGCCGAGCGCTCCAACGGTGGGCGCCTCGAGGGTCACTCATCCGCTTTGGTCTGGCAGGGGCCTTCAACAGCTCGCTCTTCTTTGTTGGATGGGCCGTTTCAATGTGGGCCTCCCCGCAAACAGACGTCCGCCTTCTTTGGGGCTTGGCTTGGGGTTTGACTGGTGTCTTGGCCCACTTCGTGCACCGATGGTTCACGTTTGATGACCACAAATCGTTGGCATGGACGCTCCCCACTGCTGTTCCGGTCTATGTTGGGAGTTTGCTTGGGTCAAGCCTCTCCATCGGGTGGCTGGCGAAGCGATTTCCAGATTTGATCCACGTGATGGGTGTCGCCAACATGCTCGCATGGGGGGTGCTGATTTGGTTCACCATGCGGACCTTTGTGTTTCAATTCACACCGGTCAAACCGCATGCGTCTCAAGAACATCGAGAGGAATGATGTCGAGTGCTCGCCTATGGGTTGATTCCAAATCGACCGGGCAGGCCTGACCGGCGTTGACCGCTTCCAACCATGTACGGGCGCAAACGCACCAAGAATCGCCCGACTTCAGGCCAGGAAAATTGAACTGCGGCGCTGGCGTGATGAGGTCGTTTCCCTGTTCTTTGGCGAAGTTCAGGAAGGCTTCGTTCACCACGCAACACACCGTGTGGGATCCACGATCGTTGTCGTCGGTGTTGCAACATCCGTCCCGATACCAGCCTGTCAACGGGTCGTTTGAACATGCTTCAAGCGGTGTTCCGAGCACGTTAACCCTTGGATGCATGAACGGAGTCATGCGGTTCATGTTCATGAAGGGTTGTTCGGGTAGACCTAGAAGCCCAACCACCGAAGAAACCGCTGCACGACCGAGCGCTGGGGGAGATTTGTTGCTCGGCCTAGGAGAACGTCCAATTCCCCGGTCTTCTCAATCTGCAACAAGTCGTCAAAACCCCCAACATGATGTTCGCCAACGAAGATTTGCGGAACGGTCCGAGCACCGCGCGTTGCCTTCGCGAAGGCTCGTTGTGTGGCAGCATCGGACTTGAGGCGGCGCTCCTTGAACACCACCTTCTTACGGCCGAGAAATTGCTTGGCCTGAACACAGGCACCACAACCTCTTCCGGTCCAAATCACCACCTCAACATCCTCGTGCTGGACCATGCTTTCCGCTTCTCTGCGCGGGTTTCAAGATTGGGGTGTGGTGCGGGACCGTCGCCGTTGGGTTCATTGGGAAGAAGCGCGCCAGTCGGTCCCATGCTGCCCGACACCGTGCACAAACTCCCTCGTGAGGAACGATTTGCCTACGCCCGTCTGCTTGCCTTTATGGCGCGAATTGACAACGAATTGACCGTTGATGAGATGGCCATGTTTGAACAACGCCTGGGGACAGCCTTGCTCTCCCCAAATCAACGGGAGATGATCCGTGCTGCGCTCAAAAACCCCCCCACGTTGGAAGAGTGCTTGGACGATTTGCACGGCGAAGCCGGCCGTCTTGCCCTGCGGGATGCCGTGATGATGGCGGCCGCCGACGGAACCGTTGACGAAGATGAACGAGATGCGCTCGAGGACATCTCCGAACACCTTGGTCTGCGCGAGGACGCCGTTGATGAGTTGCTCAAATGGACCGTCAAGGGCTACAAATGGATGAAGGAAGGGTACGAACTTCTGGACTCACTTGAGGAGTGAGGCCATGTTCCCGGACGGGATTGGGAATCGAACGCCGCAGGAACTCGTTCGCTATGCGGAAATTCTCGTTTACATCGCAGCAGCAGACGGGGAATTGGTGCGAGAAGAAATCGCCGTCATCGAGGCGTTGATGGGGCGAGCCATGATTCATCCCGAATCCAGGACGACCGTTCGGGCCGGCTTTGAGCACCCCGTGCCTTTGGAACAATCACTTGCCAATCTCGATGCTGCCTTCGTTCGCCTCATCCTGCGGGATGCTGCCTTGGTCGCTGCCGTTGACGGTGCGTACGACCGAAAGGAAATGCGTGCGCTCAAAACCATCGCCAAAGCTGGCGAAATCACCACCGCAGAGTTAGCCGATGTGTTGGATTGGGTGACCGAGGGTTGGCATTGGTTTGCAGGCTTCAGCAGCATCTTTCCCAACAACCCGTGAAACCGGCCTCAAAGGAGCCTTGTCCGAAAGGACACCTTCAAAGCGGGAAAGCCGTCCGGACGGTTTGGTGGGGATGATGCAAAACGGCGTAAGTGGGTGGTATGCACGATTGGACCGGTGCCTCGCTGACCGAACGCAACAAATTGACATTTGGCTCACAACTTGGGAAAAGTCTCTCAAGACCTTCCAACCCATTGCCGCCCTTCTCCCCGAGGATTGGCCAACCCTTCCGGCCAACCTCTTGACCGACCCCGGCCATGTTCTGGACCACCTTCTCGCTCGGCACGATGCTGAAACCGACGGCCGCTCTCCTCGGGGCGCACACCCAACGCCACCCCGTCTGGCCGACGCCGTCATCGCTTCCGAATTACGGGAGTGTTTGGTCAATCCAACCAAGCCGGTTCAACCCTCGAGTTTCTTGATGAGCAATTTGCCTCCTGGATTCCGACAACACGTTGAGCAACTCAACCTTCCAAACGCTTCCCAAGAAGCCGAAGTGGACGATGCAACCGAGAGGGGCGCTGTTCAGAGCGGCACAAGAACCCTCAGTGGCATTCCCCTCCCTGTCGCCGATGCCGCTGCTGGCGGGGGCTTGTTTCATGCCCGATTGATTCGAATTCATGCCGAAGCGCATGAAAAAGCCGCACCCGATGTGCAAAAGGAAGACACCCGCCGTCTGTTCTCCAACATCCAACTGCTCGACATCGACCCGCTGGTCGTGGCGAGCACCAAGACCCGTTTGCTGCTTGAGGCCATCCGCCACGAACTCGTCAGCTTCGGACCTGAAACACCAGGGAAAATCTCTCGAAAAGAGATGGAAACCTTGCTCGATGCGGGTGTTCAACAGGGCGACGCTTTGCAAGGAAAATGGCCTTGGACAGCCCCGAACCTCATGTTGACCAACCCCCCGTGGCTGCGCATCAAGGACCGGTTCCGAGGCATGGACAACGGCAGTCAACTCCGCAAAGAACTCGGCGAGCAATTGCGCACCATCAGCGACAACGGTTCGCCTCGTTTCTCCACCATGCGAGGCAACGTGAACCTCTACCGGCTGTTCATTGAGCGCAGTCTCCAAATCCTGAGCACCAACGGACGATTGCGCATCGTTGCACCTGACAGCCTGTTGCGTGAACAATCCTCCCACCCGCTCCGGGAATTGCTCGTGACGAAGCACGCATGGACCCATGCGTGGGCCATTGAGGAAGCGAACCTGCTTTTCCCCGGAATGACCCAGGGCGTGGTTGTGCTCGGTATTTCCGCCAACGGCGAGCCATGCCCACTCCACCTTCACGGCCCGATCACCCGGGCCGACCTGAGGAAAGGCGGGGAGGGGCTTTCTTCTCGCGTGCCCGTGTTCGAACTCAGCCACGAGCGTTGGCAGGCATGGGCCCGAGACACGTGGGCCGTGCCCCGCCTTCCCCGGGACCGAATGGAACGAAAATACACCCTCGAGGTGCTTGACCGGCTTGCAACCTTGCCCCGCCTCAGCGACGACGAACACCCGCTCTCCACCAACGAACACCACGTTCGCGTGCGTGTGGGTGAAATCGACCAGACGGCCCACGCAAAAAACATCGAAACGTGGGTCAAGGGGAAGCGAAGTCGCCCTTTCATCCGAGGTGTCCACTTCTCAGAGAGCGAATCCGGCGAGGTCTTCATTCGACACCCCGCGTTCCGGACCGACATTCCTTCCCGGGCAAGCGAACGCCAGTTGGCCATGTGGGTCGGCGAGGACCATCCAACCTACGGCCCACGTCTGGCCTGCCAGGCCATCGTCAACGCTCACCAAGAGCGCCGATTGCGTTGGGCCGTCATTCCGGAAGGCAGCGTCTTGGGCAACAGCGTCAACCACATTGAACTTCATGAGGAGATTGAACACCGCCTGACCAACGACCACCCCTCCATTGAGGACGGTCTGCAATGGCTTTGCGACCACTTGAACAATCAGGACCTTGACGAGTGGGCAAGGGCATGGGCTGCAAACAACAACGTCAACAATTACGAATTGGAGATGCTCCCGGTTGAACTCCCTGAGTTCCTTCCGCAATTCGGCAGTCTCGTAGGCTGAACGGGAAATAAGGCTCGCTGGATTGCCACATGTGGGTTGTTTGGAACCGATAATTTATAGCAGAAACCCGACTGGTTAAATTCGCACGTTCAATTGGAGGACAGGAAGAATATGGGTATTCATCCAAAGATTGGCATCACGGGGCTTCCACGAAGTGGAAAGTCGGCCGTGATGGAAAAAGTGCTCGAGATGCTCTCGGATGAGCGCCAGCGAGAAATCGCCATGCGTGGCGGGACGAGTGAAAAACCCATCTTGGGCGGTTTGCGCACGGAGCCTCTGCTGGAAAACGGAGAACGTCTTGGCTACAAGGTCATTGACATCGTATCCGGCGAAGAGGGGGTCATCGCGCACAAAACCATCGATTCCCGCCTCCGTGTGCTGGGCTACGGCATTGACGTGGAAGAGCTCGACCGTATCGCTCTCCCGGCCATCGACTATGCCCAACATCATTGCGAGGTTTTGGTGATCGATGAAATCGGGAAATTTTCCGTGGAATCCGAAGCCTTCGTCCAAGCCGTACGAAGCGCCCTTGAGGTGGACATGCCAACCTTGCTTACCCTGCACAAGAAGAGCCGCCACCCCCTGCTCCAAGACATCCGACGAAGGGACGACGGGCGCATCCTCGAAGTCACGCCGGTCAACCGAGCGTTGCTTCCCTACAAAATTCACAAATTGATGCGGGAAACCTACTAGGTTCACCTCGAGTCATCGGTTCTTTCTTGATGTCCCGCCGCTTGGTCGTGGTATGCATCCGCCCGCCGTTGCAGTCATTCGCCTCCTCAACGGCACCGGTCTGGGGTTGTTGATGGGAGCGGGTTTTGCGCTCCAAGCCGGTCAGACCCCAACCGAACAACCACCGGTGCTCCTCGGATTCCTCGGTTTAGCGGGCTTGATGTTCTTCATGGCCTGGAGCGTTAACCGAGGGATTGGACCGGTGGCTAAGCGCTTTTCGTATGAATCAGAGACCGAGATGGCTCGACGCGTGAGCGACGAAATCAACGAGGTCCAACGTTCGGAATCCGTGAATGCCAAGTGGGCGAGACTTGAAGCGGACGTGTTGGCCCACGACCTCGGCGAGGAAGCCTAGGACGTCTGTCCATCGGTGGATTGATGAGCGTTCGGCTTGTCCATTGAACACGAGGCGAGACCATGAGTGACGTTCCCGAAGGATTGTACTACACCAAAGAACATGAATGGATGCGAGTTGAAGGTGACACGGTGACCATCGGCATCACTGACCACGCTCAAGACATGCTCACCGACATCGTTTACATTGAACTGCCAGAAGAAGGCGACACCGTTGGCGACATGGGCGAGTTTGCTGTTGTGGAATCGGTCAAGTCCGCTTCCCCGATTTTTGCGCCGCTTGCCGGCACCATCACCGAGGTCAACATGGACCTCGAGGATGCTCCAGATTTGATGAACACCTCGCCATACGGCGACGGGTGGATTGTCAAGATGACGCTTGAGAACCCGGCCGCTGTGGCCGATCTAATGGACGCCGCCGCTTACAGAGCAGAAATCGGCGAGTGAGTCGGTTGGACCAAAACCCGCACTGGACCGTCTACGTGGACGGTTCGTGCATGGGCAACCAGAACGTCGATGCAAGCACCCCTGCCTCGTGGGGCTTGGTGGTCGTGGTGGGTGATTCAGGCCTGGGCAAGGGTTCCGGCGAGCTTCATCATGAAGCGGCGGGGCCGGTGGTGACGGAACGACAAGCCGAGGGATTCATCGGCGCAGAAGTCGGCTCAAACAACACCGCCGAACTCAGTGGTTTTGCGGCTGCCCTCCGATGGTTGCTGGTTGAGGGCGGTGATGAGCCGGCCATGATTCGTGCCGACTCAACCTATGCAGGGAATCTTGCGACAGGCGTTTGGAAGGCCAAGGCAAACCGGGAATTGGTGGCGCACGTCCAAGCCTTGTGGGACGAGGTCCAAGCGCTTCGACCGTTGGCTTGGTCGCACGTCAAAGCACATCGAGGCCACCGGTGGAACGAACGCGCCGACCACCTTGCTGCGCGCCACATGATGGGAAAGCCACCCGAGCCTCTGACCTTCTGGAAACCTGGTCAGCGATGATCTTCGAGGCGGTGGCGAAGCCACGAGGAAAATTCCGAGGCGAGGTCTGAGCGGCGCAGGGCGTGGTCAACTTGGGCTTGCAACCACTTGACAGGTGAACCCGAGTCGTACCATTGGGTGTCGGTCAAAACCTCACCGAAAAGGCGCTCTTGCCTCATGAGGTGCTCCAGGAGGGCGATGCTCTGCAGGTCGCCATGAAGTTCGTAGGTGCACTGCGCAAGGATGGTTTTGGCTTCCGTTGGGAAAACGTATCGCCCGCACATGGCGAAGGTGCTGGGTGCAGCATCAGCGGTTGGCTTCTCAACGAGGGCGGTGATGGTCTCAGACTGCATTGCTGCAATACCGTAGTGGTGAACCTCCTCAAAACCGACATCCATCAGAGCCACCGTGGAACCGTCCCGGTCCCCGTGGGCTTCGATGAGGCGTTTGGAGGCGAGGGAGGGTCGGTAAGCGGTGGTCGGTGCATGGTCGTCCATCAGCAGATTGTCACCCAACATCACCAGAAACGGGCCGTCAATCGCGTGGAGGGCGGCTTCGATGGCGTTGCCAACGCCTTTCGGCTCGCGTTGGACGTGGGTGTGAATCTCCATGCCCTCCGCAGCGTGAAACAACTGAACGTCCAGATGATTGCGCAACGCTTGCAGGCCTCGACGATCCTCGAACATCCCGTCGAAGGATTTGGTCGGAGAAACCACCACGTGGAGGCGTTCAATGCCGGCCACTTTGGCCTCCAGAACGAGGTGCGTCAGCAATGGGACGTCGACGAGCGGAAGCGTTTCTTTGGGAAGAAAAGCGCTGCTGGGAAACATGCGCGTCCCCATGCCAGCGGCCACGAGCACCGCATCGCGAACTGCGCCCATACCGTGACGAAAGAGGAGCATGCTTTCAAGCGTCCCCCTCCAGCCATCCTGCATGGAGGAGAAGCATGTGGATGCGCTCCTCTTCGGAGCAGGGCTTCTTCTCGTGGGTCAAACCTTCACCGACTTAGCACCGAACGGTCCGTGGGATTCCGCCTCGTTCAGCCGAGGTGTTCTGGGACTTTTCGGCATGTTGGCCCTCTACCTCGCTTGGTTCAAGCGTACGTTTGGGATCTACGGCGTGGCGCCGACCGTGAACCGTTGGGCCTCGCCCACAACATCGTGGTTGAACGTCATCGTGTTCGGGTTGGCGTGTTTGCTGGCCACCAGAGCTATTCGCCTCTTTGATAACTCGGGTTTTTTCCCCGAACCGGCTGGCCTCCTGCTTGCCTTGGTCGGCTTTTTGGCCTTGATGAACGGAGGCTATGTCTGGCTCATCACGGCAGGTCCGCTGAACGACGAAGAAGAGTAACTCATCCGTCCAAAGAACGGAGAGCATCGTCCAAATCAGGAAGGGTTTCGGGGGCTTCCATCGAGGATTCGTGGAGGCGTCGTTCGGAGCTTTCAGGGGCTTCACCCCGCCCTTCAAGCCACGCCTTCCACCCCTCGCAGCGCTGTGAATGACGAACCTGCATCGGCTCCCACAACGGGTTCAAATCAGCGTCCGCTTCGTAGAGGGTTCTGATTTGGTTTGCAAAATGTTCCGGAGCCACCTCATCCATGCGGAGCAACAGCTCTCGCAAGCGAATCCGCACAACCTCGTCGCCGTCCTGCCACAAAGCAAAGAGCAAGCCCCGCCGGTCTGCAGGGTCAAATTCCACGTATTCCCGGAGGTTGGGCACAAGATTTCGACGCACGATGGGCAGAGGATGGTTCACCAATTGCCGCAGACGGTCGGCCCACTGTTCTTTGTCCAGGAATTTCACGTCGCCCACCGTGGCGCTCGCGGCAGCCAGTACGCCTTCGTCTTCCGAAGCGAGCATGTCGTCAAGAAAAGGCAAGGCGTCCCACGTCAAACGGCGAAAGAGACGGGTGAGCACATCGGCCATCGCTCGTTGCACCAAAGTCTCTTCACGTTCGTGCAAACGTTGAGCTAATTGGTGACCGAACTCCCGGTCCGCCTCAATAGCCTTGGCCAAACAAAGGGTGACTCGGTTCGCCACCTCGGCAACGGGGTCGGCGGCTCGACGCAACAGAATCTCCTTCAAGCCAAGAGGCTCGATGAGCGGCGGGCGTTCAAGCAAGAGGCGAACCCATTCCAAGAGCAACAAACGACGGTCGAGGTCGCCTCCTTCCAAGCGCTCCAGCAGCCAGCGAGCGGCGTCCACGCCGCGTTCGTGGGCAACGACGGTGTTCGTCATCCGAGGGACGACTGCATGGGGGTTCCAATCCATGTGTTGCGGTCCAGCCTCGGGTTGCGTGTGCCAGGTCCCGGGACGCTCAGCGAGTGCAATGGATTCAACCAGATGATAGCCTTGGTGAATCGGCTGGCCGTGAGGCACCGTGGCCAAGCCGTTGATGAGAGCAATGCTGAGCCACCATCGGTCGGTGTTCGGTGCGTGAGGGTCAAAGGCCTGCGCCAGCCAATCGGTAGCGATGTGAAACAGGAGTCGGTGTGCAACATCGTCCATTCGCCGGCGGAGCCACTTCTGGTGAATCTCGAAGGGGTCGTCCGTGAGGTTCATCCGATGAGGGACGATGAGGTCAACCACCGTGTTCAGGTGGCGGTCAAACATCCCCCGATCGATGGTGAGAATCCCTAGGCCTTCCTCAAACAGCCGATGCGGCGAAGTTGGTGGAAGGGCGGGGAAGTCGGGGTCGCTGATGGGAGGTTCGGGCAACGGCCAAGCCTCCGTGCCCCGCTCAAGTGCCTCCACAAGACCCGTCGCTACGCGTTCAAAGGCTTCGTCCGAAATCACGGTTCGACTCTTGCTCACGCTCTCAACCTCCGATTGTCTCGCTCTCGATGCGAGGTCCTCAGATGTCGAGTTCGATGTTGAGGTTCTGAATGAGTTCCTTGTAGCGGTTTCGAATCGTGACTTCCGTCACGCCGGCCACCTCAGCAACTTCGCGCTGGGTGCGGCGCTTTCCGCACAACACCGAGGCAATGTAGATGATGGAGGCTGCGATGCCGGTTGGGCCGCGCCCGCTGGTTAGTTCTTTTTCTTGAGCGGCTTTGATGAGCTCGTACGCCTTGGCTTCGACATCGGCATCCAAGCCCAATCCTGAACAGAATCTTGAGATGTAATCCTCGGGACCGGTCGGCATGATTTTCATCTTCAATTCACGAACCATGAATCGGTAGGTCCGGCCGATTTCCTTGCGTCCTGTTCGGGAGGCTTGGCCGATTTCATCAAGCGTACGAGGCACGCCACATTGCCGGCAGGCGGCGTAGAGGGAGGCCGCTGCGACGCCCTCAATGGAACGCCCACGGATCAACCGCTTGTCAACGGCTTTCTTGTAGTTCACCGCCGCTGCTTCGCGAACGGATTTTGGAAGTTCGAGGCGGCTGGCCATACGGTCAAGTTCCGCCAAAGCCATGGCGAGGTTGCGCTCGGTCGCGTTGCTCACTCGGCTTCGCTTCTGCCATTTTCGCATTCGGTAGAATTGGGAACGGTATCGGGAATTGATGGTCTTGCCCGAGTAGTCTTTGTTTTGCCAGTCGATGTCGGTGGACAGTCCCTTGTCGTGAAGCATCACGGTCATCGGTGCACCGGTTCGTGCGCGCTGGTCCCCTTGTTCGGGCGAGAACACTCGCCATTCTGCGCCTTGGTCGATCACGTTGTCTTCCAGCACGAGACCGCAGTCGTCGCAGACCACTTCACCACGGGTTTCATCTCTTGAGAGCGATCTGCTTCCGCAATCGCTGCATTTCACGATGTCTTCTACTTGTTGTTCGTCCATATCATCCCACTCCAGTGCACTTAAATTGTGCGAACCTATTTAATCCCTTTTGGCGTTTCTATTTATAGTTGATGACGTTTTTTCATGAATGGAAGGGGCCAATTCAAGGGTTCTTTATTCCCCATCATCGCCCAATTCCACAGGTTGGATCTGGAGAAGCCTCAACGTGCAGAGATTGAGGACGTTTTTAGCGATTGAACCCTTTTCTCCCCTCCAATCAGCGGTGGCGTCGCCTTGACCTTGCTTGGGAACGCTCACACCGTCCATGCCGAAGGCGTGGGTGCATCCTCAGCGGGTGACATCGGTACGAAGTTTGGGGCGGGCGAGGGGCGGGCCCGACACCGCAAACCCCTCAGCACGGATGGAATCGGCTGAACGGGGTAACCGGCAACAAGCATCTACAAAAGCCGCCTCCATGGGTTTTCAACCATGACGGTGAAAGCCATCTTGGTGGCGGGAGGGCACGGTTCTCGCCTACATCCGTTCACCAAGTACACGCAGAAAACCCTCCTGCCGCTTCACGAACGCCCCGTCATCGACTACGCGTTGGGCACCATTCGCCGCGCCGGCATCACGGACATCACCATCATCTCGAACCGTTTCGTCGGCCAAATCGCCGGCCACGTTGGCCAAGGCTTGGACGGAGAGCGCATTCATTACGTCATGGAAGAGGAGCCCTTGGGGGTTGCCCACGCACTCAATTTGGCCCGGCCGTACAACGAAAATGCTCGTTTGATGGTCTATTTTTCCGACAACATCACGACGGTGGAATTTGGTGAACACGTTGTTGATTTTGCTGCCTCAAAAACGCCTCCAGGTTGTTTGCTGATCGCTCGAGAAGAACCCCATCCAGAAGCTTTTGGTGTCGCCGTGATGGACGAAGAGGGAAAAATCTGCGACATCGTTGAGAAACCTGAACACCCACCCTCAAACCTCGCCATCGGCGGCATCTACATGTTTGACGAACGTTTCTGGGCCTACCTTGACGATGCTGTTGAAGGAAGCGACGGATCCTTCTCCATCTCGGACATCACCCGAAGGTACGTCAAACAGGGTGAGGCGAAAGTGCTCTCGGTGGGAGAGGAAACCTGGGTGGACTGCGGAACGCCCGACACTCTGCTTCAAGCCTCCATCATGGCCAAGGATGGAAAATTA
>Ga0181557_1003865_pt1 | contig 14356 bp, 5 predicted proteins | sample 011ome_23_FD_148632 | JGI IMG/M metagenome (GOLD analysis project Ga0181557, IMG submission 148632) | Coastal salt marsh microbial communities from the Groves Creek Marsh, Skidaway Island, Georgia - 011506CT metaG (spades assembly) | ecosystem: Environmental > Aquatic > Marine > Intertidal zone >... | reverse complement strand
TCTTTTTTGATCCCGCTAAAACCTTTGTCGAAGAGGGGAGTTGCGGGTAAAAAGAAAGGTTCCCCTAAACCCAATGGTACTGTTTCCTCTTCGCTAAGATCAAACCTTGAAAGGTCCCTATTTTTTTCTTCCTTACTTTTCACTAAAGAATGAGTAGGTACAATTGCTCTGCCTTTATCCAGCCGAAGAGTTTCCCCAGCTTTTTCCTCGATTCCCTTGTCTTCAGAGGCTGGGTCAATTGTTAACAACAAAGGTCCTTCCGCTTCGCCTATCTTTTCCTCCAAGACCAGGCCAGGGAGTCCTTCGGTACTCTTGATCATCGAGGGGAGAGGTTGTGCTTCCTTGGAAATAACTCCTTGCAGCACATCCGTATCAACAGGATTTGGATGCGTTTCCTTATCTAATGGTTCCTTATCGTCACTGCAAGAAAGCAGAAAAACCGTAAGGAACACCAAAAAGTGAAAAATGAAAGTCATATACCCCGCTTATTTTGGGAATTGAATCAAAGCAACTTCGCTAAGCTAAAATAAGAGTGCCCGGGGAGGGACTTGAACCCTCACGCCATTACTGGCAGCGGATTTTAAGTCCGCAGCGTCTACCATTCCGCCACCCGGGCAACTTATAGTATTTCATAACAAAAAATTTGCGGGAATCGAGCAAATTGTAAGTCTCTTAATCACTTAATTGAAGAGATTGCGAAACATGCAGGAAAATTTGATTCTTTTTAGCTATATTTAAAATGAATCCTTGCCCTGCTTTAATGATTCTGCACAAAATCAGAACCTGCCCTGTAAATTGCCCTATGAATGAAAAAATACTTGTTGTTGATGATGAGGAATCCATCCTTAAAGGAATTATCTTAAACCTGGGACGCTCCTTGGATATTACCACGGCCAACGGCCCGGAGGAAGCATTTCAAAAAGTAAGCGAAGATGGCCCTTTTGCCGTCGTTGTGTCAGATATGCGAATGCCCGGGATGGATGGAGCCACGATGATGAGAGAGATCAAGGAAAAACAACCTGACACGATTTGTATACTTCTAACCGGTCATGCTGATTTTGAATTTGGTGGCCCCCAAGCCTTACAATCAGGACAATTATTTAAAATCTTAAACAAGCCCTGCCCTCCAGATACCTTAAAAGCTACGATCGAAAATGCATTGGCTTTCCGGACCCAAGAGAAACCTCAGGAAGAAAAGCCGCCCGACTTTGTTCTTTAGCTTTACGGGGTCTGACCTGGTCAGTACTACGCTCGTAATTTTTTGAGCGAGAAATAGCTTAAGCACAAACCAAGCACGAACATCGCTGCGGCGGTGCCTCCGATCAGGGACTGAAAGCCATAACTTTCAACCATAAAGCCCAAGGCAAGCATAGGCATCAAAATCATCAAGAGTGCGGGAAGCAAAGCAAACTTGAAACCTACCTTACTGGCTTTCAGAAATACCACAAAGGTAAGGAGGGCCAAGGCGGCGAGTAATTGGTTGGTTGCCCCAAAGAGGGGCCATATCGCTTTCCATGCGGGCTGCATAGTTCCATCCGCACCTGGGAATTGCTGAAAGACTAAAATACCTGGCAACACCAAGGCCATCAAGGTCCCGCCAAACCGACTTGCCTGATTTCTCCAGGCCAGCAATTCCTCGATTAAAAAGCGGGTAAGCCGGGTACAGGTATCGAGCGTGGTTAGCAAAAATGTACTGATGGCAAGCATGGCAAACTCTGCACCCAAAGAAACGGGAATACCCACGGCAGCAAAAAACTTGGCGGCCCCTGCCGCGAAAATCCCCACAGGCGTCCCCCCCGCCTCCCTTTCACTCAAAGTTAATACCGCCACGCAACCCATGGCAAAAACAGCCAGGACCCCTTCGACCAGCATGCCCCCGTAACTGATTCTGCGGACATCACTCTCCTTAATGATCTGCTTGGATGTTGTACCACTGGAAACAATACTGTGAAACCCGCTACAAGCCCCACAGGCGACGGTAATGAAGAGAAAAGGCACCAGCATACCCAGCTTTTCAGATTCCCACCCTGTAAAAGCTGGCATCTGAATGGTTTCCCCCGCCATGAGCATGCCCACCACCCCGAGTAATAAAATCGCATACAAAAAGCCTGCGCTTAAAAAATCCCGGGGTTGCAAAAGTAAACCAACAGGTAAAACCGCCGCAACAAAGCAATAGATTAATGTCGCCCACACCCATACCTCTTTCCCCATCTCAATCATCGGAAAAAAGTGTCCCACCGCAAGACCGGCAAAAGTAAGTGGAAAAAAGATCAGGGCTAACTGCCCCAAAGAAAATCTTTGGCTTCTCATCAAGAGCCCAAACACCACCGCCACTACAATAAACCAACCAGATGCCGTGGCCACTGCGGGTTGTTTGGTGAAAGTATTCGCGGTCAGATCCAGGAAAACCACAATCACATAGATCAAGGCTAATATCACAAAGAGCATAAAGATTCGCCCCACTCCATCTCCAACCAAACTTTTCATGGTGTCTGCAATCGATCGGCCTCCATTGCGCACAGACATCAGAGTGCTCCCAAAATCATGAACTCCCCCCACGAGAATCGCTCCGATAAGAATCCAGACCCAAGTGGGACCCCAGCCAAAATACATGGCGGCTAATATCGGCCCAACAATCGGCCCCGCTCCGGCAATGGAAGAAAAGTGATGCCCAAATAAAACCGATGCCCGGGTGGGCGAGTAATCCACTCCATCTTCTTTTTCCACTGCAGGGGTTGCAACCCCATCATCAAGTTGACAACGCCGGGACAAAAAATTGCCGTAAAATCGATAGGCTAAGAAACAGATCAAGCAACTTGAAAGAAGAATGAAGGCAAGCATGAAGAAAAGTAATGGAAGACCCTCTTGAAATTTGCAAGTTAGGAACGATCAATCTGTATCAGTGAGCGACAGGTAACATATATCATTATTATAAGAATATATAATTCGACTTACGATCAAGTAGGGGTAGAATAGAGTCTAGGTTTTTATTAAATCATCATTTTTTTACCATGAAAACTATTACAACCGCATTCATCGGATTTTTATTTACTTTTATTTTCTCCCTTCAGGCGGATCCTTCTCCTCAAGACTCTTGGTATTTGGATCGGGAAGTAAAACTTCCTGAGATGCCGGGCTTCCGGAAACCTTTGGGTATCACAATCGACTCAGCTGGCAAATCCTATGTGGTCGATCAGAGTAATCATACCATTACCGTGTGGGATCAAAATGGAACTTTCCTTCGCAGGTTTGGCACTCATGGCTCAGGAGACGGCCAATTGTCAAGCCCGGCCGATATTGAAATAACCCAAAATGAAATTTATGTGGTGGATCGGGATAACCATCGTATTCAAGTCTTTGATAAAAATGGGACTTACCTTAGAAAATGGGGAAGTCACGGGACTGGGCAGGGAGAAATTAGAAGCCCACGATCTATCACTTTAAGTTTTAACGGTTCCGTGGTGGATGAAGTCTTTGTTGCAGATTGGGAAAATCACGGTGTTCAGGTTTATGATGCCAATGGGACTTTTAAGAGGTTTATTGGAGGCAATGGTAGTGCAGACCATCAATTTCAATATGTATCTGGCGTCGCAATTGGCCCCGATAGTCTTCTCTATGTATCCTCCAGAAATCAGAACAAAATTAAAGTCTTTGAAACCAATGGTACTTATGTGCGCTCATTTGCAACCATAGCTCACCCTTCTGACATTGATTTCTTCGGAGATAAGCTCGCCGTTGGTAATAACGAATACAACACAGTCAAAATTTTTGATAAAAATGGAACCGAGCTTGGATCCATTGGATCCAGTGGCGACTCCAGTGCCCCAGGGGAATTCAAGGAGTCATATGGTCTTTCCTATGCACCCAACGGTGAATTACATGTGGCCGATCACCACAACCATCGCATCCAGGTATTCGATAGCAATAACAGTTACCTTCGAAGTTATGGCATGTATGGACAGGCAGGCGTTGGTCCGTACAGCTTTCAAATCACCCCGGAAAATACATTTTTAATTTCAGATGTGGAGCGTCATCGAGTTTTCGAAATCGATGAGAATGGATCTTTTCTTCGCATGATTGCCACGCACCAAAATCTTTCCGGCTATGGTGTCAATAATCCCCGCTCCGCCTTTCTGGCCTCTGACAACCGGGTCTACATTGCCGACACCAGCCATAATCGCATTCAAGTATATGAACGCAACGGCACTTTCGTACGGATTTTTGGAACAAGTGGGAGCAGCGATGGTAATTTCAACCAGCCCTACGCAGTTATTGTTTCCCCCGAACTTGAAGTTTTTGTGGCCGACTACAACAACCACCGGGTTCAGGTATTCGATACCAACGGTACTTTTCTCCGGAAATTTGGTAGCTACGGCACCTTGGAAGGTCAGATGAGTCATGTCTACAACATCGCATTTTCAGATGAGGGAAACATCATGGTGGGCGATTGGAACAACAAGAGAATCATCCACTTCACCAAAGCCGGTGAGTTCATAAAGCATTTCAGCACCCAGGAAAACCCGAGATTTGTTAAAGACATCCCTCATGGCTTAACTGCCGTTTCCAGGGACAGCAGGATGGAACTCTATGACGCCAATGGTGACAGGCTGAAAAGGTGGGTCAAGCAGGGAGGAAGCAGCTCCGCTTTTGACACCTATCCGGATGGCACAATTGCCTGGCTCGATTACGATCATGACAAGATCCTTTTTTACAAACCAGCATACCGCACGGTTCGTCCTTCCCAGTCCAAAGAAATCCCTCTTCCTCAGGTCCTGGGCGTTGTCCAACCTAATAACTCCAACCACCTGCAGGTAACCTACCGAATAGATGACCCGGACAGTGCCAAAGTGGAAGCCAAAATGATTGCCTTCATCGACGGCGGCAATGACATCTCCAAAGTCATCATCCCCACCACCTTTGTTGGGTCCACCGTGGGCAAACTCGATAACAATGTCAGCACCAACCAGGATCACAATATCACCTGGAATGTGGGGGCAGACTGGAGCGTGGGCTTTGGGGAACTGGAAGTGGCCATCATGGCAAAAGATGACCGCAACCTCCTCAACCTGCACTTCCTCACCCTGCCCGGCACCGATGACAACGCCACCGAGTTAATCATTAACCGTGCCCCCATCACGGATGCTGACTTACTCGACCTTTGGTACTGGCTGCTTGCCTCCGGAGAACAAGGAATTGTGTTTAATCCGGAAACATCATCGATTAACAAGCCGGCACCCGATACCAGCACATCCTCTTTTGATCCCTCGACCCACAGCAGTATTGTCCTCTGGTTCAATGCGAGTGACTCGCAATCACTCACCCTCTCCGGAGACACGGTTACCCAATGGAATGATAAGAGTGGAAACGACAGGCATGCCCTTGCTGAGAGTGGCACTCCCAAGCTTTCCGGCACTGGCGGCATCAATGGCTTGCCTTACATCCAATTTAGGCGGGATAGTGGTGAGGACTACCTTCAGGTTTCAGGCAGCGAATTCTTCGCCAGGCACATGTTTTTCATTTGCCGTAGCCCCACCGAAAACTGGTCGAATTACGGAGGCATTTTGGGCCACCAAAGTGGAAGGAATTCAAACTTCTTATTTCAATCTGGAAACAAAGGGTTCCACTCCAACCAAAACCCTTTATTTGTCTCTAGAAATGGTCAAAGCTTGGACTCAGGCAATGACTTTGATTTAGCCGTCATCAACCAGTTTATGATTCTTGAAATCCTGGTAAATGATAATGACACCTCCGCGAAGTCAAATTACAAGATTGGCAGGAATGACAATTATGTTACCGATTTTGATGTTATTGAAATCCTAGCCTTCGAATACGAGCTGGGGGGGGAGCGTGAGGATGTCCTGCAATACCTCTCCTACAGGTCAGGCATTTCCATTTTGGGACAGGCCCTTGTTCAAGGTGCCCAAACCACCTCCATCGGACGGGCTTATCTCTTTGACAAGATGAACCTGCGGGAAGCATCTTCCCATGAAGTAACCCGGGCAAAAAATGGGTCCGTTCCTGGTTCCACCAACCAGTTCACCCCCACCCTTCAAGTCGGTCCGGGGGACCGCCCAAATAAGGTAAACGAGTATGGCTTTGATACGGGCTCCACTTCAGGTGTGTGGGTGACCCCGAAGTGATCAGGTTTTTTTTGAAAGGCAGCGACACTTCGCCCAACAGGAAAACATGAGATCATTTCCTCTGCGGATTTCCCCACCCATGCTCAATCGCATGCAATCCTTAGTCGTGGGCTTACTCCTTGCCTCCCCGGCTTTTGTATTTGGTCAGTACACCCTGGAGCAAAAGTCAGAGCCCGGAGGCCTATTCACCTCATCCTCTGAAAACTACAACAGTGGCACGGCAGTACAAACCCGTGCGATATCGACTCAGGTTAACGATTTCATTTTCACGCACTGGACCATAAACAATGTCCGGCAAAATGATGCCAAGGGCCAGGCTTTGCACAGCCTAAACTTCCCCATTACTGAAAACACCGTGGCTATCGCCCATTACCTCAATAAAGAGATGGATACGGATGGGGATGGCATACCCGACTGGATAGAAATCAAAAACACCGGCAATTTATCCTCCACAGCGCAAACCGATGCGGATGGAGATGGTATTTCCCTGAGAGATGAAGTACGCCTTGGGCTCAACCCCTCCATCGATGATAATATCAGCCAGGGCGGTATATCCATTCGCCGGTCCGGCCGGGTATTGGTTAACTTTGGCGGTGCCAAAAAACTTACCCTTCAGAGTCACCCTATTGGTTTGGTCACTTCCTCTGTTAGCCTACTGGAAAACAACGCAACCTTCGAGACCGACTCCCTCAACGGGTTGTCAAATGGATATTATTTTTCTCACTGGGAGGTAAACGGAGTACGATATTCTGACAACAAAGGCGTGGGTTTGCCCCAGGTATCCCAGACCATGAATGAGGACAAAGTGATCGTGGCTAAATATATCCACGAAAATCAGGATTCGGACAACGACCTGATCCCAGACTGGTATGAGTCTCACTATCTTGGGACCTTGGACCAAAATCAATCATCTGACTCCGATGGGGATGGTTTCTCCTTGGGCGAAGAACTCAAGCTTGGGCTCAGCTCGGTAATTGATGACAACATTTCTGAGGGCGGTATCTCCGTCCGTCGATCAGCCAAGGTATTTGTAAACCTTGGCGGTGCCAGCAAGGTCACCCTCCAAAGCACCCCCCCTGGCTTGGTCAGCTCCAGCCTTACCTACCCCGAAATCAATTCCACTTACACCACCCCCTCCTTAAGCGGCTTGCAAAACGGCTATTACTTTTCCCACTGGGAGGTAAATGGGGTCCGCCAGGCAGACTCCACTGGGCTCGGCCTTAACCAGGTGACTCAAAAACTCACCAGCGACAAAAGTTTCATTGCCAAGTACTACCCCGAAGACGAAGACCTCGACCAGGATGGTATACCCGACTGGTTTGAGTGGCACGAACAGGGGAACCTCGACCTCAATGGCACCTCGGACCCGGACGGGGATGGTTTTACCCTGGCCGAGGAAAACAAACTCGGGCTTAGCTCCCTTATTTTTGATCAGATTACAGAAGGCAGCATTTCGGCCCGCAGGTCCAAGACTCACTCTTATGTCCGCGACCCCAATGACCCCACCGATTCCGACGGGGACGGCCTGACTGACTCGGAAGAAATTCAACTGGGCACCAATACCAGAAAAGTCGACACCGATGGGGATGGGTTTTCCGATCCCGATGAAATATCCGATGGCACCGACCCCCTCCTTGCCTCCTCTTTCCGCAATGTCGCCCCTATCGGCCTTATGAGTTTATCCCCTCTCCAGGTCGAGGAGAACCAACCGGTGGATACCCATGTGGGCAAGGTTCAAGGCTTGGACCCCAACGATCCCCAGGGCACCGGACCCTATCTTTTCACATTTGTGGATGGCAACGGCTCCCGAGACAATCAACTTTTCAACCTCACACCCGAGGGGGCCCTATCCACGGCCACCGTTTTTGATTACGAAGCCCTTATCCAGGAGTTTGGTGATGCCAACCGCACCATCCGGGTCCGGGTCAGCGACAGCGAGAACCTGTTTTTTGAAGACTCCCTTCAGGTCACCGTCATCAATGTAGTGGAAGATTTTGATCAGGACGGGATCGAGGACAGCATCGACCCCGATGATGATAACGACGGCTTCAGCGACATCTTGGAAACGGAATTGGGCACTGACCCGCTCAACCCTGCCTCCATCCCCAACCAGGCTCCTACATCTCTTGCTCTCTCCTCCCTGGAATTCCCTGAAAACCTCCCACCCCGCAGTATGATCGGTGAGTTCAATGCATCCGATCCCGACAAAGGAGCAAACTTTAAGTACCACCTTGTTACGGGTAAAGGCTCCACAGATAACCCACTCTTCCGAATCGATATCAATGGATCTCTGTCAACTGCCATCCCTTTCGATTTTGAAACCAACGCGAGCACCTATTCCATTCGCGTAAAAGTTAGCGATGAGTGGAATGCCACCTTCGAGAAAAGTTTCACCCTTGAACTCATCGACATCGATGAAATCTCCCCCACTCTCACCCTTCTTGCCGATGCCAACATCACCATCATAACCGGTGCCCCCTTTACCGACCCCGGTGCCAAGTGGTCAGACGACCGTGATGGCAACGGTATTGTTTATGCCTCCCCCTCCGACTTTGATGCCACCCAGGCAGGCAAGTACACCCTCCGCTACCAATACCAAGACCGGGCAGGTAACCCTGCCGGGGAAGTCACCCGAACCCTTACCGTAGAAGACCCCACCCTGCCCCTTGTGCGCACCCTCCCTGCCCAGCTTGAACAAAACCAATCTCTTCTTTTACAGGCAGAACTCATCACCTCCGGCGGGCTCAACCTTATGGAGGTCGGGATAGAACTGGGCACACGCCCATCCCTGTCCGATGGCAGCCTTTACCCATTCAAGCATGCATCGGATAGCAACGGTACCTTCTCCACCTTTTTAGCAAATTACCCCACAGGGGAAAGGCTGTTCTACCGGGCCTATGCCCTCAACCCACTGGGGATTACCCGTGGAGCAACCCGCAAGATTTCCTTAGCCCACAACCTGGACCCCGAAACTTGGTGGACTGGAGCCACGGTGCACGAAGGGGGGTGGCGTACCCTTGACTGGTTTGGCTCCTTCCTGCTCACCGCGGAAGACCGCTGGGTATATCATGCTGATCTGGGCTGGGTTTATATACTCTCCGATCAGCAGGGGGGCCTGTGGTTATGGAAAGAAGGCCTCGATTGGGTATGGACATCCCAGTCCGCCTCCCCTTTTTATTGGATGGATTCCTCCTCGGACTGGATCTACCCCCTCCATCTCAAGGCGAACCTGCAAATCTTTTGGGATTATTCCGCCGAAAAAGCGATTCGCTTGCTTTAATTTCAAAATCGCCTGCCCCCGGCACATTGGAATGCCACCGTTATTGGCAATTCAGACGAAGAATATGCATGGGTAAAATAAATGGAATAAGATAATATTTGGTATAGACTTTTAAGGTCCTCTTATTACATTAATGAATTGTATTTCTATCAAAATGCTTCTTTAATTACCATAAAAGCAAAGACTACTTTAAGTACCAACGATCATGAACACATCCATCCGTACACTCACCTGTCTTTTAACCGCCTGTTTACTGGGTTGCCTGACCGGGCATGCCTACGAGCAGGACAACTGGTACTTGCATGGTCCGCTCGATGGCAACCTAACCGGGGTGTTTCACCAGGAGTACAATGCCACCGCCAAGAAGGACATGCTGTACAAGACGATTGCGGGTGTGGGGCTTGAGGTGCGGGACATCAACGGCAGTCTCCTGCAAACCATCAATACCGGTGGAATTACTTTTACGGATATTGAGTACGATCAAAACACCAGTCGATTGTTCGGAATCAATGCCAGCAAGCTTACCTGCTTTGAGCAAAACTCATCCGGAGGATGGTCCGAACAATGGCGGTCCACTCAGGCAGTTACTACCATGGCCCAGGGACCAAGCGGTAAACTATTCTGTGCAAACAATGGAAATAAATTTTATGTCTTTGAACAAAATGGGACAATCAGCAAGGAGTTTGGCTGGGTCGATGGCATTGATAGTTTGTCCAATACTGCAAAGGTTATCGGCTTTGCGCCAAGCGGCACCCTGGTGGCTTCTGGACAGTTCACTCAAACTGGAGGAAGTAATAATCGTGTAAGCTTATTTTATTTCAATTCCAATGGTAATTACCTACGGCACATCAATAACCAAAACCACGACGGTTACTTGCATGTTTCAAAAATCTCACCCAGTGGAATGGTCTATGTAAGATCGGATTCAACGAGCTATTGGGGAGGGCACTTAATCTACCACCCTGACGGTGGCACCGTTCCAGATCCGGATGTGCAGGTTTATGTATGGCTCCAAAATGGAGATTTTATTTGGAGTAATAAATTATACAGGCGTACATTTCGTACGAAGATGGAGACCAATCACAACTCGGTCCCACAGCCTGTAATTCATCGGATTGCTCAGCGTACGGGCACGAATGTGATGGAGTTAGATTTTGAAGTGATCGATACGGATGATGATAATGTGACTGTTGGTATCCTTGCCTACTGTGGTTCGGACAAATTGGTCCCGCAGGCTTGGCTCAACGGTAGCGGTAGCAAGATTGGCACACCCATCGCCACCAATACCGTCCATACCATGGAGTGGGATGTGAAGCTAGACTGGCCAGATAGTACGGGTTCCATCAAATTTGAAATCCTTTGCCAAGATGGCAATCGGGATAAGCCGGTAGACCTGCACTTCCTTAAGCTTCCGTTTGAGGATGGAAATATGACCATCAGCCGATCGCCCTTAAAGGAAGCTGATTTTGTGAATTATGCCAAGTTCCTGCTGGCTACTGGGCAGGCTCAGTTTGAAAGCAATACTTCCAATGCTGTGGTGTTTCCTGCTGAAGCAAACACAACGGAAGTTCTTACTTTTACCAATTGTGGGCAAACAGGCCGAACTGGTCCATCCGAGGCTCAAATTCAGGCGGAGTATAACGGAACGAATTTGCAAGGCTCCGTTACCACTGGTTGGAAAGCGGGTTACCAGAAATGGACGGTTCCGGCTACCGGGGATTATTGGATCGAGGCAGTTGGGGCCAGAGCTGGAAACTCCAACTATGTGGGCGGTTCAGGAGCATTCATTCGAGGGAAGTTTTCTCTAACAATAGGCGATGAACTTAACATAGTGGTCGGGCAGGCAGGTGGAGATAACCCCGGTGAGAGTGCTGGAGCAGCAGGGGGTGGCGGTTCTTTCGTGGTCGCAGATACCAATAACACTCCCTTAGTTATTGCTGGTGGTGGTGCTGGCCCAGGAAATACTCATTCATGGTCTAAGATCACGAATGGTGAGGACGGAGTGGATGGAACGAGCAAAGCTGGCGGTACAAACGGTGCTGGTGGCCAAGGAGACAGAGGCGGCGGAGGGGGTGGATTTCTAACCAATGGATCTGGATACTCAAATCAGGGTGGAAAATCTTACCAAGGCGGATCAACAGGGGGGGATTCAACTTCTGACGGTAAAGATGGGGGATTTGGTGGTGGTGGTGCTACAGGCTATGCGGATTGGAACAATGGCGGGGGTGGTGGAGGCTACTCCGGAGGCGGCGGTTCTCTTCAAGATTGGAGTAAAGGTCCAGGAGGCGGGGGCGGTTCCTATAATTCTGGGAGCAACCCAAGCAATTTACCCGGGGTTGGGGGTGGCCATGGACTCGTCCGTATTTACCGTGCCGAGGGAGTGGCTCCAACCATGCCCCAAATTACCCTTTTAAATTCTTCCTGGAAACCACAGGGTGCTATTGGCAAATTGATTTTCGATCTGGGTCAGGAATATCGTGCCGCTTCCCCCCAGGAAGTAACCAAAGCACGAGAGGCGGCCACACCCGGTGGAGTAAATAATTGGACGGCGACCAATCAGGTGAAGCCCAGGAATTTACCGGGCAATGTCAATGAGTATGGGTTTGATGTATCCACCACCTCGGGCTTTTGGGTGATCAAAGAATAAAAGGGGGTACGAGCCAATAGTAGCACAATTTAGGAAAACAGCGTGAAACTTAAGGGAAATACCCGATCGATACTCAGCCAGGCATGCTGGGGGATTCTTGGGTGTATGCTCCTGCCGCTAACTTCCTTTGGTGCCCTTTTTCCAGTGACCCAAAATTCAGTGCCGGCTGGGCTGGTATCCCAAAGTGCAGTAATTGAGGGCGGGCAGACATACCAAAGTATTGACCCGCAGTTGAACAAAAATGGATACACTTTTGGATACTGGGCGATCGATGGGGTGAGGCAGGCAGGGGCGGATGGGCGCTCGCTTACTCGGGTGTCCGGCCTGATCGATGCAGATTCCAATTTCACCGCTCATTACTATGCAGATAATGCAGATACGGATGGGGACGGGGTGATGGACTGGTTTGAATATCGAATGTTTGGGGGCTTGAGCAAAAACCCTAGTGATGATTCCGATGGGGATGGATTTACCAATAAGCGGGAGAGCGAGCTGGGGCAGGATGCATTAATTGTCGACTTTATGGAAGCGGGCGGGATTGCGGGTAGAATGTCCAACTCTTTTACCTATGCCGATACTTCGATGCAGGTGGTCACGATCAAGAGTGATCCGACTGGGTTTATTACCACATCGATCACCAATAAGGAGCTCAATGCCACCGTGACCACCCAGTCCCTCAATGGGGCGACCAATGGTTCGCACTTTGCATACTGGACGATCAATGGGGTGCGCCAGGCATCGCCCAATGGAGTGGCGAGCAGTAAGGTAAGCCTGAATATCTCGGGAGATACCAATATTGTTGCCCACTATGTGCCCAGCACCCAGGACACGGACGGGGATGGGGTGATGGACTGGTTTGAATTTTACCAGTTTGGCAACCTTAGTGCCGGCCCGGAGGATGATTCCGATGGGGATGGATTTTCCAATAAGCGGGAGGGCGAGCTTGGACAGGAGGCAACGATTGCTGAGTTTACCGAAGCGGGCGGAATTGCGGGCAGAATGTCCAACACTTTTACTTATGCTGATACCTCCACGATTGAGGTGACGATCAAGAGTAACCCGGCGGGATTCATCACCACCTCGGTTACCAACAAGGAGGTAAACGCCACCGTTACCACCCAGTCCCTCAACGGGGCGACCAATGGTTCGCACTTTGCCTACTGGACGATCAATGGTGTGCGCCAGGCATCGCCCAACGGGGTGGCGAGCAGCAAGGTAAGTGCGGTGGTTACATCAGATACAGAATTTGTTGCCTACTATGTACCCAGCACTCAGGACACGGATGGGGATGGGGTAATGGACTGGTTCGAAAAGTACCAGTTTGGCAACCTCGACCTTGGCCCCGATGATGACCCGGACGGGGATGGATATACCAATAAGCGGGAGGGCGAGCTTGGGCAGGAGGCAACCATTGCGGAATTTACAGAGAGTGGGGGCATTGCCGGCAGAATGTCCAACAGTGTGACTTACTATGTGCAACAAAACCGCCCGCCCAGTAATTTGGAACTCAACAATACCATCGTCTTTCTCAACAAGGATGCCAACCAATCCGTGGGTGCCTTTACTCCAACCGACCCGGATGACCCCGGGCGTGTACGCACTTACACCTACCAACTGCTAGGCGGTGCAGGCGGGGAGGATAATAACAAATTTAACCTACTCGGGCGAAATCTGCGTGCCTCCCAGACCCTGTCCAGCGAAGGAAACTTTTCCATCCAGGTCCGTGTACGCGACGATGAAAACGCCTCCTTCGACAAGAATTTTACTATTCGTGCGATCAATCCCCTACGGGACCATGATGGGGACGGGCTCGGATTTGAGGCAGAACTTGCCGCCGGTACCAATCCAAACAACGCAGATACCGATGGGGATGGGGCAAATGATGGTGCGGAAGTCTCGGCAGGCAAAGACCCCCTGGACCCAAGTGTATTCCCCAACCGCCCTCCACGGGACCTCAACTCCTCCGCGGTCCTCGCCTTCTCCGAAAACCAACCAGTGGGTACCATAATCGGCGAGTTTAATGCCACCGATCCGGATGGGGATGCGATCACCTACCACTTCGTTAGCGGAGAAAATAACAATTCACTGTTCAATCTAGATACCAACGGCACGCTCAAATCCGCCACCACATTTGATTACGAATCCAACGCCTCAATCTATATCATCACCGTACAGGCAAAGGATGAGCTTAACGCCACCACCGAGGGTAATTTTACGGTGACCTTACTGGATGATGATACCGAAGATCGGGATGGGGATGGATTTACCGATGGACAGGAAGCCGAAGCG
>Ga0181557_1003841_pt1 | contig 14411 bp, 10 predicted proteins | sample 011ome_23_FD_148632 | JGI IMG/M metagenome (GOLD analysis project Ga0181557, IMG submission 148632) | Coastal salt marsh microbial communities from the Groves Creek Marsh, Skidaway Island, Georgia - 011506CT metaG (spades assembly) | ecosystem: Environmental > Aquatic > Marine > Intertidal zone... | reverse complement strand
CGCGACGTTTGGGAGCCAAGAGACGGAGTCACCTATCGCGTTTCGGGAAAACCACATCCGGACGGGGCAATTGCGTTTTTGCTCGAAGACATCAGTGCCGAAACCGCGCACGCCCGCGAAGCCCGTGCGGAGCTCTGCCTTTTGGAAAACGCACTGAATGCGGTCACCACGCCCCACGTAATTTTTGATGGGCTTGGCGCCTATGTACGCTCGAACCCCGCATTTCAATCCATTTGGCCGGAACTCGCACACAAAAAGAGTGCGGAAAAGTCCCTGTCAGGCTGCCTTCCGCTTTGGCAAAAGCAGATGTCACCGCATGGCGCTTGGGAAAAAATGCGCGCAACGGTCCTGGGCTGTGGCGATCGAAAGGGTTGGAAAGCGGTTTTATCTTCAAAAGAGGGCCGGCCGTTCGAGCTGCAATGTACGCCGCTGGCCAATCGTCACACGCTCATTGAACTTGGACCAAGCAATAAGCCGGCGATCGTCACCCATCAGCAATCAGTAGCCTAATTTTCGCTTGCAGCAGCGGGTGCCCACCGTATTGTAACCCCATGCACGCTCCGCCCTTGCCTCCCCAACCAAAAGCCACGCACAGCAGCTCAACGGCGCAATCTGTTGCTCAGCTCTTTAAAGCCGCAGCGGCGGAGAGTTTGGCATGAACCGCAGCGCAGATATTCATGCCTTCCTAGAAGCCGCCGGTTGGGGCATGGCGCAGCGCGCGCCATTGGCTGGAGATGCCGGCAATCGAAAATATGAACGCCTGAGCCACCCCCAAAAGGGCCTGTCCATATTGATGGATGCTGACCCTGCCAGTGGAGAAAATATCAGGCCTTTTCTGAACATTGCCGCGCATCTGAAAAGCTGTGGCCTTTCCTCCCCTGAGGTTTATGACGCGAATCGCGATCTAGGGCTTATCCTCCTGGAGGATTTTGGCGATCAGCTGCTTTTTGATGTCGCCATTGCCAGCCCAGAGCTCGAATACCCACTCTACAAAATGTGCCTCGACGCTCTCGAACGACTGCACCAGACGCCGCCACCGCCGAATGTTGGATCCTATTTTCCGCAAGATATGGCGCAGGCCACTGAGATCACCCTACCATGGTATTGCAGCCCGGACCTCGCGGCGGCCATTACAGCTGAACTGATCAATCAATTGAACAGCCTTGACTGGACACATCCCGTGCTCGTCCTGCGTGATTTCCATGCACAAAATATCGTCTATCGACCCGAGCAATCCGGACTGGCCCAAATTGGGCTCTTGGACTTTCAAGATGCCCAACTTGGCCACCCGCTGTATGACGCCGCTTCGCTCATCCACGATGCCCGGCGCAGTTTACATCCCGACGTTGAACGTCGGCTGAAAGATGCGCTGGCCCAAACCTACGCGGGTTCTGATAATTTTCATCATGCATTGTCCACCCTCAGCGCCCAGCGCAACCTCAGAGTCCTTGCCCTATTTGCACGGCTGTGTCTCAGAGATGGCAAGCCCGGTTACCTTAAGTTGATGCCACATGTTTGGAACAACCTTTGGCGCGATTTATCCCATCCGCATCTGTCCAATCTGTTCCGCATCTGCCAATCCCTTCCCGAACCCACACCAAAACGACAATCAGAATTGAGAGCAAAATGCGCCAGCCGCCCCACGAGCTGATGCTATTTGCTGCCGGTTTTGGCAGTCGCATGCAGCCACTCACCGCTGATCTCCCAAAGCCGCTGATCACCGTGGCTGGGACAAGCCTGCTTGATCGAACATTAAGGCTCGCGGAGGCCGGCGGGATCACCAAAACCGTGGTCAACACCCATTATCTTGGCGAAAAGATCGCAAAGCATTTGGAAAATTGCCCTGTTCAAGTGCTGCATGAACCCAATATTCTCGACACCGGCGGTGGGCTTAAAAATGCCAGCCCATTATTTGATGGGCCAGCAGTTTTCACCAGCAACAGCGACGCCATATGGTCTGGCCCCAATCCTTTCGCTCACCTCGCTCAAAATTGGCAAGACGACTGCGATGCATTACTGCTCTGTGCACCCGTAAACCAAATCATCGGCCGCGCGGCACCGGGGGACTTCTCCATTTCTCAGGATGCAATAGTGACCCGAGGCGGGGATTTTGTGTATCTCGGCGTTCAGATTATCCGGCTGGAGACAGTCCAACATATTCGTGAGCCCCAGTTTTCGCTCAATATCATTTGGGATGCGTTAATGGCGAAGAATACTCTACGCGCCTGCCTCTATCCTGGGCAATGGTGCGACATCGGCAAGCCTGAGAACATCGCCCTAGGTGAGAAATTGCTGGGCACCAGCCATGTTTGAGGATCGGTCAAAATTTCGAGTTTTTGGCACCTATGCCGGTCAAGCCTTCCCCGACACATTGCTTGAGGGGTTAAGCACCCGGTTGCAGGGGGCCGCTCCAGAAGACTGGGCGCGGGTTGAGGTCTATGTCAACACGCGGCGCATGCAGCGACGGTTGGCCGAGCTATTTTTGCAAGGCCCAGCGCGCCTAATGCCAAAGTTTCATTTGGTCACAGATTTGGCGCATGACCCGCTGTTGACAGATCTACCAATGCCAGTTCCAACTTTGAAACGCAGGTTGGAAATTGCACAGCTGGTACGCAAATTGATTCAACGCGTTGAAGGGCTGGCGCCCGCAAGCGCAGTCTTTGATTTGGCCAATAGCCTGGCGGGTTTGATGGATGAAATGCAGGGGGAAGGCATCGCCCCCGACGTCATTGAGGGTCTCGATATTTCCGATTTCTCAGGTCATTGGGAACGCGCTCTGCAATTTATCTCTATCGTACAACGCTATTTTGAGGGCGGCGAAGCCCCAGATGAGGAAGCCCGACAGCGGGCCAGTGTTTTGGCCCTCACCCAGCGCTGGCAAGAAAACCCTCCAGATCATCCGATCTTAGTGGCCGGCTCAACCGGGTCCCGCGGCACGACTTTTCATCTGATGACAGCAGTGGCCGGGTTGCCGCAGGGCGCCGTGGTCTTGCCAGGATTTGATTTCGACATGCCGCGCCGGGTTTGGGCCCAGCTGTCTGATCCGAAAACCAGCGAAGATCATCCGCAATATCGATTTTCGCGCCTGCTAAATGCCTTGGAGCTCACATCGGATCACGTCATCCCCTGGACCGCAGCGGAACCACAGGCGGCCGCGCGCAATCGGCTGGTGTCCTTAGCTTTGCGCCCTGCTCCTGTGACTCATCACTGGCGACAAGAAGGGCCACATCTGACAAAGCTTGATCAAGCCACGCAAGACATCACCTGGCTGGAAGCGCCAAACCAAAGAGTCGAGGCTAAGGCCATTGCGCTGCGACTGCGGCAGGCCGCCGAATTGGGGCAAACCGCTGCGGTGATAACCCCAGATCGTAATTTGACCCGGCGAATATCAACAGCGCTGGCTGCATGGAACATCACTCCAGATGACAGCGCTGGGATTCCCTTGAACCTCACCGCGCCGGGGCGGTTTTTGTTGCATGTGTTGGATCTGGCACAATCACAACTCACCTCGGAAACCCTATTGGTTTTGCTGAAACATCCGCTCACCCATTCTGGTTCAGAACGCGGCCAACATCTGCGCAACACGCGCGAACTCGAGCTTTATCTGCGGCGCAGCGGTCCGGCCTTTCTCACAGCGCAAGCGCTCTTACAGTGGGCAGAAAAAGAAGATCATTACCGCCCATGGGTGGATTGGATCAACGCCAACGTCTTTGATCAATGGCCCCAAGGACCGCAGCCGCTGGAAAACTGGGTCACGCACCACCGCAAGCTTGCAGAGGGGCTGTCCGCTGGTCTTGTCGGAGAAGATGGCGAGCTGTGGGAACAAGCGCCCGGGCGCGACACGAAAGCCGTAATCGAGAACCTCACAAGATATGCCCCGGCCGCGGGCGATGTAGAGCTCATAGACTATACCGCCATTTTGCGCGGTGTTTTGAGTGCTGGTCAAACCCGCGACCAAAATCATGTGCATTCAAATATCCTAATTTGGGGCACGTTGGAGGCGCGCGTGCAAAGCGCTGATCTTGTAATTCTTGCGGGATTAAATGACGGCACCTGGCCCGAGCCCCCTGCTCCAGATCCCTGGCTCAACCGCAGTTTGCGGCTGCAAGCCGGTCTGCTTTTGCCCGAGCGCCGAATTGGTTTGTCAGCACATGATTTTCAACAGGCCATTGGCGCCAAAGCCGTTTGGCTCACCCGATCCTTAAGATCAGATGATGCGGAAACCGTGCCCTCCCGCTGGCTCAACCGCATTGAAAATCTGTTGAACGGGCTTGAGAAACCAGATGACGCCTCTTGGATGGATCACATGCGCGCCCGAGGCAATGAATGGCTTGGAAAAGTTGAAGCCCTGGAGGAGCCGCAAGTTGCGCCGCTGAGCATCAGACCTTCGGTTGCGCCACCGGTGGCATCCCGGCCCGAAAGATTGGCCGTCACAGACATAAAGCACTTGATCCGTGATCCCTATGCGATCTATGCCAAGCGCGTCTTGAACCTACGGCGCCTAGACCCGTTGACCAAATCTCCCGATGCCCCGCTGCGCGGCACACTTATTCATGACCTTTTGGAAGCATTTTTGAAAACGGGCCCCTGGACCAATGCGGAGGCTGCCAAAGCCACACTCCTAACCCTAGCGGAAGAGCGGTTTCAAAGCACCGTGCCTTGGCCCGCCGCGCGCAGAATGTGGCTGGCCCGAGTGGTCCGATTTGCTGAGTGGTTCGTGACACATGAAATGAAGCGCCAGGCGCGCATCCTCTCGACCAAGACGGAAATTGAGGGTGACGTTAATTTGCCAGAGCTCAATTTTACCCTCGCAGGCACGGCCGATCGGATTGACCTCTTGAACGATGGCACCGCCCATATTTACGACTATAAAACAGGCAAGCCGCCAAGCCCGGCACAACAATTACATTTTGACAAACAGCTCCTACTGGAAGTTGAGATCCTGCGGCGCGGTGGATTTCCTGGATTGGGACCGCTCAAAGTGGCTGGGGCAACCTATATCGGCCTTGATAATGCGCCCAGTGAGCTGCCTGCACCTATAGATGAGACTGACGTGTGGTCGGATTTTTCCAAATTAATCCGCGCCTATCAATCTCCTGAACAAGGCTATGCCGCGCGGCGCGCGATGCTGAAAGCAGATGATGCGTCCGATTATGACCACCTGGCCCGCTTTGGTGAATGGAGCACCAACCAGCGCGCCACAGTCATCAAGGTGTCAAAATGAAGTTGAGCGATGCAAGCCTCCGACAAATCGAAGCGGCCCACCCGGGGCGCTCAACATGGCTCGCGGCCAATGCCGGCTCTGGAAAAACGCGCGTGCTGACAGATCGCGTGGCGCGGCTCTTGCTCGATGGGGTGATGCCGCAAAATATTCTTTGCCTGACCTATACAAAAGCGGCGGCGTCGGAGATGCAAAACCGGCTGTTCAAGCGGTTGGGGCGCTGGACCATGTTGGACGATGTCACGCTTTTGGACGAGCTGGCGGCCCTTGGCGTCGAGCGCGACCTCGGGCCCGACGACATTGATCGGGCCCGAACACTCTTTGCCCGCGCGGTAGAGGCACCCGGTGGCCTGAAAATTCAAACCATCCATTCCTTCTGCGCCGCAATCCTTCGGCGATTTCCCCTGGAGGCGGGAGTAAATCCACAATTCGTCGAGATCGACGAACGCGCCCAAAATCTTCTTCTTGATGAGGTGGTTGAAGCCATTGCAGATGGCCAGGGACAATCCAGTTTTGACGGTATCGCAGAACATTTTACGGGGCCAGACTTACAAAAATTTCTGCATGCAATTTTAAATCTGGATCATCATTTTGACAGCCACCCCGGCGCAGATGGTATTTGGAAGGCATTGGGGCTGCCGGCTGGGTATGATGACGCATCTCTGGCCCAAGAATGTTTTCTGCCGGGCGATTTCCAACATATTGAAGAGCTTAAAGCGCTCCTCATGACCAAAGACGAGAATAGCAACGACTTTAAGGCCGGTCTGCGATTGCAAGCCATCCCCGGCCCAGAGCTCACCACGGCCGACCTGCCAACATTGGAATCCGTATTTTTGAATAAAACCGGCAAAGCTCCGGGCTCGGCAAAAATAGGATCGTTTCCCACGAAAGCCACGCGCGCTGAGCTGCCGGGCATGGCACAGGTTGAGGCCCTTATGTTGCGCGTTGAGGCCGGGCGGCAAAGCCGTCTGAGCCTGAATGTCGCCAGACGGAGCCTGGCGCTCTATGATTTTGCAGCGGAATTTCTCGGCACCTATCGCGCAAGAAAACAGGCGCGGGGATTCTTAGACTTTAATGATCTCATCATGCGCACGCGCCATCTGCTGTCGGATGAACGCGTCGCCACTTGGGTCTTATTTCGCTTGGATGGTGGCATTGATCATATTCTTGTGGATGAGGCCCAAGACACAAGCCCAGCGCAATGGGATGTGATCCGCCTTCTCGCTCAAGAGTTCACATCAGGTGAAGGCGCACGGGCAGATGTGCCCCGAACAATCTTCGTTGTGGGCGATAAAAAACAGTCAATTTATTCCTTCCAAGGCGCAGATCCGGATGGTTTTGATCGGATGCGTGACCAATTTTCCCAGAAATTGCACGAAATCGATCAGCCTTTTCAATCGACCACTTTGGATTATTCCTTTCGCTCATCTTCGGCAATCTTGGGTGTCGTGGATCAGGTCTTTGCCAATCGCAGCGGACTTGGCTCTGGGTCCGCACATTTGGCATTTAAAGCGGATCTTCCAGGCCGCGTTGATGTTTGGCCTGTGTTTCAAGCCCCCGACAAGACAGAGCCGCACCATTGGACGGATCCCGTGGATGAGGTTTCAACAGATCATCAAGACAAACAATTGGCCGATGCTCTGGCCGGACATATCTGTGATTTGATCGAAACTGAGACGCTCACGCAGCTGGATGACACGGGTGCCGCCTTTCAGCGTAAAATCACAGCAGGTGATTTTTTGATTCTGGTTCAGGGCCGTCAAAAATTGCTGTTTCGCGAAATTCACCGAGCCTGTAAGGAAGCCGGCCTACCAATCGCTGGGGCGGATCGTTTGAAAGTTGCGGCCGAGCTGGCCGTTCGCGATATTCGCTCCTTGCTGGCCTTTTTGGCGCTGCCGGAAGACAATTTATCTTTGGCCGAAGCGTTGAAATCACCACTTTTTGGATGGTCAGAACAAGAGCTTTTTGATCTCGCGCAGGGTCGAGACTCACCCTTTTTGTGGCGCAGCTTGCAAAACCGAGAAGAGGAATTCCCAAATACAGTGCAACGGCTCACTGAGCTCCGCGATCTTGCAGATTTCAAGCGCCCCTTTGAGCTGATCGAACATATATTGACAACCCGCGGCGGGCGGTCAGCTTTACTGGGCCAATTGGGACCAGAAGCAGCCGAAGGGATTGATGCTTTGGTCAGCCAATCTCTGGCCTATGAGCGCAGCAATATTCCCAATCTCACCGGGTTTCTCGTCTGGCTGGATGCCGACGATCTGGAAATCAAACGTCAGATGGACAGTGTTGGCGACAAAATTCGTGTGATGACAGTCCATGGCGCCAAGGGCCTGGAGGCGCCTATCGTAATTTTGCCCGACACAGCGCCACGCAAAGCCCCCAAACTGCCAGAGGTGGTGCCCCATAACACGATCGCGGTTTGGTCTCCAAACAAAGATCTTATCCCGGCCACACTGCAATCCAGCCTTAAAGACAAGCAGCGACAGCAAGAAGAAGAGCGTGACCGTCTACTCTATGTGGCCATGACCCGAGCGGAAAGCTGGCTCATCGTTATGGGCTCAGGAGATATTAAAGAGGGGAAAGAGTGTTGGCATAACGCCATACAGGATGCGATTTCTGCCCTCGGCGCTGCGCCGTTGGACACCGTCGCCGGTTTGGGATTGCGGTATGAACCGATGCAATGGTCAGCGGGACCGCAAAGTGACCCTGTACAGCCTCAGGTCATGAAGCAATCCGTGCCAAGCTGGGCAATTCCCTATACCAAACCAGCCCAAGCCCCTGCAGCCCCCCGCTCTCCATCCGATTTGGGGGGCGATAAGGTTGTGCCCGGGGGCACGCCGCAGGACGCTGAAAATGCAAAGCGACTGGGAACGGCGGTGCATCGGCTCTTGGAGGTCTTGCCCAATGCGCCGCAAGATCAATGGGGCCATATCGCACAACGTTTGGTTGAGGCAGATATCCAAGCCGCTGCTTTCCAAGAGGCCCGCGCGGTGCTGCAACAACCACAGCTGGCCTATATTTTTGCCCCCGAAAGTCTGGCTGAAGTCGATATAAGTGCCCATTTGCCAGAGCTGAACGGTGATCCGATCCAAGGATCCATAGATAGGCTGCTTATTTCACCAACGCGGGTATTGGCGGTCGATTTCAAGTCCAATCAAATCGTGCCAAGCGAGGTTGCGCAGGTTCCGAGCGGACTTTTAAGGCAGATGGGGGCCTATGCCGCCGCCTTATCACAAATCTATCCCCATCATGACATCGAAACCGCAATTTTATGGACAAAGACCCTTGAGCTCATGCCGCTGCCGCCAGATCTTGTGATTTCATCCTTGGCAAACACATCACCTGCTTGACGCTGGGCGCTTGCAACTCTAACTCTTAGGAAAGCCTTATAACATTTGGAGTAACCCCATGGCCACTGTCGCTGCTACAGACGCAACTTTTGATAGTATTGTAAAAGACTCTGATCTGCCTGTTGTGGTGGATTTTTGGGCAGAATGGTGCGGACCGTGCAAGCAAATTGGCCCGTCACTCGAAGAGCTTTCTGTCGAAATGGAGGGCAAAATCAAAGTGGTCAAGGTGGATGTCGATAGCAACCCCTCCGCCGCAGCCGCCCTGGGTGTGCGTGGCATTCCAGCATTGTTTTTGTTTAAAGACGGACAAGTCATTTCCAACAAAACAGGCGCAGCCCCAAAAGCGGCTCTCAAAAGCTGGATTGACGACGCCATTTAAGATGAAGTCTCTATTTCTGAGAAGGGCGCTCCTTTGGGCGCCTTTTTTCGTGCCCTTGTTGCCAGAAGTGGCATTTCCCATATAGCGTCCGTAATGAGGAGAAGCAGATGAGCGATACAAATTTCCCCGGTTGGCACGGCACAACGATTATTGGCGTGCGTAAAGGCACTCAAGTTGTGGTTGCCGGCGACGGCCAAGTCAGCCTTGGACCAACGGTCATAAAGGGATCCGCGCGCAAAGTGCGGCGCTTATCACCGGGTGGAAATGATGTTGTGGTGGGCTTCGCTGGCTCTACAGCTGACGCTTTTACCCTGTTGGAAAGGCTAGAGGCGAAACTCGAAGCCACTCCCGGACAGCTACAACGCGCCTGTGTTGAGCTGGCCAAAGATTGGCGCACAGACAAATATTTACAAAAGCTCGAAGCCATGCTGATTGTCACTGATGGGGCTGAACTCTTAATCATCACCGGCGCCGGGGATGTGCTGGAGCCAGAACATGGGATTGCGGCAATTGGCTCTGGCGGCAACTTCGCCCTGGCCGCGGCGCGCGGCCTGCAAGAAACAGATCTCAATGCAGAGGAGATTGCTCGCAAAGCCATGGCGATTGCCTCGGATATTTGTGTTTATACAAATGGCAACCTGACCGTTGAGGTAATTTCAAAATGACCGACCTAACCCCTCGCGAAATCGTATCTGAGCTAGACCGCCATATTGTCGGCCAAAATGACGCCAAACGCGCTGTTGCTGTTGCCATGCGCAACCGGTGGCGCCGTAAACAATTGCCCGATGAGCTTCGTGATGAAGTTTACCCGAAAAATATTCTCATGATTGGCCCCACCGGGGTGGGTAAAACCGAAATTAGCCGCCGATTGGCCAAATTGGCCCGCGCACCCTTCCTTAAGGTCGAAGCCACAAAATTCACTGAGGTGGGCTATGTTGGCCGGGATGTTGAGCAAATTATTCGGGATTTGGTCGACTCAAGCATCGCCATGACCCGCGATCACATGCGCGAAGATGTCCGCGCGCGCGCGAAAGAAGCCGCCGAAGAGCGTGTGATTGAGGCCATTGCTGGAGCAGATGCCCGCGATGCAACCCGCGAAATGTTCCGCAAGAAATTGCGCAGTGGAGAGCTGGATGACACGATCATCGAACTTGAGGTTGCCGATACCTCTAACCCCATGTCGATGCTGGACCTTCCCGGTCAGCCGGGCAGTCAGATGGGAATGATGAACCTTGGAGATATCTTCGGCAAAGCTATGGGCGGCAGGACCAGTCGCAAAAAGATGACCGTAGCTGCCAGCTATGATGTGTTGCTCGGAGAAGAAGCAGATAAGCTGCTCGACGATGAAATCGTCACCAAAGCCGCCGTGACGGCTGTAGAGCAAAGCGGAATCGTGTTTCTTGATGAAATTGATAAGGTCTGCGCGCGCGCCGATGCGCGCGGAGCGGACGTCAGTCGCGAAGGTGTCCAGCGTGATTTGCTGCCTTTGATTGAAGGTACAACCGTGTCCACCAAACATGGGCCAGTGAAAACAGACCATATTTTGTTTATTGCCTCCGGCGCATTTCATGTTGCAAAACCGTCTGACCTCTTACCTGAGCTTCAGGGCCGCCTGCCGATCCGTGTGGAGCTGCGAGATCTTACCGAAGAGGATTTTATACGCATTCTGTCGGAAACTGAAAACGCATTAACTTTGCAATATTCAGCGCTTATGAGCACGGAAGATGTCTCCGTCAGCTTTAGTGAGGACGGTATAAAAGCTTTGGCGCAAGCGGCCGCCGAGGTGAATCGCTCCGTCGAAAACATTGGCGCGCGGCGGCTCTATACGGTCATCGAGCGGGTGTTTGAGGAATTGTCTTTTGCTGCACCTGATCAGGCGGGGTCTGAGGTGGTTATTGATAAGGCCTATGTCAACAAACATCTCGACAGCCTATTGCAATCAACAGATCTGTCTCGCTACGTATTATAGCTCTTGTCAGCGGTCACATTTCGTCTGACAACAGCGCATGATACGTTTCATTTTGCAAAACAGCCGGTGGCTCACAGCCGGGGCCCTGCTCACTTTAATCTCGAGCTTTGGGCAGACATATTTCATCTCAATATTTGCAGGTGAAATTCGCGCAGCCTTCAACCTATCCCATGGAGATTGGGGGGCAATCTACGGGTTTGGCACATTTGCATCGGCAATTGTGATGGTTTGGTCCGGTGGTTTGACCGACGTCATGCGCGTGCGTCACCTCGGGCCGATTGTCTTGGCGGCGCTTGCGGCCTCTTGTTTGTTCATGGCGTTCAATCCCTGGGTCGCCCTGCTGCCTGTTGTCATTTTTTGTTTGCGCTTTACGGGTCAGGGCATGTCGACCCATATCGCAGCGGTGGCGATGTCCCGCTGGTTTGTGGCCAACCGCGGCAAGGCGCTTTCCGTGGCCAGCCTTGGATTTTCAATTGGTGAGGCCTGTTATCCGATTTTGGTGGTTAGCCTTTTGGTATTTTTTACCTGGCAAAGCGTTTGGGTCTTGGCCGCCGGCGTCGCAGTTTTGGCCATTCCCGCGCTGCTTTGGTTGCTCGCAGAAGAACGTAGCCCTCAATCGAACGCCACAGAGGGGCAATCCCTTGGAATGGGCGGGCGCCATTGGAGCCGCAATCAAGCGCTTGGCCATCCATTGTTTTGGTTCATGATCCCTGCACTGTTGGGACAATCAGCATTTAACACCGCTTTTTTCTTCCTCCAGGTACATTTTGCCGAAATTAAAGGCTGGGAGCATTTGCAATTGGTGGCCATGTTTCCAGTTTACACCGCTGTTTCTATAGGGGCGATGATTTTATCTGGGATCTTGCTCGACAAATTAGACACCGCCCGCTTGATCCCCTATTTTCAATTGCCAATGATTTTTGCCTTTTTGATCTTTGCCTATGGTCAATCGCTTGTTGCGGCATTGGTGGGATTTATTTTCCTGGGCCTGTCCGCAGGCGCGAACGCGACACTGCCAAATGCTTTTTGGGCCGAATTTTATGGCACAAAACACCTTGGCTCAATCAAAGCGGCGGCGGCGGCCGTCATGGTTTTGGGCTCAGCGATTGGTCCGGCGGTGACGGGGATCTTGCTGGATTACAACCTCGCTCTTGATGCACAATATGTTGCAGTTTCCGTATTTTTTGGCTTCTCGTCTGTGATGATGTGGGCGGGTGTCAGGCGCGTGCGCGCCAGCTTGCTGGCTTAGCGACCCCGGCGCAGATAGACATAAAGCGCGCCCTCCCCGCCGTGGCGCTGATGTGCTTGTGTCACCTCTAAAATGACCAAAGACAGCGGAGACTGTCGCAACCAAATCGGAACATTGTGCCTCAATACCCCATGGCGCTCAGGAATAGGCCCATGATCTGGCTTGGATTTGCCCTTGCCGGTAATCACAAGAACCAATCGGCGCTGCAATTGCGCGGATCCCAAAATGAAATCCTGCAAGGCTGGATGGGCTTGCGCCATTGTCATCCCATGAAGGTCGATGCGCCCCTCGGGCCGCAACTTACCGCGGGTCAACTTCCCAAAGGATTTTGCATCCATCACAGGCGCAGGCTTCGCCGCGGCCTGTGCCCGGCTCGCTGGCGGTATGGATCGTGATTTCATACCAATTTTGAAGGCCTTGAGGTCGGGTTGTACCGATGCGGGGCGCTTTATCTCTGCTTTTGGTACAGACAGGGCCCGCGGCATTTCCATCTTTGTGGGCGGAGCCAAAGGTGTTGCTGTATCAGCCACCTTTTTCCAAAGCTCTCGCTCTTCTGGACGCAGTTTTCTAGCCATCCCTATTGCCCCGAAATCCGGGCGCGCGCTTCTTGGATTGGCAGCAAAAGGATCATACGACCCGAATCTTTGGTCAAACCCGCCGCGATCCCGGCCTGAGATCCCGTTCCAAAGAACACGTCAGCGCGCTGCGGCCCTGTTATGGCGGAGCCTGTATCTTGAGCAATCATAAGACGGTTTAGAGGTCTTGACCCACCCTTTTCAAGCCAGACGGGCGCGCCAAGGGTGACATATCTAGGATCAACGGCCAGGGTGCGCAACGCTGTGAGTGATCGGTTCATCGCGCCAAGTGGACCTTTGTCACTGGGCACATCACCAACCCGGCGAAAAAATACATAGGCCGGATTTTCCCAGACAATTTCCTGTCCTTTCTCGGGGTTGTCCAGTACCCATTGTTTAATTCGGTTTGCCGATACTTCATGCTCCTGCAAAACACCTAACTCAACCAAATGGGGACCAATGGCCTGATACCGATGGCCATTAGAGCCACCAAACCCCAGGCGGATGGTCGTGCCATCTTGCAGCCGCACGCGGCCCGAACCCTGAATTTGCAAAAAGAAAATATCAGCAGGATTCTCAACCCAGGCCAATTCAAGCCCCCTGCCCTTTAAGACTTGGTTTTCCTCAATGTCTCGTCGGGTTTTCCAAAGGCCACCAGCGCGCACCTCCTTCGGCACGCCGTAGATTGGATACCGAAATCGCCCAGTTCGCGTGAGAGACCCGTCTAGTTCCGGTTCATAATACCCCGTAAAAAGAGCCGGCTCGGTGGTCTTGGTCATCACGGGTTGGAAAAAAGTTTCGAAATACAGTCGCGCGTTTGGGTTTTGCTGTGCAACTGCGCAAAGACTTTCCCACTCCTCACCTGACATATCGCCACAGGTGACTTTAAAGGCCTCCAGTGCCGCCGCGTGATCGTCGTCTTGCCAGCCATTGAGCGCTGAGAACGGAATGGCCTGATAGGTGTCGCCTGCGATAACCGGCAAACCAAGGGCCGCAAAAATGGCGGCCAAAAGCAGCGGTCTAAGACTCATTCGCCCGTGGCAATGAGCTGCCAGTTTGGATCGTCGGCGCCCATAGTGCGGCCAAAAGTCCAAACATCGCGCTGGCGTTTAACCTCAGTCTCATTGCCCTCAATAATATCCCCATCCGAATTGCGCACCACTGAGGTGAGCTCGCAAATGAAGCGCACATCAATCTCTGCTGCGTTGGTTTTGGGGTCAAACGTCGCGCCCATTAAGCCAGTATCCCGCACGCCAATGAATTCTGCCTCAATCGACAGGCCCTGTGCTTTGCGGGCCTCCACAACCGAAGCAAAGGCATCATAGACATCTTGATTTAAGAAGGCTTTGACACTGCCCAAGTCACCATTCTCGAAGGCCATTAAAATCATTTCATAAGCACTTTTCGAACCATACAGAAATTCTGTTACAGAAAACGACGGCTCCGCGTGCTTCATGCCCAAAAGTGCCCGAGCTGCATCGCTGTCTTCTGCAACGTGATCTGTGATATCCTGATCTGGACCACCATCGATCACCTCAAGCTTTGGTCGATCATCAGCGCGTGCAACGATATTCGCGCGTGGACCCTCATGACCATCTCTTGTGCCCAGAACACCCCGCAACTTCAAAATGAGATAGATGGCGATACCTGCCAACGCCAATA
>Ga0181557_1003836_pt1 | contig 14421 bp, 14 predicted proteins | sample 011ome_23_FD_148632 | JGI IMG/M metagenome (GOLD analysis project Ga0181557, IMG submission 148632) | Coastal salt marsh microbial communities from the Groves Creek Marsh, Skidaway Island, Georgia - 011506CT metaG (spades assembly) | ecosystem: Environmental > Aquatic > Marine > Intertidal zone... | reverse complement strand
GGTTCTGTTTAGGAATGGAAGGTGGACTCTACAGCATGCACAAATCACTTTGGAAGCCAATTCCCCCAAATACATTCATGGAAGACTTTTTCCAAACAGTACAACTTATTCAACGCGAAAAATGCATCTACTACAACCCTAAAGCCTTCGGTTTTGAGGACGTAAGTACTTCATTGAAAGAAGAGTTCAAGCGCAAAACAAGAATAAGTATTGGCAATTTTCAAAACCTGAATAGATTCAAAGCGCTCGTTCTAAAGAATCCATTTCCATTTGGCACCGCATTTATGATGCACAAGATTATGCGCTGGACAACCCCTCATGCCTTGATATTCCTCCTTTTGACAATGCCTTTCATACCCTTTGGACCTGGGTTGCTTGCCTTTGGTTTGAGTATTCTAGCGATAGAATTACTGATGTACCGAGGCGCAGGACCTTTGATGTACTTTTGCGCGATGAACGTTGCCATGCTCAAGGGGTTTATTACCTACAGCAAAGGGGTCCAATCCAGTGTATGGCAACCCACAAAAAGAAATCAAGATGAGTCTTAATACCATTGAAGAAGCACTAGCAGATATTATTGCAGGGAAAGTAGTCATTGTTGTAGACGACGAGGATCGCGAGAATGAAGGCGATTTTGTTGCTGCGGCATCTCAGGTTACGCCTGATATGATCAACTTCATGGCAACCGAAGGACGAGGACTTATTTGTACCCCCATATTACCCCAGCGTGCTGAGGAGTTGGACCTGCCTCCAATGGTTTCGAATAATACGGATCCAAATAAAACTGCATTTACGGTTAGTATTGACAGAATAGGTGAAGGATGTACTACGGGCATAAGCGCCTACGATCGCTACATGACCGTTAAAGCGTTGGTTGATCCTTCAATTAAGCCCGATCAGTTGGCTCGTCCGGGGCATATCTTCCCTTTGATTGCAAAACAAGGTGGTGTATTACGCCGCGTTGGTCATACTGAGGCCGCGGTAGATCTCGCTCGTTTAGCCGGTCTACCTCCTGCAGGAGTAATCGTTGAGATTATGAATGAGGATGGTACAATGGCACGTCTGCCTCAGCTCCTAGAAATCGCAAAGAAGCATGATTTAAAAATTGTTTCTATTGAGGATTTAGTTGCCTACCGCATGCAGAAAGAAAGCTTAATTGAACTTGCGGAGAAATTCGAGATATCCACCCCACACGGTGACTTTACCCTGCATGCCTTCGAGCAAAAGACCAACCATCAAGTGCACATTGCATTAACGATGGGTTCATGGGAGCAGGAAGAGATTGTTCCCGTTCGTATACAAAGCGCAGGAGTGGCAAACGACATCTTCCATCTTCTTACGAGCAATGAATCGTCGCAGCTGGAGCGTTCTCTAAAATCGATCAGCACGCGAGGAAAAGGGGCAATCATTTACATGAACCAAGAACCAGGCGGAAATAATCTTCTGAATAGAATTCGAACATTCAAGGCTAAGACGGAAGGTTCTGGTACATCGTTTAGTAAGGACACCCGTGATTTTGGTGTGGGCGCACAAATCATTCGCTTTTTAGGAATCAAAAACATAGATTTATTGACGAATAACCCAATCAAGCGTATAGGTGTACACGGATATGGGTTACATATTGCTCAAAATTCTCCGCTCGATTGAATCCGAACAACACCATAGCAGCCGCATTTCGCTTTTACCGCGAATCAAGTTCGCAGCCTACTATTGGTGTAATGCTCTTACTTACAGGTGTTAGCGGGATTTTCGAAACGCTCCCAATATTAGCTTCATTGCCCTTGTTGCGAAGCATCTTTCTTGGACAGGAGCACATTCAAGTGATGACTCATGCCCTTAGCTGGCAGAAATATGGATTGTTACTTTTACTCTTGTTGATCTTCCGATTTCTTATGGGGTACCTAAGCCAGTTCTATAATGGCAAGGTTCGGACCGAGTTAATTACACAGTCTAAATCGGTTGAAAACACTTCCAAACAGGCACGTTTTAATTACGGCAAAAAGACCCAAGCATTGAATTTTCTATTCGTTGGATGGTCCCAATTAGTACCTGGAGTTTTATTCTTTTTTGGTGGACTGTATGTAATGCCGCACTTTGGAGTCTTAACGCTTATTATTCTCCTACTTTGGGTTTTACCAATGCGATGGATCAAGAAAAATCAAGATACTACGCATCAAAACGTGGTCTCTTTACAAAGTGAATCCGATGAATTTCAACCCTCCCTGTCCAAACAATGGGGCGCTTTGAAGATTAAAGCCATTCATTGGGACTCAATAAATAAGAATGCGAGAGAATTCATTATTCTAACGACACTGATAAGTGCACTGATCCTTAGCCAATTTTATGTTGGAATTTCAGGTGACGCATCCCTTCTTGCCATCATCATGGTTCTAAGAGGTATGCAACAGCTGTATACCGCGTATATCATGTCTCAACAACTTTCAGGACTGCGAGGGTACTTTATAAATTCTTAATACGCTTACAGGTAAGGAAATTGTACCTTTACACACAAACAGTACAAACCATTTCATCTATGAAAAAGTACCTAAACGCAATCACTATTGCATCTTTAGGCTTAATCAGCTGTCAGTCGGATTTAGTAGACCCGATCAACGTTGATATTATTGCCGAGCCATCTATTGCCTTTCCTTTAGGAAGTATTAATCTAACGATGGAGCATCTTCTCGCTCCAGACGATAGTCTTATTTACAGCGATAACAATACGTACAAGGTAATCGTTGCTCAAGACAGTGTTTTTGGCATCAATGTCAATGATTTGATTCAAATTCCAACGCAAAATCCTTCAAGTAGCAGCATAACAATGGGGACCATAGCGGTGGATAACGTTACGATGAGTCAAAGTATTGCACTTGGAACCATAGCTTCAGACGCAGGCTTATCAGCAATTTCTTCGGCTCACGGTAGCAATGCACCGTTCCCATCCATTAGTGAGTCAAATATTGGAACATATGGAAATGGTGGGTTCGGCTCTTTCTCAAGTGCTTCATTTTCGAACGGCTCACTTTCTCTTGAACTCACTAATAACTGGCCAGTTCCTGTTTCACTCAATGTTGATTTGGTGAACACAAATACAGGGAGTACAATTGTTTCTTATGCATTGAATAATGTGAGTGCAAATGGGGGAACTGCGTTGAACTCCCAGTCACTCATCAATAAAACTCTTCCAAGCAGTATAGGATTTAAAATCACTTCTTTAACTTCATCTGGCTCGGGTACTTCTTTAGTAGGAATCGATACTACTGATAATCTAATTTTAGATATATCATCTGCAGGCCTTGAAGTCTACAATGCAGTTACTCAAATATCTACACAAGATATATCCTCGGATACGCAATATGTTGATTTAGGTACCGGTGGTAACGAAGAGCTTCGTGAATTAATGCTAGCGACAGCCAGCTTTGATTATGAATTCACTTCATCTTTAGCGGAAGATCTTGAACTCACCTTAAATTTCCCTGGTTCCGACCAGAACGGAGTGGAAATTGATACGACAATTATAATTACATCTGGAGCAACTACATCAGGTTCGATAAACATGAACAATACTATTCTTGACCTGACCCAAGACCCTACGCAACATCACAGCAGATTACCAATAGCCGTGAGTGCCACATTGATTGGCTCTGGAAATATGGTAACTGTAGATAGCTCTGACGCCCTGAATATGACATTTGAAATGGCAAATCTTCAATTCGGACATATCAAAGGATTCTTCGGTACCCAGCAAATAACTATCGATCCCGGTAGCGTAGATCTCGCAATTGATTTCCTTGATAATTTCGATGGTTCTATAGGCTTTGCTGAACCTAGTATTTCGATGGATGTAACTAATTCCATTGGCCTTCCTATTCAACTCGTTCTGGATTTCGCTTCATACAAGGACGGAACCGGATATGCATTAAATGGACCAAATTACGTTTTACCCTACCCCACTACATTAGGTAATACTGCAACAGGAACGTTAACCTATGATAATACGAACTCTTCAATCGTAGATGTATTCACTCTGCCAAAAGACAGTATTGTTTATGGCGGTGAAGTCAATGTTAACCATGATACACTCACCTACGGAACCAATAATTTCGTAACAAACAACTCGTCAATTTCAGGAAACTTACTGATGGAAATGCCTTTTTATTTCACTGCTTCAGGTCTTGCTTTTGGCGATACGCTTGTTACGGATATGGATAATAATATTCCCAAAGGAGCCACCGTTGAGAGTGTAAAGCTGTTATTGCAAACCACCACTACTCTCCCCCTCGACGCAAACGTGCAAATCAAATTTTACGATGCCTCATGGAATGAGGTACTGTTAAAAGATCTAGGTATAATGGAAAGTGGAACTCCCGATGCTTCTGGTGTGATTAGTACTCCAAATGTTTCAGAAAGCGAACTCTATTTAGATGCTTCGGAATCAGTAATCTTCTTAAACGCCAAACATATAATTGCTGAGGCGACCATGGGTACTTACGATGCAGGAAATACACCAGTTAAACTAAGAACTGATGCCACAATCATATTGGATCTTGGCGCTCAATTACAAGTTAAATACCAACTATAAACAGTAATTCAGATGAAAAAAATAGTAATTACCCTGTTGGCCGTCGTTGCTTTAAACAGTAACGCACAAAACTTGAGCACATTTGGACTTTCTAGTAATCCAAATAACTTAACACACAATCCTGCGGCAGATCCACTGACAGCCTTTCATTTAAATTATGCTGGCGTGAATAGCAGTATAGGTATGAACCACACAGCTGGTGAAATATTTGCTACGACTGATATACTTGCAAATCTTAGTGAGTTAAATACCACAGCGCTTTCTATCCGGAATGAAACCAATGTTGACTTACTTCATATAGGCTTTAAGGCTGGTAAAAACTACTTGTTTGGAGGCTATACCCAGAATATTACAGTTGGATTAGATTTCGATAATGACATTTCAAACTTTGTCAAATATGGGTTTGGTGATGGTAATGGAAATCTTGATTTGAACTACCAAGGAGATTTTAGCGACTTTGGGGTTTCTCTTGACGTTACCAATGATGTCTTTGTAGGTTTACAGCGGTCATTCTTAGAAAATAAACTTAGATTAGGTATCAGTGCACATCAAATCGGATATGCCTTAGGTATGCGCATTCAAACAGATGCATTTAGCATCAATAGCGAGGCCAGTGCAATTTCAGGTCGCAATGACATAAATGTTAATTACGATTTTACAATTGCTTCAGTAAGTTTATTAGATGTCAATGCAAATACGGACCAATTGTCAGATTTAGGCAATGCCCTCATTGCAACAACTGCCTTAATAAGCAATCTTACCTCGTCTTCGAATAACACTACATCCATTAATTTCGGTGCTACTTATAAGCCTATCGATAAGATCAGTCTACAATTTAGTATGAATGGATTAGGTGCGTCCCCGATTAAAATATCTACGGATGTTGCCAAACGCTTGGCAGGTGGTGTTGCTATAGATGGCTTCGAAATTGTAAGTAACGCTTCTGATACACTCAACGTTACTGTTCGGAACGAAATAAATTCATACTCAGAAAGTATTTCAAATGGACTAAATACAAATTTTGTGAACACTAGCTTCGACTATGAGTATTCCGTACCACAAGTAACCAATGCTGCTTTGAATTATCACGTTAAAGGGCAATCATATCTAGGTGTACATTACACACAGCGCACCAATTCATTACGAGATTATGAATACCTAGGGTTTACGTCACTACTTTGGTTACACAAAAATGTTCAGCTAAAAGGTGCTTATTACTTGAGCATGACTGAAAACAACACAGATTTGATTACTTCCGCATTGCAATTCAGAATTACCCCATTACTTCAGGTTTATGTAGGAACCGCAACTACCAGCGAAATTGCAACAATTGCTTCGAGTTTAGGTGGCAGTATTATGGTTGGAAGTGCTACTCAGGGTGCAAATTTTACCGCCGGAATTAGTATGGTCTTCTTTGATAACCGATTCAAGAAAAATGATGAAGCAAAGAAAAAAGCAACGGATGTAAAATCACTTTCACCAGCCGATCAAAAAAAGGTTGATGATGCTTACAAAAAGAGTGATACCGTAAAGGACAATAAGTAGTTTAAAGCCCGGCTTCGCCGGGCTTTTTTATGCAATGATTTTTCTTAACGCAACCATAGGACCATCATCGACATTGATTGCATCAAACTGCAAGTTAGACGTTCTAAACTCGGACTCAAAGCCAGCAATTTTAGCGCTACAAAAAGCGGTAAACCGCTTCACGTCGCCTGAATCTAAGACCGTTCTTATATTCAACTCTAAATCTTGTACCAAAGAGCCGCTTAAACCCTTCCCTTCGATCTCCATACTTTTACTGTACATCATGAAGACCCGGACATTGTGACCTGCGTGTCTGAGCTTATTCACATTTTGAACAAGGACTACTTGATCTTCATGGTATATGTCCGTAAAAACTAATACTTGGGAACGTTTTGGTATACGAACCAATAACTGCTGGATGGCTTCTTTGAAGGTAGCATTGGTTTTTGGGGCTTCATCTATGCCCTTTATGTGATTTAAAATTTGATGAATACTCTCCTCCTTATTGGAACTCTCGAAAAAATTGAGACGTTCCCCATATACTTCCATGAGCCCCAAGGCATCGCGTTGCTTTTGAATTAAAGCCGCAATGAGTACCATCAATTTTAACGTCGTCTGCCACTTACCCTCAGGTGCCTGCATACTTGAACTGGAGTCAAAAAGAAAATACGAACGCATGTTTGACTCAGCCTCAAACTGCTTGGTTAGATATCGATCCGTCTTCGCTAATACAGACCAATCAATATGCTTTGGAGAGTCGCCGGGAACGTATTGCCGATGCTGCGCAAATTCTACACTATAGCCAAAATCAGGGCTGCGATGCAGCCCTGACATGAATCCGCGAACTCGCTCTTGAGCCCACCAGTACAAATCATTGATTTCTTCCGTATTCACACTGCTAACTTAACGCTAGTTTTTGCCGTGCCCAAGCGGAAAGCGTTATATAATCCAATGGAATATCGGAATCAATTAAATCTAACATTAGTTTTATTCTTGCGCGCAATAATCGGATACGTTGAATTAACTCATCTGGAAATCCACCTCTAATCATGTGAGCACAATGCGCTATACGTATATGCTCCAAAAGTTTTGTAAGTCCATCAGAAGCCTGTATGTAATACGATTTAAACGTATGCTTGAATCTTGCACTTACGCCTAAATCTAACTCATTACACACTGCAATCATATCGTCTTTTATTTTAAATGCGAGATTGAAGTTTCCATTGCTATTGTATCCACGCGTAATATTTTGAATCACTCTATTTATAGCGAGAGACTCTTGATAAATCGGTTGCGAAAGTGCGGTATTCATGAATTGTTCGGTTTAAGTATGATTTTAATCTGTAGCTGGTATACGCGCATTCTAAGTAGTTCCTCTTGCAGCTTTCGATACAAATTCTCTACCTCCATTAACGTATATGCCATTCCCGGAAATTCCAGTCCCCTTTTCAACATTAGATCAATCATCGTTTTGAATTCAATAACCAATTGAATAAAAACACCATAGTATGTGATCTGACGGTCAAGTCCTGTAACCGAATGATAATTACAGATGGCCTCTGTCATCTTAGAATGACAATTGAGCATGCTATCATAGATGGGCTGCCCTTTCAAATAATGGAAATAAGACAAAATATTATGTGCGGATTGTTGCAAGTAAAAAGAGCTCTTGCTCTGAATCAAATTGGAACTATTATACATAGTAATTCATGTTATAAATTGTAATTAAATGGCAGTTAGGGTCCCGATTTCGTAAATACATCGTCGAAAAAAATACGCTTCCACCCATCTCATGAATGATTTTCTGATTTGTCGCATAACATAGTTTTAATGTTCATTCTAAAACTACGCGGCTATTTCAATAAAATTGTAGGATTTGAAAACTTTAGGTTATCCACACAATAGCCTATTTTAGGCGCATGATTATAACGAAGACCCCATTCCGTATTTCTTTTGTTGGCGGCGGTAGTGATTTACCGGCGTTCTTCGAAAAACAAAAAGGAGCCGTGCTCAGCACCAGTATTAACAAATACATGTACATCAGTACGCACAAGTACTTTGAGGCGGATAAGGTGCGATGCAAATATTCAATTACAGAGACCGTTAATCGCATTGAAGATTTAAAGCATCCTATATTAAGAACTGTTTTAAGCGATTTTAACCTCAATGGGATTGAAGTCAGTTCTATTGCAGACATTCCTGGGGGAACCGGTATGGGAAGCAGTTCGAGTTTTACCGTAGGTTTATTACACAATTTAAATACTTACATAGGCAATGATGTGACCAAGGAATCTTTAGGTTCGGGTGCATGCCGAATAGAGATTGATTTACTAGGTGAACCCATTGGAAAGCAGGATCAATACGCAGCAGCCTTTGGAGGATTGAACGTTATCGAATTCAATCCAGACGGTAGCGTTGATGTAACTCCCGTGCGTATAAGTGATGAGGTTAGAACTGAATTAGATCAAAACCTGAAGTTGTATTATTTAGGAAACCAACGTTCAGCAAGTGCTATACTCGCGGAACAAAAGAAAAACACCTCTGCTCAAGATAAATTTCAGGCGCTGGAAACCATGGTTGCCTTGGTGTACCAGCTACGTGATAGCATTGAATCAGGAGATTTAAATCAATTTGGTGCATTACTTCATGAAAATTGGATTTTAAAACAGCGCTTGGCCTCGGGAATTACAACACCTCAAATCACCAATACCTACGATGCAGGATTGGCGGCGGGTGCTTTGGGTGGAAAACTTTTGGGTGCCGGTGGTGGTGGCTTCATGCTATTCTATGCTCCACAAGAAGTACATGCTTCCTTAGATGGTGCGATGCAATCCGTAGGCGCAACCCCGTTTGAGTTTAATATGGAAACAGAAGGATCAAAACTCATTCATATTGAAAGATAATTTCCTCTTAGCATAGTCTTTTGTTTTCTTTATGTACTTTTGCCGCTCATTAATTATTAATTAACTGGGTTTCGGACCCTTGTAAAACAATTAATTATGGCAACAAAGATTCGTTTGCAACGTGGTGGACGCAAAGCACGTCCTATTTACTCAATCGTAGTGGCTGATTCTCGCGCAAAGCGTGATGGTCGTTTCATCGAGAAATTGGGTACGTACAACCCTAACACCAACCCAGCAACAATCGATCTTAACTTTGATTCTGCCCTATCTTGGGTTATGAAAGGTGCTCAACCAACTGACACTGCTCGTGCAATTTTATCTTACCGTGGTGTAATGATGAAAAAACACTTGTTAGAAGGTGTTCGTAAAGGTGCCTTGACTGAAGAACAAGCAGAAGCAAAATTTGAAGCTTGGACAAATGAAAAAGAGTCTAAGATTCAAAACAAGGTTGAATCATTGGCAAATGCAGTAGAGAAATCAAAATCTGATCGTCTTGCTGCAGAAGCTGAAGTAAACAAAGCGCGTGTAGCTGCAATTGCTGCTGCAAATGCTCCTGAAGCTCCAGCTGAGGCTAGTGAAGAAACTGCAGAAGAAGCAACTGAAGAAGTTGCTGCGGAAGCAGAAGAAGCTCCTGCAGAGGAAAGCGCAGAGTAATTGTGCAGAAGGAGCAGTGCTTTTCACTAGGTAAAATCACAAAACTCCACGGGTATAAAGGTGGACTGATATTGCATATCGACTCCTCTACCCCACAATTCTTTAAAGATTTGGAATCAGTTTTCTTGGAAATTAACCAAGAACTGGTTCCATTTTTTTTTGCTCAAAAGGGTAAGCTAAACGGTAAAAAACTACTCGTTTATTTTGAAGATGTAAGCCCGGAGCAGGCAAGCTCTTTAATTGGTCGATCAGCGTTTCTGCCTCAAAGCATGTTTCCAGAGGTTGATGATGACATCTATTACGACAAGGCTATCATAGGTTATGATGTTCATGTTCTCGGGGCATCAATTGGCAAAATCACAGACGTAATCGAGAATTCAAGTCAGAACCTTTTTGTTGTAGAATCGGATTCGGACAATTACCTCATTCCTGCTGTCGATCCCTTCATTTCAAATTTAGATAAGGCGAAAAAAATCATTTATCTTGAGTTACCAGATGGTTTGTTAGACCTGTAAACAAAGATGAGTGAAAAGCCCGCATATGATCCTAGTTCGCTGCAACTGATCTATTCTGTATTGCTTATGGCACAGCTAGTTATTACTACTGTTGTCCTCTACGCGGCTCAGGATGATGCCGTGATTCAATTCACATGGGGTCAATGGAATCACTTGGTCATTCCTTTTATCGCAGGTGTTTTAGGTTCATTAGGGAGAACCATATGGAATAAAGGAATGGTGAAAATCTCTCAAACTGAGGAAATGCAAGACAAATTGAAAATCTTAACAAAGATTCATATTTGGCAGTGGATTATGGTTGAACTCGGCACGGTTCTACTTCTCACCTACAGTTTAGTAGAATCAAATTTCATTTACTTCATTTTTGCTTTGGTGAATATCATCTATTTCTTCACCTTGCGTCCCAAGATATTTAGTTTATCCGGAGGAATATGAATTACCTCAAACCATTCGAAATGAAAGAGTTTAGTGTTGCGCACGATCAATGCGCAATGCGAGTAAATACCGATGGATGTTTACTTGGTGCACTTGCAGGTGAGGATCTTTCTTCCAACGATGTTCAGCATGCACTAGATATAGGAACAGGAAGTGGAGTCATTGCAATGCAATTGGCTCAACGATTCCCGAAGGCTTATGTCGATGCCGTCGAAATTCATGGCCCGAGTGCAAAACAAGCGACTAATAATTTTAAGGACAGTCCTTTTGCAAATCGAATGGTATGCTATCACGAACCTATTCAGGAGTTCGAGCTCAATTTGCTTTATGACATTATTGTAAGCAATCCGCCCTATTTTGAAGATGGCCCCACTAAAATGGATGCTGGAGTTGCTGCAGCGCGCCATGCATTAACATTGGACTTTAAAAGTTTGGTGCATAATGCGGCTCGATTATTAAAAGCTTCGGGAAAGTTTTGGGTGATTTTACCTTGTGACCAATCCGATCGTTTTTTAGACGAGGCTTTAGATGAAGGATTGCATTTAAATAGCATCATTCATATTCATCCTAAGGAAAACAGAACCGCTAACCGGTGCATCTATGCCCTTGGCAAGTATGACATTGAGGAGCCTGTACGTCGTAAAATTATCTTGTACGAAAATGATCAGTGTTATACCACTGAAGCAAAGGAAGTGCTCTCTCCTTTCTACGCGAGCCTTTAATATCCCCGGTAAGGAATAGATTTCTCAAAGAATCGGACTCCATAATCGCTTTCCAGCTCTTCAAGAATTGGGTTGTACCACTGGGCTGTCATTGGCAACTGAACACCAGTAGTTTCGATTTTTCCCTCTAAGATTAAGCGGGTAGCAATTCCTAAGGGCAAGCCAACGGTCGCGGCCATCGCCGTTTTTGTTGAACTTTCACCCTCAACCCCCATAGAACTCTCCACCATAAAGCGCTCACCATCGCGCTCCCACCCTATTTTATGGTACATCACGATTAAGTCCCTATCCTCTGGATTAAGTGTCCAAACTTGGCGCAGAATGTATTCTAAACACTGTGCTGGTGTTCCACTTTCGAACGGAAACATTTGATTTGAGAATAATCCGGCCCAAATAAGCTTGTCCATAAGATCGGAATCTTGTGGAATTCCTAGATAATACTTCAATTTCAACTCTACCGAATCATGTGGGTTGTAGGCCAAGAAAAGATTGGTAAACTCTCTAAACGAAAGTAAATGAGTATTTGCGATTTGATACGAATCATCTGTCATTCCCAATTTCACAAAACAATCCCAAGCACGTGCATAACCTGGACGTCGCAATGTACCTCGGTACAGTGTCTCGACATTCTCTAAACCATAGACGGTTCTATACTTAAGGCTATCCCTATTTGCTATACCCTCAAACTTTCCAAAGCCTTCAACATCCATGAATTCTGTCCGGCGGAACAGCATATGAGGTGGAATATACTTGTATTTACCTTCCTGAATAAACTTCACCGCGCCACCTTGCCCGGCGAGTACAACATTTCGTGGGTTCCATGTGAATTTATAACGCCAGGGATTGTCTTTTTCCGATTCCGGGCTTAATAGTCCCCCGGTAAAACTCTCAAAGAGAACAACTTTACCTCCTTGCCCACGAATTTGGTCCAAGAGCTTCATAGCGCTCATGTGATCAATGCCAGGGTCTAACCCGCATTCATTTAAAAAGATTAAGCCGGAAGACTGCGCTTCGACATTCAAACCCTGCATCTCAAGCGTATTGTAACTCGCCGTAACCAAATGTGCTCCATACTTAAGTGCAGTTTTAGCGATGTTAAAGTGCATGTGGGCTGGAACCATAGAAATAACGATTGCGGCGCCCTTAACCTCTTTTTCTAATGCGTCCTGATCATTTATGTCCAGTGAACCTGAAGAACAATATTGATTGTTTCCATTGAGACGAAGTTCGGCTGTCGCTGCATCCCGATCCAGGACACGTAAATACCAATCGTTTTTTGCCAACCTATTTTTGAGATAAGGGACTAAACTTTGCGTACTTAATCCGGCTCCAATGAGTACAATCCGTTTTGACATATGTTGAAAATGTAACTTGAATGTTTGTTATCGTGTTAAATATAACAACTGAAACGATGCCCACCCTTACTATCTTCGTGGTATGAAAAAAATTATAGCCTTTCTTGGAGCAAGCGCGGTTTTAATGGGCGCATTGGGCGCTCATACTTTACAAGATGTTCTTTCCTCGCAAGAAATGAACTCTTTCAAAACTGCCGTTCTATATCAATTAATGCATAGCGTTGCATTATTGGCAATAGCTAAATCCGACGCTCCTAAAGTTTCAAGCATCCTATGGGTGCTCGGAATACTATTCTTTTCATTCAGCATTTACTTACTGGTTTTTGATAGATTTCTAGGCATAGATCTTGGGTTTCTTGGCCCGATAACACCCCTAGGTGGTGTTCTTTTCGTAGCAGGTTGGTTGTCTTTATGGACTTCAAATAGAGCGTAATCAATGGGTTGAGTTAAATTTTGACAATTGGGGGATAATTTTCGCCCACAGAAAGTCATTTTCTAAAATGACCTAGTAACTTTGTCGTACCTATTATAGAACCAACCACTTATTACCATGACCACCCAGAACCACCTGGAGTTTCTGAGCTCGTTGAGCATCAGAGCAAAAGCTGTTTACAGTAATCTCAGTCCGGATACGCTAGAGACACATAGTATTGAAGGCGGAATGGCCGTTCGCTCCTCATTAGGAGCAATCGCAATAGAAACCGGCAAATTCACAGGACGTAGCCCAGAAGATCGATTTATTGTCAAGGATGGCATAACGGAAAATGCAGTTTGGTGGGGCTCAATCAACAAACCCTTTTCAGAAGAAAATTTCGAAACGCTAAAGCGTGATTTATGCGCCTATCTTAACGAGAAAGACGTCTATGTAAGGGATGCATTTGCCGGAGCACACGAATCGTACCGAATGGCCTTGCGCGTTGTTAATGAGTACCCATGGTCCAATCAATTCGCATATAACATGTTCTTGCGTCCTTCAGAGGATGAATTAGTTGATTTCACACCAGAATGGACCGTATTGAATGCGCCTGGGTTTATGGCGAATCCCGAAAAACATGGTACACGCCAAGAAAATTTTGCGGTTCTAAGCTTTAAGGAAAAAACAATTCTAATTGGTGGAACAGGATATACTGGGGAAATTAAAAAAGGCATTTTCAGTGCATTAAACTTTATCCTACCCTACCAAAAGAATGTTCTCAGTATGCATTGTTCAGCCAACGTTGGAGCGGACGGTGATACATCCATTTTCTTCGGTTTAAGCGGGACTGGGAAAACCACACTTAGTGCTGATCCAGCTCGAAAACTTATCGGGGATGATGAACACGGTTGGTGCGCAGATAACACTATTTTCAATTTTGAAGGCGGCTGTTATGCTAAGGCCATTGACTTGACTCGAGAAAATGAGCCCGATATCTACAATGCGATCAAACCGCATGCAATTCTCGAAAATATCATCATGGATGAGAACGGCAATGTGGACTTTACCAATACGAGCATTACACAGAATACGCGCGTAAGCTATCCTATTGAGCATATCAATAATATTCAACCTGGAAGCTTAGCAAATAACCCCAAGAACATCTTTTTCTTGACCGCAGACGCCTATGGCGTTCTGCCCCCCATCTCAAAACTTGATGCGAACCAAGCAGCTTATCATTTCATAAGCGGATATACCGCGAAAGTGGCTGGAACCGAAGAAGGAGTGACAGAGCCCAAGGCGGTATTTAGTGCGTG
>Ga0181557_1003835_pt1 | contig 14421 bp, 12 predicted proteins | sample 011ome_23_FD_148632 | JGI IMG/M metagenome (GOLD analysis project Ga0181557, IMG submission 148632) | Coastal salt marsh microbial communities from the Groves Creek Marsh, Skidaway Island, Georgia - 011506CT metaG (spades assembly) | ecosystem: Environmental > Aquatic > Marine > Intertidal zone... | reverse complement strand
TGAAAAACACACGGTTGGGATTTGGGATTTTCTGTTTTTCTTTTCGCTCTTTAGCTGGGTTTGCCTTGGGCTGTTGGTATGGGTCTATGGCGTTCCGCCACTGTCAGAGCAATCGATTTTTGCGGTGCTTTTGGGGTTTGCAACGACAGCGTCATTTTATCTGTATGCGCGTGGCCTGATGGTCTTGGACACATCGCAGGCGATCTTGACGTTTAAATTGGTTCCGATCACCGTCATTTTCCTTGCCTTTGCACTTTTTGGCGATCCGATCTTGGGACACGAGATCTTGGCAGCCTTTGTGGTTTTGGCAGGGGCCGCGTTTTTATTCGTATCTTTTGATGCCGGCAAGTTTAGGATTTCGGCCGGCATTTTGTGGATGTTTGCGGCCGTTGGATCGTGGGCGTCGATATTCGTATTCGCGGATAAAATCTTGGATCAGATGCCTTTTGAACACTATATGGTCTTTGACACATTTGGCGCGTCGCTTTTTGCGATAGCTGTCCCGTTCCTTCCAAAGGCGCGCCTTGAAATTCGTGGGGCGCTGCGCGATTTGGGACCTATCAAGCTTACTTGGTTTTTTGCGAACACGTTGACAGATTTTATCGCACAGGTCTGTTTGAAAAAGGCCTTTTCCCTGTCTACCAGCGCGGGATTGGTCAGCATCATCACCCAAGTTCAGTCCATCTATGGCATCATAGCAGGTTTGGCTCTTACCCTCATCTTTCCCGCAACATTTCACGAAAACATTTCCATCCGAACACTCATGCGCAAGCTGATTGGAACCCTTGTCATGATCGGTGGAATCTACATTGCCTTTTTTGGAATTTAACGAGGTCTATCATGTTATTCACAAATGAAATCAAAACCAAATTCTCATTATGCCCATCCCCCTATTCCGCCAACCTTGATCCGTTTTTGATGTATTCGATGTTTCTGCGCACCCTGCTGCCCGCGGAAATCAAGGCCGATCTAAACCGATTGAAATCGGGACAGGTTAATATGATCCAACTGACGCCCGTCACAGATATGATCGAACAAACACCAACCCCTTGCGACGATAAAGTGATCGGTGCAAAGCCCGATTTTTTCACTGAAGGCGTCATGGGCGCGATCGCGGCAGAGTTGGGGGATATTTTTGGCTACAAGGAACAAAATGGGTTTGTCATCCATGACATTTTCCCCATTCCCGGGCTTGAACATTCGCAAACGGGCGCAAATTCCAAATCTGTGCTGTCGTTTCACAGCGATGGATCAACCCATCCCATTATCACGCCTGATTACTTGATCTTGTACTGCATCAAACCGGATCGAGCAGCCTGTAATCACATTTCGTTTTTGCCCGACTTGTTGCAGCACATGCCAGGCGATTTGTTCCAAATCCTGACCCAAGACCGTTTTGCCCATCAGGTCGATATAGAATTGGCGGTGGAAAACAAAAACAGCTTTGTGATCCAACCGATCATCTTGCGCGAGGGCAATGAATTGATCCTGAAATATGATGGCGATTTGGTCACGGGGTTTGATAAAGAAAGCGAACAGGCGATAACCGAATTGAATGCATTGATCGCAAAGACCTCTGTTGAGGTGCACAATCAAGCGAATTCCGTTTTGATCTTGAACAACAAAAAGGCGGTTCATGCGCGTTCGGCGTTTGATCCGCGATTTGATGGCACAGATCGTTGGTTACAATCCGCGTTCGTGTCGAAAACACCGCTGCCAAATGGACACGTAATCGACATCCAAGATCGGCGTGGTTTGGACGTGCCATCGCACGCCAAAACAACGGCGCGCGACGACATCCTAGCCTATTGACCTAGTCCAACCAACCTTGAAGGTTGGTTTCAATAATTTTGCTGAGCGCTTCAATATGTGCGTCGCTGTCGTTCAAACAGGGAATATAGGTAAAATCTTCGCCGCCCGCATGTTCGAAACTTTCGCGGATTTCTTCGTTGATCTCTTCCAGAGTTTCGATGCAATCGGCAGAAAACGCAGGTGCGATGACAGCAATGCGTTTTTTGCCGTCTTCTTTGGCCAAACGCGCAACTTCTTTCACCGTGTAAGGTTGAAGCCATTCTTCTGGACCAAACCGCGATTGGAACGTTGTCACAATCTGTGTGTCATCCCAACCAAGGCGTTCTTTCAACAAACGTGTGTTTTTCTGACAGTGGCAGTGATAGGGATCGCCCTGCATCAAATACCGTTTCGGCACACCGTGATAGGATACGACCAAAACTTCGGGTTTCTTATCCGCCTCGGCATAGGCTTTTTCGACAGATTGCGCCAAGGCCTCAATATACATCGGGTTATCATAATACGGCTCGACAATACGCGCGATTGGCTGCCAAGTTTCGTCCATCAAGGCACGGAAAAATTGATCGTTCGCCGTGGCCGAAGTCGCACCGGCGTAATGGGGATATAACGGAAAGAACAAAATTTTCGTACATCCCGCGCGTACCATTTCGCGGACCTTTGATTTTGTCGATGGATTGCCGTACCGCATACAGAAATCAACCATCACATCATCGCCATAGCGCTTGGCCATTGTCTCTTTGATTTTGGCGGTCTGATCTTTGGTAATCGTCATCAAGGGGCTTTCGCCCTTGTCGTGGTTCCAAATCGATTTATACGCCGCCCCCGATCGAAACGGCCGAGACGTGAGAATGACAAGCTGTAACAGAGGCTGCCATATCCAAGGCGAATAATCGATCACACGACGGTCTGACAGAAATTCGTTCAAATACCGCCGCATTGACCAATAATCAAAATTATCAGGCGTCCCGAGATTTGCCAAAAGGATCCCAACTTTTTCTTGTGGAATCTTTGGATGATCGGGTTTCGCGTGAACGGGACAGGCGGCTGGTACGTTTGGATCGAACATTCTGTTTCCCTTATATGTGCTGTGGCGGTTAGAGATACGCGATTGAAACTTGGGGTCAATCGCTAAATTGGGTTTTCCTTGGTGCCCAGCGCATCGGCCAAACGCATTTGCGCCGATCCGGGACGAAGTGGTTTAGACTGGCTTGCATCTGGCGCCCAACCGGTCAGGATAATTTGTTCAAAGCTTGCCAAGATGCGCCCCCCTTCATCATGATAGGTCTGGGCATAAATTTCCGCGGCTCTTAAAAACAGGGCCCTAGGCGCAAATGTTTTGCGGCGCCCCGTCATCGCGTTGGTTTCGCCCATCGCCCGCAGATCGCGCATGAGGTCAAACAGCGTTTCATATGACGTCGTAATCACCGCGCTATCCGCAACCGGCAGGGCAAATCCCGAGCGTTGCAGCAATGCCCCAACATCCCGAATTTCCCCCATCGGCAACACGCGCGGTGACAGACCACCCGCGATGGCAACTTCGGCCTCGGCAAGCGATGTGCGCAATTCATTCAGGGTTGATCCCCCCAACATGACCGCAATCATCATCCCGTCCGGGCGCAGCGCACGATTGCATTGGATCATCTGTCCAACAGGATCATTTGCCCAATGCAAAGCCATCGCATGAATAATCAAATCACAGCTTTTTTCAGCCAGATCCAACATGTCGTCATCCGCGATAATGCGCGCTTGTGGAAAGGCCGCAGCCCACGGCGCGGGGCATCCCGTTACAATCACCACATCGGTAAAGGATTTGTTAACGAAACTTAGGCGATCATGAACATCGTCAATCGCCATGTCGTGCAGAAAATACCCACGACTGGGATCAACGCGTTTGCGCGCTGCATCCAAGGCACGGCGATCAACAAGGTTAGGGTTTTGTGTCATGGGGCACACATAAGATGAAGTTAGACGCATTTCAAACAGCAATCCGTATGTTTTTTCCGCCGCAATGCATTTTATGTCGGGATCCATTGGATCGTGAAAATGCCCTGTGCGGATCGTGTTGGCGCAAAATGTCGTTTACGGATGGGATGGTCTGTCATTGCTGTGGAACCCCGATTATGGGGGATTTTGACGCTGGACAGGCCGATGTTTGCGATGACTGCCTGATTGATCCCCCCTTGGAATTGGGGGCGCGCCGCCCTTATTTACAAGGGTGAAACACGAAAATTGATCTTGGCGTTCAAACATGGGGACCGCCAAGAAATCGCAATTCCCGCGGGATATTGGATGGCGCAGCGCATCACATCTCTGGTCGACCCTGATACGGTATTATGCCCCATCCCCTTACATTGGCGTCGCAAATTAAGCAGGCGGTATAACCAAGCCGAATTGCTTGCGCGCGAAGTTGGTCGCAACCTAAATCTTGGGGTGCGTACCGATCTTTTGTCACGGCCGCGCCATACGATTCCATTGGAACATGCAAGTTATGAAGAACATCATGACCGATTGGCCAATGCATTCGAGGCAAAAGTATCCGCGCCCCCGCGATCTGTGGTTTTGGTGGATGATGTGATGACATCTGGGGCGACATTGCGAGCAGCCGCACAGTGCCTGAGTAACGCAGGTGTGACAGATGTAAACATTGTAGTACTGGCGCGTGTCGATCGAAACGATTAAATAGGGGGAAACAGAACGGACCACGAAAATGCCAAAGATCGATATCTATACATCGCCCCTCTGCGGGTACTGCCACGCCGCAAAACATCTTTTGACCCGCAAAGGCGCTGAATTCAATGAAATCAACGTATTCAGCCAACCAGAGCAAAAACAAGCCATGATCCAACGCGCGAACGGCGCGCGGACTGTACCGCAAATCTTTATTGACGGCTCACATATCGGCGGATGTGATGACTTGTACGCTTTGGATGACATGGGCAAGCTTGACCCACTTTTGAAATCGGCATCCTAATCATGCGTGTCGCGGCGCTGCAATTGTCATCTACCGATGATCCCACTGAAAACTTGGTCGAAACCTTGAGCATGATCGACCAAGCCGTTCAAGGCGACGCAACATTCATTGCAACGCCCGAGGTGACGAACATCATTTCGGGCAGCAGAACGCACCAGCGCGCTGTTCTTCACACCCAAGCCGATGATCCGACGCTTGCCGCGATCCAATCCGCGGCGCGGGAACACAACGTCTGGATTTTGATCGGATCGCTTGCGCTTTTGACCGACGATCCAGATGGCCGATTTGCAAACAGATCCTTTTTGATCGGGCCTGATGGGCAAATTGCAGGGCAATATGACAAAATCCATATGTTTGATGTGGTTTTGTCCGAATCAGAAACCTACCGCGAATCCGATGGCTATCGCCCCGGATCGCAGGCCGTGTTGGTAAATACGACCTTCGGCAAAATCGGGATGAGCGTATGTTATGACGTGCGCTTTCCCCATCTGTATCGTCGATTGGCGCAAGCCGGTGCGCATATCTTGACGATACCGGCCGCGTTTGCACAAACCACGGGACAGGCGCATTGGGAAATCTTGTTGCGGGCGCGCGCCATCGAAACGGGCTGCTTTGTTATTGCGCCTGCTCAATGCGGCACTCATCTGACGCGACACGGACCCGAACGCAAAACCCACGGTCATTCGATGATTATCGGACCTTGGGGTGATATTATTGCACAGGCAAATCGGGAAAAAGGTATCGTTTTTGCCGACATCGACCTGGATGATGTTGACAAGACGCGTGCGCGCGTCCCATCACTGTCAAAGACACAAGACATCATCGGACCTTAATTCGTTGCAAGACAACAAAGATATTGCGATTTCGCTGTTCAGTGAAATTTTGACAGTTGAGCAATTGCTTCGGTCACGTTTGGCCAAAGCATTGCCCAAAGGGATGGAGTTGTCGCATTTTTCGGTGCTCAACCACCTCAGCCATATCAACGATGAACGTACCCCTGCACAATTGGCCAAAAGCTTTCACGTCACCCGTGGCGCGATGACCAACACGTTGCGCAAGCTTGAGGTGTCAGGTTATATTCACATCCGCCCTGATTGGGATGATGCGCGGCGCAAGCTTGTCGCGATCAGCCCCGCAGGTCGGTTGGCCCGCGACACCGCCATCGGCGCGGTGGCACCTGTGATAAAAGACGTTGTTGGCGAAATGGGCGTAGAGACGTTGAAATCAACCTTGCCTGTCCTGCGCGACTTGCGCCTACGCTTGGAATGATGCGCTTAATTTCCAATCACATATACTTTCGCGACCCTGCTGAGATTAAAAGGACAAAGTTTTGTGCCGATACCCTTATGACGGTTGTCCCGTCTGGCCATTTATGGTTGGGTCTGTTTAAATCAGTGCGACGGAAACCGCCGTGCTTTGTGCGTCACACTAACGAGGTAAACGTATGTATCGCGTATGGAATTTTTTAACCAATTATTCGCTGTTGCTAATTATTGGTGCTTTGATCGCCTTGGTTTGGGCCAATACCAACCCAGGATCGTATCATCATTTCGTGGAATATGTCATTTGGGATCACGCCCCAATCGGGCATTTGCACGACGGTCACCGCACTTTGACGCTGCATTATTTGGTCAATGACATTCTCATGGCGCTGTTCTTTGCGATTGCCGCAAAAGAAGTGTGGGAAGCCATCATTTTGGAAAACGGCAGCTTGCGCGGAAAAAAAGCTGCAACGCCGTTGATCGCCACCGCGGGTGGAATGGTGGGCCCGATTTCGGTTTACCTAGGCTTGGCCATGTTGATGGGGTCAGACACCTATAGCGCTGTTGCGAACGGTTGGGCGGTTCCCACCGCAACCGATATCGCGTTTAGCTATTTGGTTGGCCGCATGGTCTTTGGCGCAGGCCACCCTGCGGTGCGTTTTCTGTTGCTTTTGGCGATTGCTGACGACGCGGGCGGCTTGATCATTCTTGCCATCTTCTATCCATCGGGTGAATTGGCCCCAGAATGGTTGCTTGTGTCTTTTGCCGCCGCAATAGCGGTCTATATGCTGTTCAACTGGTTGCCACGCCGTCTGGATCGCGGAAATCAATTGCGCCCAGCTTCGTCTTGGGCACGTAAAACCTTGAACTTTTGGCCCTATGCCTTGGCGGGCGCCATCAGCTGGTACGCGTTCATGCGCTCTGGTCTGCACCCTGCCTTGGGTCTGTTGCCAGTGGTCGCAACCATTCCCCACGCAGATCGTGCATTTGGCATCTTCAACGAAGCCGAAGAACACCTGCATGACCTGTTGAACACCATTGAGCACGCATTGAAACACCCCGTCGAAGTCGTTCTGTTCTTCTTTGGTTTGTTGAATGCAGGTGTTGAATTTTCGGCAATGGGCGACGCGACATGGTTGGTGTTGGCGGGTCTGTTGATCGGGAAACCAGTTGGCATCTTTATCTTTGGATGGATCGCTGCGGTTCCGTTGAAACTTGGGCTGCCCCAAGGCATGCGGCTTGTCGATCTCATCGTAATTGGGTTTGTGGCGGCGATTGGCTTTACCGTTGCCCTGTTCGTGGCGGCCGTCGCGTTTGATGCAGGTCCGGTGCAAGACGCAGCCAAAATGGGGGCATTGTTCAGCTTTGGCGCGGCAGTTGTGTCGATCATCGCTGGCAAAGTGACCAAGGTTCAGAAACAAGAACTCTGATCCAACCCCACATTGATCTTTTTAAAAAGCCCGTCCTTATGGTCGGGCTTTTTCATTAAATTTTAATAAAAATCCATTTTTCTAATTGGCATGACACAGCCGCCAAAAATAGAACAGATGAACCTATTCACCGAAGCCGCACAAACTTTCGTCCCGCAAAGTGGGGTTTTGCCGTCCTATATCAAGGATCATCGCAAACGCTTGCGCGATCGCTTCTTAAACGGCGGGGCCGATGCAATGCCCGATTACGAACTGCTTGAACTGGTTTTATTTCGCGCGATCCCTCGGCGCGATGTGAAGCCTTTAGCGCGACAATTGTTGGATCATTTTGGCGATTTTAACCGTGTCCTATCTGCGCCGCATGAACAGCTTTCGTCACTCTCGGGCGTTGGCGACGCGGTGATCCTTGAGCTTAAGATCATCGAAGCCGCAGCCCATCGATTGTCGCGCGCCCGTGTGATGGACCGCCCCGTCCTATCCAGTTGGCAGGCGCTTTTGGATTATTGTCAGGCCGCAATGGCGCATTTGCCCATCGAACAATTTCGCGTATTGTTTTTGGACCGCAAAAACATCCTGATTGCGGACGAACAACAGGCAAAGGGAACCGTTGATCACGTTCCTGTTTATCCACGCGAAATTGTGAAACGTGCGCTGCAACTCAATGCATCCGCGCTTATTTTGGTGCATAATCATCCCTCTGGCGATCCAACGCCATCGCGCCAAGATATTGACATGACGCAACAGATTGTAACCGCGGCAAGTGCACTTGGGCTCAGCGTGCATGATCATTTGGTAATCGGCAAATCGCGCGAAGTCAGCTTTCGCGCCGAAGGATTATTGTGAGGCGCGTGCCCAGATTTCGACCCTGCGATTGATTTGCTTTCCAATATCAGTGGTTTCACAAGCCATCGGTAAAACAGGACCATACCCCATCGATTTCATCGCCGCGATATCGATGTCGGTACCATCTAACCCTGCAAGAACCGATTGCAATACCGTCGCAGCCCGATTTTGCGATAATGCAAGGTTGGCGGTATAATCCCCTTCTTGGTCGCTGAAACCGACGAAATACAACGTGCGGCCCTTGAAGCGACCAGATTTGATCAGTCCCTTCAAACGTTCAATTTGGGATTTTGACTGCTCGTCCAAATCCGCGCCGCCTGCATCAAACCGAAACGTCATGGTCAGACGATAGGCATTTTGCAGGTCTTTCAACATGGCTTGCACATGCTCAAACGATCCAGCATCGGCCGTTGCCACTGCATATGCGATGCGATCCCCTTGTGCGGCGATTGGGATTTCTTCCAACATTTGATCCACAAAACCGGCGCGTTGGATCACCATCTGCGCCGCGGGTGATGCCAGATATTCCAAAAACTCGGACACCTGCGGGCCGTGATGAAAGGGGGCCAAATGGGCATATATCGGAACTGTGAGCGGATAATCCCCCGCTTTGATGGTTCTACGGCTCATCTGTGGCATCGCCCCACAGGTTCCAGTGACATCCAAAACCTGCAACCCCCCCAAATCCGAAAATGGGACAACCCCCAATTTCAACGAATCTGCATATAGGTCATTGCTAATGTCCGTTGAAATCTGTTCGGTCAAAATGCGATACCCGTTTGACACTAAATAGGCGCTTGTTTTGGGGTGTAACACCGTGTTTGGATCGGTCTCTTGGATTGACTGAAGCACGTTTTCCAATGGCACGGATTTCATGATGTTTGGCGGCGCCACAACGGGTAACATGGCATCCAGTGCAAGCGCAAAAGACCGCGCTTGGCCCAATCCCGCCGGATTTTGTGTTTCAACCTTGGCTTTTTCATCCGCATTTAATGCCCGAAACCCAATCATCATATCAGCCTGAGCATCGGCAAGCGGATCAAACCCCGTGTCGTCGTCACGCGTATCCAACATAAAGATCAGCGCACGATCAGGATCAGCCTTGGTGCGCAAGGTCATCACACGCACGGCCCCGTCATTGGTTTGCGTGATATCGCGTGCACGGCGCAACGCAAAGTTTTCGATCAACGCCGGCAACAAGACATCTGCAACACTCTTGGGCGCGATAATGCGAAATGTTTCCGATTTTTGCATGGTGTTTGGGCAGGCATCACCGGTGCAGACCAATTTGGTGCTATCCAAAACAACAGCACCGTATTCGCTATTGATCGATAAATTGCGACCATCGAAATCCAAGATTTCGCCCTGCAATACCAACTGCCCCGATTCCGAGGTCAAGGTGACGGTTTTATTTTCTGCGTGCCCGACGCTCGCCCACACGACAAGCGCCGAAAATACACACCATTTTAAAACCGCCATCCATGTCTCCCCGCATCAATTGCGGGCGACTTTGGCGGTTTGATAGAGATTTTTCAATACAAGATTTTTCGTGCCATCTGAACACACAACGGGGGTATTGTGATAGTCGCGAATTTTCACCGATCTGTCCGCATCGAATTGCATATACTGGAATTCAATCATGTGATGACACTCGGGACCGTTAGGCACAGAGGATATAACAAGGTTGGGAATGCCGGTGTCATTGGCAAAGCTTTGTACGACCGCATTGTATCCCCCTGTGCGCCCCAACTGAAACACTTGCGTCGCCTGTGCTGGCGGATTTGTGTCTAGGGAAAGATCGAAATCCCCCTTCCATTGCAAAACACTTCGGGTGAATCGCGACGCATCGGCCACGTGTTCAATCACTAATTTCGGTGATGCGTTGGGAAAATCAACAATGATAATCGCTTTTTCTGTCAACGCGGGTACGGTGACATGCGCAAAGCCGGTGCTGTCGATCACATCGGAAAACATCATCCCGTTGTGATGAACCACGAATTCAGATCCGACATCACACGACGCGGTAATTTCCAGATCAATCACCGCACCTTCGCCAACTGATGACGTAACCGAGGGACGACAGACATCACCCGATACAATCGGCGGCTCATCAAAAGAGGGGGCAAGAAGACGCATTTGAGGATCATCACTGATACCAAGATTTTCGCGCGTCGCCGCGGCAAACGCGACATTTGACAAAATGATTGTGCCCCCGTCCAGGACGACAGTATTTCCCGTTTCAATTCGCGACTTCGCAAAATGATTGGAATAGGTTTGCATCCCAAATCCCGTTGCAAACGAGATTGCAATCGACATTGATATCAAACTTGGCCACGAAAAGAGTCCCCGCACTTTTGCCTCCTATTCCTTGTTCATTCTCAAAATGATCGGAAAACTGGGCGAACTTAAGGCAAGGGTTGGAATTAAATGTGGTGTTAGTTGGGCGCGTGGACCGACAAAAAAACCCGACAGGTCACTGTCGGGTTTTGATACGTTATGCCAATCGACCGTGACAATGTTTGAACTTGTCACCGGATCCACAGGGGCAAGGTTCGTTTCGCCCTGTGTTTTCCCACCCGTCAGGCAAGTCTTCAACAGGCGCGATGCCCTGTTCTTTGGTTGCGGGCTGGGGCTGTGACGCGGCCTGAGCGGCGGCTTGTTGGGCAAGCATCTGCTGCATCATGGCTTGGCGCTCTTCGTCGGTCATGGGGCGAATTTGGGCCATTTGCTTGGTCACATCGCCGCGCAAGCCATCCAACAGGTTTTCAAACAGTTGGAAGGCTTCGTTTTTGTATTCGTTCAATGGATCACGCTGTGCATATCCACGGAACCCAACGACGCTGCGCAAATGTTCCAAAGTCAAAAGATGTTCACGCCATTTTGTATCAATGGTTTGCAACAACACTTGGCGTTCGATCTGCGGCATGGTTTCGGGGCCAAACGCCGCAGCTTTGTCCGCCATCATTTTATCGGCGGCCACTTCGATCCGCTCACGCATGACATCGTCATCAACGCCCTCTTCGGCAGCCCATGCAATGATGGGCAGATCCAAATTCAATTGCTCGATCACCGCAGCATACAGACCCTGCGTATCCCATTGATCCGCATAGGATTTGGGCGGCATATAGGTGTCAATCAGATCATCAATCACCTCATTGCGCATGTCGGTGATAATTTCGGTCAGATCTGTGGTTTCCATGATTTCACGACGCTGACCAAAAATTGCCTTGCGTTGATCGTTCATCACGTCGTCGAATTTCAACAACTGTTTCCGAATGTCAAAGTTGCGGCCTTCGACCTTGGCTTGGGCGCGTTCGAGCGATTTATTAACCCACGGGTGAACGATGGCTTCGCCTTCTTTCATACCCAAGGTAGACAGGATTTTATCCAAACGTTCTGACCCGAAAATACGCATCAAATCATCTTCAAGCGACAAAAAGAATGATGATCGCCCAGGATCACCCTGACGCCCCGACCGACCGCGCAGCTGGTTGTCAATCCGGCGGCTTTCGTGACGTTCGGTTGCCAGAACAAACAAACCACCTGCGGCTTTGACCGCGTCTTCATCAGCTTTGTGCGCCTGTTCGATATGGGCGCGAATTTCATCAGGATTTGCGTCAGGATTTGCCGCAAGCGCTTCCATCACCTTGAATTCAACGTTGCCGCCCAATTTAATGTCTGTCCCGCGACCCGCCATGTTGGTGGCAATCGTGATTGCGTTCAACTTGCCCGCATCGGCGACGATCTGCGCCTCTTGTTCATGTTGGCGCGCGTTCAGGACGTTGTGTTTTAAACCCGCTTTGGTCAAAAGTGCGCTGATCTGTTCTGATTTATCGATCGATGTCGTACCAACCAAAATTGGCTGACCTTTTGCGTGGGCGTCTTTGATGTGTTCAACGATGGCCGCGTATTTTTCACCTTCGGTGCGATAAACTGCGTCATCCTCATCAATCCGCGCGATGGGCCGGTTTGTGGGCACTTCGACAACGCCAAGCTTGTAGATTTCCATGAACTCTTCGGCTTCGGTCGATGCGGTACCCGTCATGCCGCCCAATTTATCATACAAGCGGAAATAGTTCTGGAACGTCACGCTGGCCAAGGTGACGTTTTCGGCTTGAATGTTACAGCCTTCTTTGGCTTCGATCGCTTGGTGCAAACCTTCGGACAAACGGCGTCCCGCCATCATGCGGCCTGTAAATTCATCGATCAGAACGATCTGACCGTCGCGCACGATATATTCTTTATCACGGAAAAACAGTTTGTGTGCGCGCAAGGCTTGGTTCACATGGTGAACGATTGTTGTGCTTTCTGGATCATAAAGCGACTGACCCTCTGGCAAAATGCCATGTGTATGCAGCGTCTGTTCCAAAAATTCGTTGCCCTCGTCGGTATAGGTCACCTGACGGGATTTTTCATCAATGCTGTAATGTTCTTCGGTTAACAGCGGGATCAATTCATTGATCTTTACATACAGCTCTGAGCGATCTTGCGACGGACCAGAAATGATCAAGGGTGTGCGCGCTTCGTCGATCAAAATACTGTCAACTTCGTCCACAATGGCAAAGTTATGATATTTTTGATGCATGTCATTGATATTGCCGCGCATGTTGTCGCGCAAATAATCAAAGCCCAATTCATTGTTGGTGGCATAGGTCACATCACAAGCATAGGCTGCGTGTTTTTCGGCTTCGGGCTGTTGGGGGTAAACCACACCCGTGGTCATGCCCAGCGCGGTGAAGACGTTCGACATCCAATCCGCGTCACGGCGGGCAAGATAATCGTTGACAGTGACCACATGCACGCCCTTGCCATTGAGCGCGTTCAAATAGGCAGGAAAGGTTGCAACAAGTGTTTTACCTTCACCCGTTTTCATTTCGGCGATGTTTCCTTGGTGAAGGAAAATGCCGCCCATAAGCTGTACGTCAAAGGCACGCAGACCCAAGGCACGCTTTGCCGCTTCGCGACAGTTTGCAAACACTTCGGGCAGAAGGCTGTCCAAGCTTTCGCCATTGGCGTGACGCTCTTTGAATTCTGCGGTTTTCGCGATAATATCGCTGTCTGACAATGCTTCAAATTCGGGCTCAAGCGCGTTGATCTTGTCGATCAGGGGCCGAACGGTTTTTATTTTGCGGTCGTTGGTTGTCCCAAAGACTTTCTTGGCGAGTTTTCCAAACCCCAGCATGGTGATCCCTTTTTATCATGCAACAAAGAGCTGCTTGGCCTTGTCTGCTATGCTATCAGCCAATAGGTAGTGATTGCAGTTCTTTACAAATTCACCTAGCGATGTAAGGGGCTGTGACCATAGTGTCAACGCTATCAGGCCTGAGCAGTCAGTATATAAAGGAGTTTCAGATGACTTTTTGGAAAAAAACCGCAAGTATTTTGGCAATCACGGCCATGATGTCCTCATCAAGCTTTGCACAAGAGGCAACAACCGCGGAAACCGTTGTCGCCACAATCAACGGGACCGATATCACTGTGGGTCATCTGATCTTGGCATATGACACCTTGCCCGAAAATTATAAAAGCATTTCAACCGAACAATTGTTCGAAGGTCTGTTGGAACAAATGATCCAACAAACTCTCTTGTCCCAAACGGCGCAAAACCCCGATGCGCCTGCTGTGCGGTATGCCCTTGAAAATGAAAAACGCTTGTTGCTTGCGGGCATGGCCGTTGGCGATGTCGCCACGGCGGCAGTGACCGAGGACACCGTGCGCGCACGCTACGCCGAAACTTATGGTGCGGATGGTGCCGATTTGGGTGTCGAATATAGCGCAGCGCATATTCTTTTGGAAACCGAAGACGCGGCAAAAGATATGATTGACCGCCTTTCAAAAGGTGCGGATTTCACTGAATTGGCCAAGGCACATTCCACTGGTCCCTCAGGTCCGAACGGTGGTGAATTGGGATGGTTTGGCGAAGGTATGATGGTCGCCGAATTTGAAAACGCCGTCAAAGCGATGAAGGTCGGCGCTGTGTCCGCCCCCGTGCAAACGCAATTTGGTTGGCATGTGATCAAGCTAAATGATACACGCCCCGTCAAAGCACCAGAGTTTGAGTCGGTCCAAGCAGAGCTGGCCGCAGACATGCAACGCGAAGTGG
>Ga0181557_1003823_pt1 | contig 14451 bp, 10 predicted proteins | sample 011ome_23_FD_148632 | JGI IMG/M metagenome (GOLD analysis project Ga0181557, IMG submission 148632) | Coastal salt marsh microbial communities from the Groves Creek Marsh, Skidaway Island, Georgia - 011506CT metaG (spades assembly) | ecosystem: Environmental > Aquatic > Marine > Intertidal zone... | reverse complement strand
TCGACGCGCGCGCGCGCCCCCGCGTGCGTCGTCGTCGTCGCGCCGACGCCGACGCCGACGCCACCGCGCCATCGTTCGCCTCGCGCGGGACGCACAACCATCGTCGTCGTCGCCGTCATCGTCGTCGTCATCGTCGTCGTCGTCGAATGCCGACCGAATGCCGACCGAATGCCGAGCGCACTTTTTCACCCAAAAGTCGTCGGCGTAAATAAATACCCATACTTTTTGCCACCCCATCGCACCCCGCGAGTGCGTTGGTGATGAGTCCTTTTGCAGAGTGGTGCTCAAATGCTTGAGCATGGATTCTAATTTTTTAGGTCTTTTACAAAAAAACGTCTATTTCAACGCTCTACGAGTTGTCTACGCACGAATTCTAGCGCATCGTCACACCATGGATTCCCCATCCATCTTGAAGACCTTCGACGGTATCCTTAATGTCGAGGCTCGTTTTTTTTTTTTCAACCGGCGCGCGAAATAGCCTACTCAATGGGATATTTCCCATGGGGTTTATCCCATTGGGTAGGCTAATTTTAGCCTACTTTGTCCAGTCAAAATTCTCCCAAAAGTCGTCGGCGTAAATAAATACCCATACTTTTTGCCACCCCATCGCACCCCGCGAGTGCGTTGGTGATGATTTTAGGGTTTAGGTGATGAGTATCTTGAAGACAAAGAAGCGGATTTTGGATTTGATCAATGATGACGAGTTTCTTGATAATTCCCTCTCTTGTTTCTCCTTCGAACATGAACTTCGGCGAAGAACTTTTTGTTTCTCGACCAGGCTTTTTTTTTGTGTCACACGTCGACGCGACGCGACGCGACGCGACGCGACGCAGGCGCATACGCGACGCGCGCACCGAACGTTTCCATCTATCGCCTCGCCTCGCCTCGCCTCGCCTCGCCTCACCCGAGACGAGACGCGCGCGCGCGATCGTGCGCGGCATCTTTTGCGTGGATTCATTCATTCATTTGGTTTTGAACGCAGAGCTGTCGATCGATCGATTGGAGACGCGCGAACGAACGAACGAGGGGCGCGCGCGATGGGGTCGTCGTCGAGTGCGAGCGATGCGTCGGTGTCGTCGTTGGCGATACGAGCCGTGAGTGGGGACATCGTGTCGAGGTACGGCGCGGCGGAGGCGACGTTGGGGAGCATGACGCGCGCGTGGGCGCGAGGGGGAAGTAGCGACGGGACGACGACGACGAAGACGACAAAGGGTACGGTGGAGGAGACGAAGACGAGTGCGAGGGAGACGTTGAAGACGATATCGAATACGATGTTTGCGAGTGAGGTGACGCAGGGTGTGCGCGAGGTGGCGGCGGCGGAACGCGCGGCAAAGTCGAAGAAGACGAAGACACAGACAAAGACAAAGACGACAACCGCCGTCGCGACGACTCAGGTGCTGCCATCGGCGAAGAAGACGATGAAGAAAGAGACGAAGAAGGTGGTTGAGGTGAAGGATGTCGCGGTGAATGCGAAGAAAACCAAGGCGATGACGCCGACGAAGGAGGAGGCGCCGGCACGCGGCGTCGAGGCCAAAGTCGAGACTAAGGCTGAGGCCAAGACGAAGACCAGTAAGGCGCGCGGTGCCGCCGCGTCCACGGCGGTGCCGGGGGATGCGAACCCCGCGATTGAAATTGTCAAGTTTGTGTTGCCTGCCATTTGCGGGTGGCTCGCGCGTCAACGCAGCGTCAGCGCGTTGAAGAAAAAACTGGAGGATATGACTATGAAAAAAGTCGCAACCGCGACCGAGGCGAACAAGCTCAGGCGAGAAATTGTCGATTTGCGGGACGAATTAAAACGTGCATCGAGCGCGTTTGAGGACGCGCAAGAGTCTGCAGAGACAATGATGGCGCGAAAGACGGCTGGCAAGGAGATAAAGATGAAGCAGATGGCACTCGACCATGCCGAGCAGTTACGCAAGGAGCGGGCGGAATGTTTTGAGGAGGTGCGCGCCGCCAAGGCGCTCGAAGTCGGTGCACGTTGGCGAGAAGAAGCGTGTCGGAAGATGAAAAATCGTGCGATCGAAGAAGCCGCCGCGTTGGAGAAGAAAGTCGCCGAGCTTGAGAAAAAGCTCAAGGATATGCAAGAGGACAAGCGCAAGGAGACGCAAGAGAAAATAAAGGGAACCGTACTCAACGCCGTAAAGAGTTTCCAATCGTTTGGCCGTCGTTCGAGTGCGAACAAGGAACCCGTTGTCGAAGAAACGCCGGCTGCGGCAGCGCCTAAAGAAGAAGAAACTGCGCCCGTGGAAAACGCTCCGCCCGTCGTCGTTTCGCCAAACAAGTCTAAAAAGAAGAAAAAATCCAGAACGAAGAATTGATAAGACTGTCGGGGTGATTCTAAATTCAGAACAACACAAGGCGACGCGCCTCGCCGTTCGCGTGTACATTACATTACGTTCTTTGTTGTGAATATTCAAAAGCAAGCTGAACTTTCTAAAACAAGAAAAACTCTTTGAGTGCGCTTTTTCCCTCGTGAATCAACCCAACCAACGAACGCTCCGGTATCATCCGTTACTACAAATCAACACATTTCGTTATCCTTTCAACTTTAAAGTGTCTTGATATCGCCCGACACCGCAAGTTCTCCGACGAGCGTCAAAAACTTCAACACCTCAGAGCAGTCGTGAAGGCTAAACTGAGCCGCGGTCACTTTGGGCGTGGACGCGACTAAAAATCCCGCACCCAGCGTGTCCCCGAGCTCTTCGTTAATCTCCATAAACGCGTCTTCGTCGGTAACGTCGTCGCCAATGTAAATCGTAAACACGTCTTCGCTCTTGAAGCCCTTCTCGGCGAGCTCTGGAAGCAACGCTTGGCGTAAATACGACAACGCTTTACCCTTGTCCCAAGCCACTCTCGGGCGAACTTCCCACACCATCTTACCGTCGTGCTTAATCAGGCACTCCTCTGAGGCGCACATCTCATCCACGATGGCTTCGACTCGTGGTCGTAGTTCCTCGGATACCGCGCGGTAGTGCGCCGACACGCAAAACGTATTGTGCTCAATATTTGTCCCCGGAATATCTTTGAACTTTACTTCCAAATCTGCCGCCACACGGTCCATGACATCGAGCGCCCACTGTGCAGGCTGATGACGCAGCTTTGACTCCACGGGTCGTCCATCAATCGTCACCTTTGGCCCGGCGATGTCCAGCCCGTGCGACCCGGCGTAGTACAATTCATCCAACCCGATGAATTGCGACACCTTATGTCGACTTCTACCCGATATGATCGCCACCGGAAACCTTTGCGCACACAACCGCACCGCTTCACGCATCTCATCCGACATGAACGCCTTATCTGGCTCAGGCACGATGGGCGCCAGCGTCCCATCGTAGTCTAAAAACACCGTCAACAACTTGCCCTCGACGCGTCTCGCAAACTCTTTAAAATCCACAATCGCGTTCGGATGATATTTCTCACGCCAATCTCGATCATCATCCCAATATTGCGTAATCGTACCCATCGTCTCTGACCGTTTCACACGATTCGTGCGATCGCGCTCGAACGACTTACGCGTGCGCACCTCGAGCGGCGCCTCGAGCGCAATGTCCTTGTACGACATCGCGCCGCGCGCGCACCCAACGTCCCGTCCTCGACGCACGCGCGACGCCACACGCGCACACAAAAATTCACAAACACCCCACACCCAACCACCGTCGTCCACGCGCGCGCCTCACCCGCGAACGCCCGCGCCCCAATCGCGAACGCCCGCGCCCTCTCGGAACTCGAACTCGCCCCAACCTCGCGCCTCACTCGCGCTCGCACGCGATTCGCACGCGCGCGCGGTGTCGACAGACGGTCGCACGCGATCGATCGCGCTGTGCGCGCGCGTCGAACGGGTCCGCGGGCGTGACGACGTGCGTCGCGCGATGGCGGCACCAACCCCTGGGAATGGTTTTCTGTTTTTGACCCCCTGGGGTCGTCCCTGGTCATCATTGGTCGATCGAAGACACTGTGCACGCATGGGCCACTCATGTCGCCAGTGGACGACGCCGCGGGGTCGCCGGGCGGCCGTCGATGATGACGATGGATGACGTTCCGAGCGCGTCGACCGCCGCCGCGACTGGCGGCAGCGCGTCGTGGCCCGCGTCGACGCCGAGTGCGTTTGGACACGCGTTGTCGCATCTTCATGCACATCATCATCATCATCAAAATCATCTGTTGAGCGCGGGGAATCCGTTCGGGACGTCGCTCTCGGGTGGGATCGCGGCGCGGATGAACAACGAGGGTGGGGCGTCGTCGTCTGCGGCGGCGTCGGCGGCGGCGTTCGCGCCGTTTTCGCCCGTGGCGTATGAAGAACATCAGCGTAATCTTCTTCTTCAGCGACAGCATCAGCACCAGCGCGGGCGCGACGAGCCGATGATGATGATGATGGTGCCCGTGAGCAGCGTCACCGGTGGTGCACACGCGCCTAGTCTTGCGTACCCAACTATGGCGCCTTCGGCGCACATAAATGCAATGTATGCGTCGACGTTGACGCCGCGCGTGTTGCTCGCCGCCGGGGAGGCGCCCGTGTACGTCAACGCGCGACAATACCACGCGATTCTTCGCCGTAGACGTGCGCGTGCGCGCGAAGAGGCGCGGAATCGCACAAGTGATAAGCGTAAAGTGTATCCTTCTCGTTCAGCGCATGCGAAAAGGCGCCTGCGCGGGGCAAATGGGGCGTTTTTGACGCGCGAGGAGGTGCTCGCGGGCGCGGCGGGTCCCGAGGCGCAGGCGCGCGCGCGCGCTCAAGAGGCACAGAAAGCCGCCAAGGCGGCGGCCAAGGTGGCGAAAGCAGAGGCGGCGGCCAAGGCGCGCGAGGACGCGGCTGCGGCTGCGGCGGCTGCGGCGGCTGCGGCGGCAGAGGATCCAGAGGAGCCGGCGGCGAGCCGACCGACGGTCGACTGACGACGTCAAAGCCGAAGACAGTGGGAATAATCCAAAACCAATTCATCCATCCGCGCGCGAGATGGATGTTCTAGCTGTACACATTGACCCCTATATTGTACATGTACCATCATAGCGATTCTTGTCATCGTATCTCTCGCGAACAGATGCGTACCGACGCGTCTTCATTCGGCGCCTCTCGCGCGAGTCAACCCATCAACGCGCGAGCTCCTTTGCTTTGCGCACCGCAATGACGCCGCGCTCGCGCGCGGCATTCAACGCCATCTCGCGCATCGCATTCATCGCCATGGCGTGCGCGTGGATGTTCATTTTCACCCCGTTATACGGCGGTTCACAAGCGTGCGACATGTCATGGATGCATCCAAAGTTTACGCTCGAGCCCGACGTCGAGCTCGCGTCGTCCACGCACGCGCTCTACCGCTACGAGGACAGAATGTACGCATCGCACACGGATTCCTCACCCGCATCCTGCGTCGTCGCGGTGGTGTTCGTGCCGGGCACGGGTGGTGGGTACAAACAAGTACGAAGCGTCGGGAGCGCGAGCGCGCGAGCGCGCGGCGAGTCGTCGACTTCATCGTGCGACTTGCGCTACTACGCCGTCCATTTCGCCGAAGAACTGTCAATACACAACGCAGCGATCATGCGCCGACAAGGCGAGAGCGTGCGACGGGCGTTGCGCGCGGTCAAGGGATTGGAATTTGGGCATGAGCTAGCGAATGCGCGCGTCGTCGTCGTCGGGCACAGCGCTGGGGCGTACGCCGCGCTCGACGCCATCGCGGATATACATGACGAATTCGCCGATGTCACCGTGCTTGCGCTGGCGGCGCCGTTAGCGTGGAATCCAGTGGCACTCACGCGCGATGTGCGCGGGCACGTGAGAGATATTGAGCGTCGATGGCGCGCCAGCGGAGCCGCCGACGTCGTCGGTTTGGCCTCCGTCGCGGGCGGCGCTCGGGATCGACAGGTGAGCTCTTTAGCCATGGCGAGCGTCGATGCGTTGGTCGCGAAGGGAAATGATGGGGATAGAAACGGTGCGCGTGGCACGGCGTTCGCGGCGAGAGCGGATGCGCTGACCGCAGTCGGAGTGTCGACGGATCACCGGTGCGCGATGTGGTGCAAACAATTGATGGACGCCGCGGCTCGCGGGTTAGTAGACGCGTTTCCATCGGCGATGAGCGCGGCGCCGGCGTCGAGCGCGGCGCGCGCGCGCGTGCGTGCGATCGCTGATGCGTTAGGGTACGTCGAGTCGGGCGATGAGGCGCCGAGGCGCACGTTGGTGTTCGGATTGAACGCGCGCGCGTTTGAGGTTGTGCAAGAACGAGCGGCGAGCGGGCTCGCGGCGATCGTAGCGCACGCGTTCGTCGAGCCTACGTTCGGGCTCGGGTGCGTGTTTGCGTTGATATGTACAGCGTCGTCACCGTTGATTCTTCGCGACGAAAGTCATCGCGTGGAGTCGGTCATTGCGTCTTTCGCGGTGTACGCGGCGAGCGCTGTCCCGGCTCGCCGAGCGCTCGGCTCTGCGCGCCACCGCGAGCGCCTCGTGCTCGCCGCGTGCGGTGCGCTCGCACAGATCCCGAGCATCATCGCATGGGTACAGTGCGCGTTCGCGCACGTCATGTCTGCGTTCCCGAACGTTATGGACGCCGCGCGCGCGTCCCCGACGCCGATGTCACCGACGGATGCCTTTGCGTGCGCCGTCGTCAGCCTCTCCATGCGTGTCACGCCCGCATCCTACGTCGCCCCACCGCGCGCGATCGATCGCACCTTGGGTTGGATACTCGCCGCCATCGCTGCCGCACCGGGACGCGTGGGAGATATCGTCATTCCAATCGCCGTCGCGCACGCGTTTGCCGCCGCCCGCATCCACCGTCGCGCAAAGCGCGAATAATTATTTCCACCCCGGCACCCCGAATTCGTGCGCGCGCGCGCGACGCACGTCATTGTACACATCTAGCACGACCCTAGTTAGCGCGCACATAGGCGTGTGTAAAACCATGACGCATGAGCGTAGACATTCGACGACGCTTTACAGCGTCGAGCGCGACGCGTCCAACCGTCCTCACACCTGTGCGCGCGCTCTCTCGCTCATGCACGTCGCGCGCGGCGCCCGAGCGACGACGATGGCGCTCACCGCCGCGTGTCTCGCCTCGCCGCTCGCGTCGCGGCGCGCCTCGGCCGATGACGCGTCGCACAGCCGCGTCGCCAAGCCACCAGGCGACGTCGCAGCGTTAGAGCGCGTGCAGCTCATGTTTCGACACGGCGACCGCACACCCATCACCGCCACCGCGGAGGACTGCGACGGGGCAAACGCGACGTGGTCGTCGTTGACGCTCGATGCCGAGCGCTCGCGCGCGCTGGCGAGGCGAGGAGACGTGCGGGAATCATGGCGGGACAAGTTGTACCACCGCGGCTTGGCGTGGGAAGGTCAGCTCACGACGCGCGGCGCGGCGCAAATGCACGCGTTGGGGCGCGAGATTATTCGTGAGTGGTTGATTGAACGATGTGGATTTTTGTCGGGCGATTTCGCCAGGGTCGTGCGCGATGGAGAGGTGAAGGTGCGGTCGACGGCGGTGAAGCGGTGCGTGCAGAGCGCGCAAAGCGCGCTGGCGGGCGGTTGGGACGACGAGAGTGACGACGCGAGCGCGCAATTGGAGATAGAAGTGCGCGAGAAGGAGCGAGAGTCGATGTTTCCCAAGCCTGGGTCGGCGTGTGAGCGATTGAGTGTGTTATTTAAAGAGGCGTACGAACCGGCGGAGCACGCGTCGCGAGAGGCGTTCGCAAACGCGCCGCATTTGGCGCGCATTCGTGACGGTATGGAGGCGCAAAGGAACACTCGTGCTGGGCTGACGATGGTGTGGGATCCGCTGCAGTGTCGGGTGAATCACGGCATGGCGCTGCCGGAGGGCGTGCGCGAGTCAGATGTGGCCGAACTGCTGACGATGATGGAACGTCGGCATTTTACGTTCTTTTCTGACGCCGACGCCGCGTCTCTCGTCGGTGGTCGCTTGTTGCGGGAGATTTGCGAAGAAATGGTGTCGCCCGAAAAAGTCAAGCTTTGCATATATTCAGGGCACGATTCGTCTCTGATTGCGTTGTTTGCGGCGCTTGGCGTTCTCGGCGAAGGCGTTCGTGAGTGGCCAAAGACTGCGAGCTCGTTAATTTTCGAGACGTGGCGCATGCGCGACGGCACGCGAAGCGTGCGCGCGGTATATAACGGTCAACCACTCATGTTGACCTCGACATCGCGCGCGAGTGATGGGTTGACACCGTACGACGATTTTAAGGCATTCGTGGACTCACGCGTGCCGAGCGATTTCGCCGCGGCGTGTCGGGTGCCGTCCAAGCTCTAATACGTCACGTAGCTCTTCTTGAAACTAGGTTGTAGTGTTTTATTTCTTGTTCATCGCGATTGTAAGCTTTTACTACGATGCTATAGATCCTATCTCGCTATTTTTTGCCCTTGCCAGTCTTCCGTTTCTTGACTTTTTTGGGAATTTTCGTCTTCCGCTTCTCCGCGGCAGCCGCCTTTTGCAGCTTTTTCGCCTCCTTGCGCTCAGCCTTGACTTTATCTTTATCTACGACTTCTTTAGGAAACCGACGTCGTCCACCACCTTTGTCGTCGTCGTCGTCGTCGTCGTCGTCATCATCATCATCATCGTCGTCGTCGTCGGAATCTAAATCTGAATATTCAGAGTCAGAATCGCCGTCGACGTCCATCTCGTCAACGTCATCCATGTTATCGCCGCCGCCTCTAACACCTCCATCACTGACATCATCTCCGTCTTCTTCTGCGACTTCGATCTTTTTCAACAACGTCGGCATAGTGCGCACACCACTTAAATCAGCCTCCATACCAGTAATGGTTTGGTAGTAGATGCCTTCGCTCTCGCCGCCACCTTGAATCAATCGACGTTGGTCGCGTTCGAACGAATCCACTTCATCGAGCGCGCGCGGAATGAACGCTTGGTGGAAGACATTGTCGGCAATTTCCTTCTCCGCCCGGCGCTCCATGGTGCCTTCAGGTAAATCATTTTGTGCGTCTGGATCCGCCGAATTCAATGCGTTGAGTTGAGCGTTGACGCGCTTCAAATCCACCGCTTGTTCCTCCGCGGATTCGCTCAAGCGTTCTAAAACTTGCTCCATATTATCGTCGTTAATCGCCGGGTCAGTGACAAAATCAAACAACTCTCGCACCGTCGGTACGGCCACGTCCTTCTTGGCAAAGTATTGAATGACGTGCAACAAATCCTCACGCAAGAAATCCAAACACCTCGGGTGGTCTTGATCCACCGATTGCGACACATCGATGATCCAAATCTTCCCTTCGTGAAAGAGCAAGTTATATTCGCTTAAATCTGCGTGCACCAAACGACACTTTTGGTACATCGCGCGCACGTCCACGATGAGTTCGGTGAAGAGCGAGCGGAGTTTCTTAACGCCAATGTCGGCGTCGCGCAGCCGCGGCGCGGCGACGCCATCCGTGCCGATGAATTCCATCACCAGCACGTGCGAGCGCAACATCGTCACTGTTGGTACGCGCAGACCCGCTTCTTTTAAACGAATCAAGTTGCGCATTTCTTTCTCAGCCCATGTTTGTACCATTTTCCGTGGATTTTTCTTTGAGTACCCGTTGCGCCAACGCCAATCGCCGCTCACGTACCGGTCGCGGTCTTTGAACACTAAAATCGATGTCTTATACACCTTGACTGCAAAATCCTCTACGCGCGTCGTCGTCGTCGTCGTCGTCGTCGTCGTCGTCGTCGATGTCACCGCACCGTCCCCATCATCGCGCGCCTCGACGACCATTTTCCTCGCGTGATACACGTTTGCCTCCTTCCCCGTACTCACGCACCCATGAATCTCCGTAAACACCTCTCTCGATAACATCTTAAATAAAATCAGCATCGTCCGTGGATCCAATGCCTGTTCCACCGTCGCTCGATCCTCCTTATCCTTATTCAACGACGCCAGTTTATCATCCTTACGCGCGCGCTCCTTCATCGCGTTTGACACCTTGGACGTCACCGTTCCCGCGTCCAGCGCGCTCCCACCATCCCCGGCGTGCCTGGCGCTCACCCGCCCTTGCCCTTGCCCTTGCGCGCCACCAACGACGCGCGATTTATTCATCGCCCCTCCGTTCGCATTCGGCCTCACCCGCGTCGTCGACGCTTTCGACAACGCGCTGGACCCGCTGGCGTTGGAGCCGCCGCCGCCACCACCCTGCGCGATCGTTGCGCCCGCGCCCGACGTGCGCGCGCGGTAATCCTCCAGCGCGTCCAGCGCGTCGAGTCGCGCGTTAATCTCTGCGTCCTCGTCCGCGGCGTCGGAGTCGGAATCGAACGCGTCGACGTCGTCGTCGTCGTCGTCGACGTCGTCGTCGCGTCGCAAGGCGATGCCGCTGAGCGCTTGACGAATGGCGAGCAGCGCGTCGGCTTGCGCGCGTTGTTCGGCGTCGGCGTCGTCGGTGGTTATCGTGTCCATCGCGTGCGTCGTGGTCGTCGCGAGCGCGGGCGCCGATAGCGATGGTGGCGGCGTCATCGCGCGCGAAAGGGTCGCGCCGCACACTGATGGGTGATGCGATTGCATGGCGTCATAACGCGACGCCGTCGACTCGACGACGGGCGCGCGATGGGCGAGATGACGGCTGCAGACGATGCGTCGTACTACGATCTGGATGGCATGGACACCGGGGGCGAGGGCGAGGGCGCGCGGTCTACGGCGCGCGAGCGACAGGAGGCGCTGTTGAAAGAGTTCGAAAGCCGACGGAGGTTACGCGCGACGCACGCGCCGACGGACGATGCGCAGGTGCGCGCGATGCTGCGAAGGTACGAAGAACCCGTGACGCTGTTTGGTGAGCGACAAGCCGAGCGTCGGGAGCGGTTGAGGGGGATTTTAGCGGCGTTGGATGCGAGGGATGGGGGCGAGCTCGAGACGTCGGGCGACGTCGCGGGCGGGGGCGCGGTTGTCGTGGATGCGAGCGGTGTGGGCGCGTACCAGAAGGAAATTTTTTACACTGAAGGTACCGATGGATTGTTGCAGGCGCGAGTGGATTTGGCTGAATTTTCTTTGCCTCGCGCGGCGAAGCGCGTGGCGGAGCAAAAAGCGAAACGAGGCGAACGTGGAGGCGACGAACGACGCGCGATGGATGATATCGTGTTGTCGACTTCGGCGTTTACCGCACAATGCAGTGAGATTGGCGACGCCACGCGTCCGTTGTGTGCGGTGCGGTTTTATGACCAAGGTAAGCGCGCGGTGAGCGCGAGTTGGAGCGGAGAAGTGCGCGCGTGGACGTGCGACGCCGCGGCGGGCAAATTGAGCTCAAATCTTGTCATCAAGGCGACTGAGCATAGAATCACTGGATTGGATGCGTACCATGATGGGTGTGCCATTGCGACCGCGCACGCGGACGGTACGGCGGCGATTTGGAGCGCCGATGGTGAGAGGCGCCGCGAGCTGAAGGGGCACGCGTCGCGCTGCGGCAAAATTGCCTTTCACCCGCGAGACGGCGGTCGATACGTCGCCACCGCGGGGTTCGACGCCACCTGGCGATTGTGGCACACGGAAACGGGTGAGGAGTTGTTGTGCCAAGAAGGGCACTCCCGCGAGGTGTACGATGTGGGATTCCACCCCGATGGCGCGCTCGCGGCGTCGGTGGGGTTGGACGCCATCGGTCGCGTGTGGGACTTGCGTCTCGGCAAATCGATTAGCGTCTTGCGCGGGCACGTCAAACAGATTCTATCCGTGGATTTCGCCCCGAATGGCTATCACATCATCACCGGTAGCGACGATCGAACGGTGCGCGTGTGGGATTTACGCAAGAATGCGGCGTGCGCGTACACGTTGGCGTCGCACTCGGCGCTCGTGTCGTGCGTACGATACGAAAAGACCGCGACACACGGCGCGTTCTTCTCATCCTGCTCCTACGATGGCACGGTATGCATTTATTCCGGAAGCGATTTCGCGTTGAACACCAGACTCTCCGCGTCATCCTCGTCGTCCTCATCCGTGAATAAACTCACATCCGTCGACGTCGCGGGCGACGCCCTCGTCGCGTGCGGTTTCGACAAGACGCTGAAAATGTACACTAAAAAGTAGTACCACCACCTCGAGTGGTACTACTTATTAGTCCTAGTACTTGTAGCCTTTCTATAAACTAAACCAACAAAAAGTATGCGCGTACGAATATTCATTCATCGGCGAAATCCATGATAGTGCTACTTCGCGAACTCGGTGTCTTCGAAGAAAAGCAAGTGTCCCAAAGGACCACCAAAATATTCTGGGCCTCGTCTCGTCCGACTCGGCTCGCAGTCCTCGCCGGTTTCGGCGACACCGACGGGTGGCGTTTGGCCGTCCGTGGAATGTCCCACACACGCCGGCGCGCATTGGTACTGGTTTGGGCTTCGAGCGTTGATGCACCTCTTCTTGAAGCGTTTGTAAGTAACAGATGTTTGTTATTGTGGCAAACAGTGTCAGTCGAAAACAAACGAGGTAAAATTCGCGGAAATGCAAGTGATGAGTCTCGCGGATGAGTATCTACGCATCATGAACGCGCACCTACCATTTCGTTCATCAAAGCGAACGCTTCCTCCATGGTGCGCGGGCGTCGCTCTCGCTCCTGACGTTTCCTAAACTCGTCCGCAAGATTCATGACTTGCATTTCCGCTGTAGATAGACAGGAACCGCGCGCTAGCTGCGTGGTGTTCATGCTATGACCTAAAATTTCCGCCACGGTTCGTCGAAGTAGTTGCAGTCCCGACAGCGAGGCGCCCGCGGTGTCAGCAGGGCGGTGAGTGCGCGAAGGCGTTCTTCGTCGTCGTCGGTGTCCGCGGTGCGAGGCGCGTCAAAGTGCGAATCGTCGTCGTCGTCCCGTGGCGCACCGTCTCGACGGTAGATTGTACCCGTAACCTTTGCCAGGTAACCAACCTCTTATGATTCTGGTCAGCACGTCTGCGAGTTTAGTATCCAGTATCCGTCTTTCGGCTGGTCGCCGAGTCCGGGCGACATTTCGAGCACGCGATAAACTTCTTTTTCAACGTGTTCACGTTCGCTTTCAGATATTCGCTGACCTCGCGGCGCCTCTCGTCAATCCATCTCTTCGCAAACTCGACCGCCTCGCGCCCGCTCGTCAACACCGCCGGCCCCCTAACCGGGTTCGGGCGCGAGGCGTACGCAAATTTGTCGTACACGATGGTCGTCTTTGCTCGTTCCTGGATTCCGTGCCAGTGTGAATCATTCACGGCGATACGTTTACACGCCGCTTTCGCTTGGGTAGACGATTTGGAGCGTAACGTGAATCGCACGCTTCCATGTCCCAATTTCACGATGAAACAACTGCTGAAATTGTCAATATCTGTGCCCGACAATTTCAGCGAATAGTGCTTCTTTCGTCGCGTGCACAAATCGAGCGCGTCATCTTTGCTCGCACATACGATTACGTCCGCGTCGTCGTTCGCGACGCGACCGACATTCTCCTCTCTCGTCCACGCAAAAGTTTTCCCCAGAATTTTCATCACAGAGTCGTCGCGTTGCCCACAAACGCCGACGCTTCGAACTTCGTGCTTGCCGCTGTCGCGCGCGTTATACGACGCGTGTTCGTGGCGTGGCTCTAACATGAACTCTCGTAATTCGAGTTTCGCTTCGACGTCGCCGTGAACCAGGCGAGGCTGCGTTTCGCCTGCCACGTGTACGTAGAAATTACCACGGAGACCCTGCGCGCACGGACCGAATCCCGTCACGTTTTCCTCTCTCAATTTGAAAAACCTTTTGTGACGGGCGATCGTCTCAGACTCGGCGACTCGCGCGCGCTTCGCCGCCGGCCCGCCCTCGAGCCCGCTCGCCGCGCTCGGTACGTTGACGTCTCGAGCGCGCAACTTTGCCGACGCTTTTTCAAGCGTCGCCGGTCACGCGCAAACCCTCTGCACTCTCTGATGCGTAACTCTGATAAGTAAACAACTGATTGTTTGAAACGTATAAAATTCTCGTACCTTACCGGCGCGGAGCCGCTGATTCGCGCTCAGACGCGCGTGAGGCGTCGCGAAGTGACACAAATGATGCAATGTTCAATCGCCGATTCGTGTCGCGACTCGCGATGAAGTTTCAATAGACAACAAATCATACAATATACGTACCATGTGTCCGAAAAACGGACACATGTGGTACCATGGATGTCCCTCTACCAAAAGCATTGATATTTTCTCAGGAAACTCGACGCCGTGACGACAACGGCGACTCTGAAACGATTAGAAATACTACGCCTTTCTTCCACGCCCAAAAAAAAGAATGCGCGTACGAATATTCATTCGTCGGAGTGATCTTGCACAGGATCGAACTGTGAATCTCCGGTTCCGTAGACCGGCGCCTTATCCATTGGGCCACAAGACCCATATATAGCGAGAATGCGTGAAAAAAATCCCTGCCATTCGTGAACGAAGTTACGAAGTAGTTGCAGTCCCGACAGCGAGGCGCCCGCGGTGTCAGCAGGGCGGTGAGTGCGCGAAGGCGTTCTTCGTCGTCGTCGGTGTCCGCGGTGCGAGGCGCGTCAAAGTGCGAATCGTCGTCGTC
>Ga0181557_1003821_pt1 | contig 14458 bp, 13 predicted proteins | sample 011ome_23_FD_148632 | JGI IMG/M metagenome (GOLD analysis project Ga0181557, IMG submission 148632) | Coastal salt marsh microbial communities from the Groves Creek Marsh, Skidaway Island, Georgia - 011506CT metaG (spades assembly) | ecosystem: Environmental > Aquatic > Marine > Intertidal zone... | reverse complement strand
CTCCCGCACTGTAGTGGTGTGTTTGCGCCCGTAGCTCAACGGATAGAGCATCTGACTACGGATCAGAAGGTTGGGGGTTCGAATCCCTCCGGGCGTGCCACTGTACATCCGCTTAAATCCGGGCCAAGAGCACCATCGCTAACCCTTATCGGAGGGTCCCACAGCGATGTCAGTCAGCCAATCAGTCAGCCATGAAGACGCCCACAAGATGTGGATTTGTCGAAAAGGTGATTTTTGCCACTTAACTGAACCCCGTACGGAGAAGCCGACAGGCGTTATTGATTGCGTCAACTCCGGCACAGAAGTCTCTTCCAGAAGGGGACAAACGTTTGGGGAGGCGAACGCGTGATGGCACATGGCGAGGGCTCCATTTTCAAGACCAAAGACGCAAAAGGTCGAGACCGTTGGAGAGTCGAAGTCACCATCGGTCACAAACCAGATGGCACCAGAATCCGCACGAGGCGCACAGCTACGACGCATGCTGAGGCGCTTCAAATAAGGAGACAGCTAGTGAATGACCGAGACGAGTATGAACTGAGCTTCGATAACCCCACCCTCGATGAATTTGCTCTGTGGTGGATTAGAGACGTGCGAGCACTTCGAGTGAAACCCTCAACTGCTTACGACTATGAGTACCGGTACCGCAAAATGATTGCCCCGACGTTCGGACCCGTGCGAGTCAACAAAATCGATTCTCGCGCTGTATCAAGCTGGACAAAGGACATTCTTGGGTCTTATGCCCAAGACAGCGTCAACGGGGCACTGAGGGTCCTCAAAATGCTTCTTGGAGCCGCAGTTGAGCATGGACACTTGCGCACAAACCCAGCTGCCTCAATTCCTAGAGTCGTCTCACATAGGGCGACTAGCAGAGATAACCCACCCTGGGACATCCACGAGTCACGAAGAGCGATCAAAGCATCTGGAGATCATTGGTTTGGGTTAGCTGTCCGCCTCGCGTTGGCCCACGGATTGCGGAAGGGCGAGATTATGGGGCTGAAGTGGGGTGACATTGACTTTGATGAGAATGAAATACACATTCGTCGCTCCCGTCGCGAGTATCTTGCGTATGGCGACGAGGGGAAAAGCCGGCTCGAATCAAGTGAATCCACACCAAAAACGCGCTCGAGTTTGAGGACAATTCACATGGGCGAGAGCATGCACGCAGTCTTATGGGAAGCATCGATGAACTCTCGGAATGGCCCCTTTGTTAGTCAATGGGACTACGTAGTGGAAAATCCGAACACCGGAGGACCAATTAGTTCCACACTTTTCAGAAGAGGATTCGAAGATTTTCTGAAGCGGAGCGGATTGCGAAAAGTTAGGTTCCATGACCTACGACATTCTGCGGCACAAACAGCACTCGCCTCTGGAGTGCGCCTTGAAAGTGTCAGCCAGACTCTCGGCCACTCACGAATCGATATCACCAAATCAATTTATGCGCCCTCGGTTCAATCACTCGACAACGAATTTGCCCAGCGCCAGCAGCGCTATCTCTTCACTGAGGAAGACTGAAACCTTTCAGCAACTTGACAATCCCAAATTGTGCAGAACGGGCCACCATTGCGAGTAATTTTTCCTGGTCTGGGTCCAAGGTTTCTTCGCAAAATAACCTCGCAAAGTACATTGGATTTTCTGGAAATTTAACGTAATTTCCTGACTTCTAACCTGGAACGGCAGCAAACAGCCCTGCGAACACAAGGGGCACGATTTTTTCTACTAGGTGTTACTTAAATCTATTCCTATGTAACTATTATTGAATAATAGGTACATAGGGTTACTCCCGTTTAAGGCCCAACCAATAGCCGATTTCGATGGCATTCTGATCCGTATCAACGGAACGGCCGGTACTTGGTCAGTGGACGTGCACACTCTCAGGGACTGCAGCGTTAGGAGAGGACATCTGAGATGGTGGCTCGACTTTCGAACGTTCCGCCTGCCGAAGAGCATAGGAGATGCGTTCTGCAATTCTCTTCACCACGGGCACAACCACCGAATTGCCTGCTTGCTTGTACAAGGCGCTTGATGGGGCATCCAAAGGTAAAAGGTAGGACTCTGGAAAACCCATCAAGTTAAAGCACTCCCGGGGGGTTAATTTCCGAATCCCGTGTTGCGAAAGTATCAACGGAACATTGTGGCCACCTGTTCCCATATTTGCGGTCAGAGTGGGGCAGACGCCACTTTTGTTCTCCCGCACATACTGTCGGCGCCACTGATAAATCTTGTTTGATTCGGTTATGGACTCCATGAGTACGTTGAAAAACGGACGGTCACTTGTGTAGTAATACTTGTCGTCCACCTTTTCCTCAAAATCGATCAAATCGCCGAGCTTTGTCGTCAGAGGGATTTGTTTGGGCCACTCAAAATGTGCAGACGCCACCGGATCGCGGAAACCAATTATGTAAATCCGCTCACGATTCTGAGGCACGTTGCCGTGCTCGCTTGCATTCAATACTTGAGATTGAATTGAATAACCTTCGCTGAGTAAAGACTCAGCTATAACTCTCAGAGTGCGACCATTATCGTGGCCTCGCAGATTCTTCACGTTTTCGAGGAACACCACGTCTGGAGCCAACCCGCGGACAAGTCGCTCGATATCCCAGTAGACATTGCCTCTCTCGTCCTCGAAACCTTTACGGTATCCCGCTACGGAGAAAGGTTGGCATGGAAATCCGCCTGCAAGCACGTTGACCTCTGGCGGGAGGTCGTTCACTTCAACGGTCTCAATAGGAGCGACCAATAGGTTGTGGCCAAAGTTCAGCGAGTAGGTTTGCGACGCTCGATGGTCCATTTCATTCGCGAAAACGGGAAGAAATCCTGCTTGTTCGAAACCAAGCTCAATTCCTCCCACGCCGGCAAAAAGGCCCGCAATCGTGAGTTTTTCAGTGGCCACCTCATTACCTTAGGACTCTCGTATGACATTGCCTGCGTGACATGCGTGACATGCTTGGCAAATGGCACCGACGGACCTAAGAATGCTTCTCAGCGAAGATGAACATTTGCGATATGTCAAAGTCCTACAGTTTGCAAGTTCGATATCGCGTCTTTACTCCGACAATGACTCCGCATACATCAATTATCGGATGGTCGAGCAAGCATTTATCCGGGTAAGTGGCGCCATAGACCTGTCGCGGCAAGACCTCTCTTTCGACGCTCTGTCCGTTGAGGGAGAAGGGATAGGCGTGAAGACTTTTCTCAGTAGCCAGGGTTCACGGAAGCTTGAGAAGGTTGCGGAGTTCACCAACCAAGCCGCTCGGGGAACCTTCTCGGGGCTAAACCACGATGAAAAAGCTTCGATGGTGGCCAAACTGCGAAATGATCGCATCTCATCTGACGCAAGGGAGTTGGGTATTGACGAGGGCTTGGCCAAGTATCACTGCGTTGTCCGCTCGAGTACCGGTGGATTTGTGCACGAGGAACCGATGCCCCTGTTGGACGTGGATTCCATCCGTCCCACGAGTCCAGGTGGATCTCCAGTATCGAAATTCCCTGCTGAGACCGACGGTCATGTCTACTTCACAGACGGACTAGAGCAATACAAATACGATGTGTCAAAGAATACGCTTTTCAAGCGGTTCGATCTTGGCACCGGTAAGAATACAGAGTTATTTAAGTTACCCATCAGAGAAGACATCTGGGAGTTGTTACTCCGGGGTGAGTTCAATTTGGATTCCGTCAGAGTCATAGCCGAGTCCAACGGGTCGCTTGAGTTCAAATCTGCAGCCGAGTCAGTGGTGCTTCCTTTGTACTCGACCAGATCAGGAAGCTACGGACAGGTTCTACCGAAATCTGGAATAAACCAGTGGAATGCAGGTGGGCGAGCTCGGAAATTTGGGGAGGCTTATATCCCGGTTCCTGCAGCACTAAGGGATAAGGCTCCAGATTTCTTCCCAGATCGGGAAACTCCGTTTTTGCTCGCACTTCCAAACGGCAAGATCGTCAAAGCAAAAATTTGCCAAGAGGGTGGTAAAGCTCTGATGGCCGATCCAAATACAGAGCTGTTGGAATGGTTGTTTCCCATCCTGGATGGTGGTCAAAACAAGATGCTGGATAGATTGCGAAACCAGTTGCCTTACACAACGTCCGACCTAATTCGCGTGGATCGTGATTCGGTCATCATCGAGAGGTCTGAAGACCCAACCATCGATTACACAATCCGCACCGCGCCTCTTGGAAGCTATGAAGCTTTCATGTCAGACGAGATGGAATGACACCGGTCTTAGGTAGTCTGCAACTTAGGTAGGAAGGCGATTGAGTTGGTTGAAGTCGGATGGAAGTTTGGGCCCTACAGTGGCCGCGTGAATGGCCTCAACGAGGCCGGTGAGAACACCTTTTCAGGTGAACTCCTTACAGGTTTTGTGCGAGAGGTCATTCAGAACTCGGTTGATGCCGCTATCGAAGGATCGTCAGTGCAGGTCATGTTTACGCTCGACAAGCTTCAAGGCTCAGCTCTTCTTCCTCTGAAGTCTGCGGGTGAGTACATCGAGGCAGGGCTTAGGTTCTCGGATCACATATCGTCGGATCGTCGTTCAAGAAATCAGGAACCGTCTTATCTGGAGCGCGCGGAGAAATCGTTTTTCAGATTGGCCAAACAAACAATTAGTCAGCCCGAGGTCACCGTTCTGGGGATTCATGATTACGGAACCACTGGTTTGACGGGCGCGATTTCTCATGCTGCGGATTTGGCTCAGAATTCAAGTTGGCTCGCACTAACGCGAGGCAGTGGGGTGTCTGTCAATAAACACGGTGGCGCCGGAGGCAGCCACGGAATTGGCCACAATGCACCGTTCGCAATCAGCAAGATAAACACTGTCTTTTACGTGTCAACGCGCGAACAGGAGTCCGGCCACGCGGAAACACTTTTCCAGGCAGCGATGCGTCTTAGGACCATTCAGCCCGACTTTTTTGAGGATCGCCGCACTTCCATTGATCAGTATGGCTACTTCGGGCAGCGAGATTCAGAGGAACCGCTACCTCTCGTTGGCGGTGATATCCCTGAGTGGGCTCAGGCTTTGAGGCCCAAGTTTTCGGAAATAGGCACTTCGGTGGTGGTCGCAGATCCGATAGATATCCCTCAGGAGAACCTTTGGCTCCTGATTGCTGGAGCGGCGATTACAAATTTCTATGTTGCGTTCGAAAACGGCCACCTCTCCGTTCAAATAGGCGAACGATACCTAATTAATCAGGACACCCTGCGTGATCAATGGCGGGAATTAATTGAGTCTGGTTCGTACCAAGAACTTCTGGGGTCCTCACGCACGTCGGAGAAGGATACGGCGCGAATTGAATTTGTGACGACGCGACACCAGCCCGAACAAAAGGGAACGCTAGATCTTGACGATCTTGGCAAAGCCGATTGGTCCCTTAGGAAAGGTGACGATGTTATCCAAAAGGGGGTGGCATTTGCCCGAGGGCGAGGCATGTACATAAGCCACTCCTTGCCCAGTTTGCGTCTTGGTTCAATTAGGAGATTCCCAACTTTCAGCTTGTTTGTGTCCCTTGGAGAGTCTCCAGCAGCGCAAGTAATTCGCGCCATGGAGAACCCTTCTCACACCGAAGTGAGTATCGACGAGGTCAAGAACCTGTCTGAAAAAGCCGAGATTGATGAAAAGTACGGCCGAATCAAATCAGCAGTAATTGGTCTGCTAGATGAGCTTTTCCCCAAGGCTGACGACGAAGAAGTCGCTCTCAGTAGCTTCAGCAAATTCTTCCAATTACCTTTTGGTTCGGGCGATGACGAAAAGGAACCGATATCCGCTCGGGTAGCTGTCGGGAAGCTTTCGCGAATCAAGCGCCGAGAAGGTACTCCTACCGAAATCCCCGATGGGTCTGATTCTGGGTTTGCCCCGCGAGAAGGAGAGGCTGAGCGGAATTATCGCCGATCGGGAGGAGAGGGATTTGAAATTCCTGATGGTGAGGGCGGAAACAAAGGCCGTAAGAACTTCGGTGTAGAGGTTAAGGATCTACGCCTGGTTCCAGTAAGCGGCGAGCCCAACTTCCGAACAGTTCATTTCACCCCTCTTGATTCAGAAAGAAAGAACCTAGTCCTATACCGATCTGGCCAAAATGAGCTTCAGCGCCTCCTTTTTCGCCCCCCGAGGGGGAGTGATTGGACTACTCAGCTCCAGATACCGGGTATCAAGAAAACCAGGCGAGTATCGTTGCGACTCGAATTCAAGGCTGATGATCTTAGGTACCCCATCGAGGGGAGATTGGAGCCATGATCGCGAAAGCTAAGGCATACCCTTATCCATATTTGTCTGCCTACTCGAACGACTATCTCAAAGCAGTTGAGTTTGAGTTACAGATTGAGAGCGGCGCGGTTCGGGTCGACGAAGCGAACAATGTACGCATTCCCTACCAAGTTATTCTGAAAAGCCCTTTTCTGAGTGAGGGACTGGTTGATAGGACTTTCTCCCTGGTCTTTGATATTCGATCACCATCCACGTTCTACAGCGAACAGCGCCAGGTAACGGACTTAGTTGGTGAGCTTCTGCTTGATGGGTCTTGTTTGGACGGAAGCGTGACGGTTGTTTCGAGATTGATCGCGACAGGCACGGTTGGCTATTTCCGACCGGAGCCGTTAAACCCTGAATTCGATGGTGCGGCGGAGTTTGAAATCGAGGCCGGCGATCTCTTGGGGGAAACGGCAACTCATCGAATTCCAGTCAGGCTAGGTGGCTCTCCGCGAGAATTCACACCCAAGTTGGTCCTCAACGCAGGGTTTGAGAGTTTCCAATACCAGGTTGCAACCGACAAGCCTCGGCTTGAGCTTCACGTTGGGTCAGAGGTCAAGAGAGTGGTCGAATGGATGGAAGCCGACAATAACCTCAGGCCCTACCTCTGGATGGGTATCTATAAGGATGTGCTCTTGGAAGCCCTCAAAGAATTGAGAGAGAACTCTCCCGATCTAAATTGGGCAGTCGCTCTGGAGTATGCGCTCAACGAAGAAGGAATAGTCGACATTGAAAAATATGCATCGAGTCAACTTGATTTTCTTGCTCAGAGGTTGATCGCTGATCTTGGAGTCTTGGAGGTCGCCAATGGCATTAAGTAACGGACTGGCAGTCCCGACGTTCCCAGCAATTGATGCTCTTCGCGAATTGGCGATTGAACAACCAGATTTTGTGCTCGAGCAATCAATCGACACCATAAAGAGTCAGCTTCCAGAATGGGACGAAGTGGAACTGGACGTAAAGGTCGACCTTTCTGTAGAGCTTTCCTTGCCAACACGCGACAGCGCGATGGATGCCCAAAACGCTGACCTCGTGCGTTTTCAACTCTTACCGGATCTCCCCCTCAACCTGGCAACCGATGAAAGGTTGTGGGTTGCGCTCACATTTGGCCGATTTCGTGACTACGTGCGCGCGCGATTCCCGGAAGGGAAGCGGGCAACGAGATCTTCGACAAGTTTTCTTGAGAACTACTACCTGTGTGGCGGAAGAAACTTTAAGCGATCTAATGGGTTAGCCCGCCTGTGGTGGCTAGGGGAGGTGTCCCGTTTCCCCGGTTCAGAGGATGAGGGCTTTACGGGGTTCCTAGTGCAGCGACAAGAAATCTACTCCGCGGTGATCGATCGCTCAAAACTTTTTACTTCGGCAACTGTCAGACATGCCGTGTTGTTGGGCACTCGCGAATTCTTCAAAGAGTCGGGCATTGAATGGGACAAGGTACTTTTTAGAAAGGTCATGAAGGAGCTGGATTTCCTTGCTGGTCGGAAATTCCTGCCAGCAATACCTTCCGAAGATTTGACCCAGATCACGAAAGATTTATTCGAGAGCAACAGGCGATCGTAGATCAAGGGGGACCCCGCGGAAATCGCCTGTGAATCTTTCCAGTATCAACAGCTGATCACTGTCATACGCTTCAGGCCCGTTCCTCCTTAGAACTTTCTTAGCGAGAAGAGGTTGCGCCCCTGGCTAGATTCCGAGGCCATGAGATGTGAAGGTCAGCTGATTGGAGGACCATCACCTAATTATTTTGGTTCCTATCGTTCTGGTCCCCCACCGCTACTTCCCTGTTATTGTGGGAAATTCATACCGGTTCGGGCTGGCAATCTGATAGATCAATCGAGCACCGTTACCTAACTGGCCATAGCCAAATCCATGATTGTTTCGAGAAAAACCGATTAGGCACGGGGAGCGCGGTATCTAATTGATTACTGGTCTGGGATTCACTAATTTCCAAGGGTTCGAATTTAGCCAAACTGTCCGGCTGGCTCCAATTACAGTGATTTTCGGCCCAAACTCGAGTGGGAAGAGCAGCATTCTTCGCGCCATACGTTTGCTTGGTCAAGTCAGTCGAAATGAGCCAGGCCTTCCTCTCAACGGAAAACATATTGAGATGGGAACATTTAGATCGGCCGTTTTCAATGGCGACGACAACCGCAATTTCACACTCGCAGTTGAAATTCCAGAGGGAGAGGGTGCAGTGCCTGTGCGGGGGTGGCGTCACCTTTTTGAGAGGCGGAATCTGGGCCGTGGAGTTGCGCACGACAATCGCCCGACAGTTCCTGAACAGGTTGTGCATTCGAGCAAGGTTCGCTTTGAGTTTGAAATTGACGCAATTGGTGGTGGAGTACCGAAGTCCGTTCGGATAACCCATGACTTGGTTTTTAAGGATCGAGGCTCTTCGGGCGGCACGCATGAGGACGTCTCTCTTGAACTGGTTTTTTCCCGGGTTTCAGATGAAGAAACAAGATTTCGGCTCAGCGAGCTATCTGGTTTGGGCCGCTTGATGGTCCGAGTGCCAAGCAGAGCGCTTGGGCTTCCCCGGCAAGACCAGAATCAACCGGAGCCTCCTCTGCTGACAGATGAAGAATGGCGGGAACTTCTGGAGGGTAAAGTCTTTGAACTCCGGGGGGGAATTGTCCCAGCTGACTTCGAGCGTGATGCTTTGAAGAATCGTGCGGAGTTTTCGGATACGCCGGAACTTGGTGAGTTTGGCGAGGATTCGGGTGGATTTTCAATATCGGAATTTCAGCGTTACCTTGAGATTCTTCGAAGGTCCGCTCCTGCAATAAACCTCTCCCATGTCGGGCCCCTCAGGAGCATCTCGAACACTTTTCAGTCGCTTCAGCAGAGCTCCGGGCTCCGGGCTGATGCCTCTAACCTTGTGAGTTTTCTCGCGGGGCTATCAGAGGATGCGATGGGCCAATTGAGTGAATGGCTCAGCAAACTCACCGATGGGCGCTACACCATGGTGCTTACCAATGCAGAAATTGGAGGGGCGTTAGAAGACGAGGAAGGGTGGCGCGACACCGGCGCGATGCTTTTTCAAGTCGGCCTAAAGGATCACCACACGAAGACCTATGTTTCCCCACAAAACGCTGGGGTTGGTTTGAGCCAAATTCTTCCGATTCTCGGGTCCTTGGCGATGCTGGGGCAGGAGCGAGAGACCGGGGGCCGAGGAGTAATGAGAATGTCAGAGTCCTCGAATCAAAGAATCTTGCTAATTGAGCAGCCAGAACTGCATTTGCATCCCCGAATGCAAGCGGATTTTGCCGAGGTATTGGTCAACGCTCACCAGAGCATGTCCTCAAAGTTGGGCAGGAGGGATACTCCTCAAGTCATCATCGAGACACATTCAGAAGCCCTCATGTTGAGACTGCAAAAACTAATCCGGCAGGGCAGGATTGGCCCCTCAGATTTGTCCATTCTCTTCGTAGATCAGTTCGCGGGCGGGGGTAATCTCGCGCAGGAGCTGAGGCTCGATAGCAGTGGAAATTTCAAGGACACTTGGCCTACAAGCTTTGGTGACGTTCGCTGGGCAGAGCAGTTAGACGACTAATGAGGGCCACAATTCACCCTGGGGAAAATATTGGTGATTGGCTCTCGGGTCCAGTCTCTAGACACACTCTTGGATTCTTGGACCGAACGGGGTTGTTGGTTGCCTCGCGTTCGGATGTTCGCTCCTGGCACTCAACGCATACCGAGCAAGCGAGTCCAGGAACTTCAAGAGAACTATTGGAAGCGATTCTGGAACGCGTCCTAACCATAGACGAAGATATGGCAACTGCTGCGCTTGCTGATTTTCAGATTAATGAACAGCAGGGGGACCTAGAGGACACTCTCAACAGTGAGGATTATGAAGCTAGAGTCGCATGGAGGCAAGCGAGTCCCTTTCTTGAGGGTGAAGGGACTTCAGGCGCTTTTTCGAGGCTGTTTGGGCACCTTCTTCCGATTTCTCTAGATTGGCAAATCGTTGACCAGTTCTTGGTCGAACAGTTGATGAGAAGAGAGCCGGTATGGAATTTTCTTGCTGGGCACGTCGAATCGTTCCCGAAAGAGGTAGAGATTCATTCGCGCAGCCCACATAAGTATGAATTGCGCACCTCAATAGAGGCAACGGAATCCCTGCAGGAACTTGAGTCCGTCTTCTTGGCTCACGGAAAAAAACTGACAATCCGAAGCTACTTTTCAACTGCCGACAACCGGGTGGCTTTCCCCCACCCAAGACTTCAAAAAATTCGTTTTCCAAAAAGGGACTTGATCTCATCACTGGACAATGGGTTGAATAGCCTAGTTCTGGATGGTCCCACCGTGTTTGGTCAAGCGACTGTACAAGACTGGTCCAAAGCGCAAGAGATATTGAAGTTAATGAGAGTTAGAACACTCACCAAGTTTTGAAGTATCGAGAATTTTTGGTGCGATGCAAGTAGCCCGAGACTTCCCGTTTCTTTTTGAACACGCATATTGACGCACGACACTTCACCGCGATGGTCGGCCGACGTGCGCCAGTGAAACGTATACGGGCTTCCTTGGTCTGTTATTCGCGCTGAAGGACTCTCGCAATACAGAATTAACCTCTCCTAGTGTTGCCCCGCTGTCGAGGATGTCATCGATAACTAGGAGCTTGTCGTCGGGAGTAATTTGGCTCGTATTTGCCGCAAACACTCCGTGGACGTACTGGGACCTCTGCGAGGGAGGTAGCGATTTCACTGGGCCTACATTTCGCGTCTTAAAGACCAGGGAGGGACAATGCGTCAACCCCTCAAGTCTTGAGGACAGCATCGCTGCAACGTCATTCGCCAAGTCTCGCCCTGAGTCACGATTCGATGGGACTGAGACGCAGACCGAGAAATATGACCTTGACCAATTTCTGACTATCAATTGGTACAAGTTTTCGGCTAAGAGCTCAAGGAGCAAATTACTTTCCAAGTGCAGTAATCGCCCGTATTTGTAATCATGAATCGCTTGGCCGAGCCTCGTGTACCGCAGGCTATTTTGACTCGCTCGCCAGGGCCCTAGTGAGTAGACAGTGAGTTGGCCTACTTGAAGTCGAGCAGGTGTTATGTCCGCCGATGAGAGCCTCGATCGCGTCGAGGTCGTGCGTGGCTGTATCTTCTTCGTTCTCCGGGGTTGTCGAGGGTGGATGTGCTGCACAGCCTTCCACCTAGTCCCTGGCAAGTTTTCTCAACAGCGACGCTGTTTGTCCCGAGACTGTTGGCATCACCTGGCTCCAAACATCAATCGAAATTGTGGATGCTCCACTCAACTTAAGTGGAGCATCAATTTATTACCAATCGTGAATCGAGCATGACGGTCACGGAGTTCTTCTGGGGTTTGGCGTCGAAGTAGTCGACATAGAGGCGTGCTCCCAGGGTGACCGTCCCGCCCTCGGGTTCAAGTTGGTCGAAGACTTTGGGGGCTAACCATTCGGGCACATGTCCGACCTTGTTGTTGCGGATGTATACCGCTACCGCTTTGCCACTTTCGGAGTATTCGTTGTCGGGATCATTGCGCAGCTCCACCTCCACGATGTGTTCAGTGTTCCCCTCTGTCTTGAGCTCATCGCGTAGGGCTTCGAAGCTCTTCTTATAGAACATCTCCCCCACGACCTGGATTTCGGCAAGAGGCTCGAGCTCCTCGGGTTCCTCCACCTTTGCTTTCGCGGTGGGCTTGGTGGTCGCTGCGGAGTTCTTTTTCTTACCCTCCAGGGGCTCAAGATCATCGAGTGGGTTTCGCTGTCTCCACTGCTCAGTGCGATGTTCAATCTCTGCTTCGCTGATGAAGAAGCTTTCCTCCATCACACGGAGTTGAACCTTCACCTCATCGGCTGCATGTAGCGCTGTCTCTTTGGCTGCCTCGAAACCGTATTCCTTGACCTGCTCGGTGATTTGGTATGCCATTCCAGGGGAAATCTGGGTGACACTCGCACTGGCAAGCCCTGATGTCTTCTGGCGGTTCGAGACCGAAATCATCAATCGCAAACCACCGGGTTGTTCTGTGGTTCCCAAGAGTTTGGCGAAATCCCACTCCCGGGTTTGTTTGCCACCCACGAACACCACCCGGTGGGTGGTGAAGTGGGCAACACCGGTGTCGATTTGCTTGAGCTCATCATCAGGCTCCGGGCTCACACTCTTACCTGCCGCTGCCGTGTAGTAGAAGCCTTTGGCTAAAGCCACCGTGAAAGCGTCCGTGGACCGGGTGGACACCCGGGTGCCTCGCCTCGACTCTACGAGCATCTGGTCTTTGAGGCTCAACACATACTTCTCACCGTGCCGGAGCGGGAAAGGTGAATCAGAGAACGGCATGGTGGTGCCAATTTGGGTGAGGTGTTTCACCCAGTGCTCTGATCGCTGTTTTGCAACAGCTCGCTTATAGCCAGTAGTGACCAGGTAGTAGCCACCAACGATCACAATCGTTAGGACAATGAAAGTTGCCCAAAAAGCTTCCACGTTTACTAACCTCCGGCCTAGTTCTTAGTCTTTTGTCTAGAAGGGTTTCCCGTCAAGGGGGACCTGTCCTAGGGGTTCGGTTCTTATCGTGATGCCGTAGTGGTCAAGTACTGCTCGGGGGATGGGGACGGGGAGTGCTTCGAAGAGCTTGAAGGCAATACCGAGGGCGTCTCTGTCCATCAGGGCGGAGATCTCGGTCGGGGTTCGTCCTATCTGCATCTGGGAGGCCACAAACAACACTTCGTCCTGGTGCCAGGGCAGTTGGTGGCGGGACTTGGTGGGGTCCTGGGTTAAGTGCTCCTCCCCCCACACCACGAAGGACAGGTGTCGAACGATTGCCCTGATGCCGACTTGAAAGTGCTGGGCCAACATCTGGGGGGTGAAGCCCGTCAGATAGAGCTCCAGGAGTTCTCTCGTGGACTGGTCATCCCAGGTGGGGGGACATATCTGGAACTGGGGGTTATCCAGAAAGCCCGGTGAGGTGTGGAGGGCGTGGAACAGCTGCTCTGCTTTGTTTTGCATCATGACCTTCTGGGCGCTTCGCAGCGCATCGCCGTCGTAGTCGACGTCGATGGCACGAAAGATCAGGGCTGCTCGCTCTGAGGTAACCTCGTGCTCACAACCTCCTGAACCTTCGCAGGCCAGTGAGGTCGTGACTTGTGCGGTCTTGGTAAATCGAATACGGGTTGTACGCCCATCTTCTAATTCCAGTACTAATTCCCTCAACATGAGTTCTCCTTAGGTCTCTAACGTTAGGGAGTACCTCTGACATGCTCAGCGCACTGCATCGAAGTGGGTTTGCCAGGTGGCGAGGGTCTCATCGTCTTTGCGCAGACGCAGTAGGTCAGGGGCAGCGCTTCGTTCGCGGTGGAGTTCGAGGAAGGTTTCTTCGAGCCATTCATAGGCTTCTAACCGGTCGGTGACGATCACCTCAGTCATCTCAATTCGGTGGTCCTGGTGGTAGATGAAATCACACATAAAACGCTCAAACATAGGCCTCCTGGGGTTAGGGATGCAGAAACATACACCCCACCACCGACACAGGGCGTTGTGAGAGACGGGAAATGGCCTGGAAATATCGGGGACGGAATCGTTGCTTAGGGGGAGGATTGCTCTATCGGTAATCCGGTCTTTCTGCTAAAGCCTTGAGGGCCTCGAACGAGGTAGCCGACGGAATTCATGCACAGTCCGTGCGCGATTTCTGCCTCATTCGAGTCCTCAACTGACCAATATTCCATTGAAGGTTCCAAGTCTGGTCTCCTGCGCCACAATTTCTGCCAGTCTCTCGCCGCCTTTTCTCCCCGGAGATGCTGTTCTATCCGTTGCTCCACGGGTTGCGAAGTCTCGCCTACATAGAGCCAGGTACGTCCAGGTTGAGGCTTGAAGTCTGTGACGTACTCAATTACGTAGATTCGTCGTGGGCCAGCCGTGTAGACAGTGAAGCCCAATCGGGACAGATCTCTTCGAGTGTCAAGAATCGCTTGTTTGAGCGATTCGCGCGAAGTATGAAACACGCTGCTTGTCCCGATGTCAAGGACACCAACAACATGTCCGCTTAGAGAAGATCGTTTACGTGGAAAAGAGTCTTCGCATGATGGCGATGAAGTCACATGGACGACTGGGTGTTTAGCGTTCTTGGGCTGAACGAAATCGTCTAGGACGAAGGTAACGACTCTCTTTGGCCTAGCCAGTAACTTCGACGGACTGTCGGGGGACATGGAATGAAACCTAGCAAGTCTCGGCTAAGTCCTGCCGGTCAGCCAATTAGTCAGCCATCAGCAT
>Ga0181557_1003820_pt1 | contig 14462 bp, 15 predicted proteins | sample 011ome_23_FD_148632 | JGI IMG/M metagenome (GOLD analysis project Ga0181557, IMG submission 148632) | Coastal salt marsh microbial communities from the Groves Creek Marsh, Skidaway Island, Georgia - 011506CT metaG (spades assembly) | ecosystem: Environmental > Aquatic > Marine > Intertidal zone... | reverse complement strand
AACCAGGATTCGCTTGAGAACCGTGGGAGACCACCACGTTGATAGGCCAAGTGTGGAAGCGCAGTAATGTGTGAAGCTAATTGGTACTAATCGTTCGATAGGCTTGATCAGCCGTGCGTAAAGGCAAGTGCCAACGCACCGGGATTTGCAAGCATACACTCAAGTTTTGGATGTCTTCTTAATTTTGCCCTTGACGGTATGGCGCAGCAATTGCTCGCCTGCCGGTTAAGGCATTTAAATACATGTGTCTGGATGACCAGGTGGTTATGGCACAGGTGTCCCACCCGATCCCATTCCGAACTCGGCCGTGAAAGCCTGCAGCGCCGATGGTACTTTGTCTTAAGGCACGGGAGAGTAGGTCGTCGCCTGGTCTTCCAGCCACATGTATTATTCACTAACTTTGTTATTTTCGTACCATGCTTGTTTGATCGCTATTTATCAGTACAACCCGGATGGTCGCGAACTTGGCGCGGGGTGGAGCAGCCCGGTAGCTCGTCAGGCTCATAACCTGAAGGTCGCAGGTTCAAATCCTGCCCCCGCAACCAAATTTTGTAACTATATATCAGATACTTAGCCGTCTCAAAATTGAGGCGGCTTTTTTGCGTTCTGAATTATTGTCGCGTTCATTGCTGCGTTTTAAGTTTGCTTGGTGTGACCAGCAACAGAGTAGGTTGGGTTGGAAACGGAGAAATGATTCGCCAGCACCATCACAGGCTGCAAGAGCCAGAGGGCCTAAAGGTATGAGGCTTGCAGTTCTGTATCTAACGGTTGAACGATGGAAAAGATATTTTTCATCAAAACTCGCGCATAGCAAATATAGACAACATAATTATTTATATTAAATCATAACGAACTGAATAGTCTTCCTGATCATAGGAATTACTGATAGCGCCGTATATTGTTGTTGCTTCTGCAAAGGTAAGGTCAATGGTTGTATTGCCATTAATTTTGCCTGAGGTTATTTGACTTCCATTCGAGTTAAACAGAGTAATTGTATAGTCAGAGTAATTTGAGCCATCACTCGTGAAGGTGAACCTAGCCTCAGACGCATCAGTTTTTTTGGTTTTCATAAGTACGCAAGCCTAGGCTCCATCTGATAGTTGACTCGCGTTTCCAGCAATAATAACCCCGCCTTTGATTACAGATTTCAAAGAAATTAATAATATCTAAAGGCACAGAGCAACTGACACGTAATGCAAAGGTGTGACGTTGGGCTAGTGACTATGGACAACTGCACTAGCTAAATTACCGAGCCTGCACACACGCCGAAGATATGAATATTGTGAGAGTTAAGCAAAACGCTTGGTCAGATAGGTCTTAATTTCTTCATCACAATCCAATGCTGATTCCTTTATCGTTACACTTTTTATGTGTTTTGAAACAATTTTATCTATTGCAGTGATATAGGCCGCAGCTGTTTTGTCCCATGAGAAATTTTCATTTACATGCTTTGCCGCCGCACTGGATAATTCTGAGTGTTTATTCAAGCCTTCCATTAATCCATTTGCTATGCTTTTGGAGCAGGTTGGATCAATGAGTATCCCAGACCCATTTGAAAAAATGTCTGCGGGCCCCCCGTTTTTTGTAACAACGGGAACCAAACCCGTTGCAGCTGCTTCAATAGGCGCTAAGCCAAATGGCTCATAGACAGAAGTTAGCGCAAAAACTGAACCAAGTCGGGCAAAATACCGGTAAGTTGCTGCCAACTCAAATTGTGAAGAAATGTTCAGAAAATAAACTTGACTAGCCATATTACTCGAATCAATCGTGTCTATTATGTTGCCCAGAACCTCCTTCTCTTCTTTTTCTAGATTGAAAATATCACGCTTTGGATCGTCAATTCCCCGCACGCAAAGCACTAGCGATGCAGCATTGCGTAAGGTGCTGCTCTCTGAATAAGCTTTGACCAAACCTTCAATGTTCTTTTTTTTGTCTAGGCGGCTTGAGACAAGAATAGCCGGTTTCTTGTTTAATCCGGGAATTGCATCCAATTTTGACGTTTGCCCTGTATCGGTGGCAGAAACCCTTTGATTGAATATGGTCTCATTTACCCCGGGTGGTATGACCTCAAATTTTTGGTCATCAACCGTATCAACCGCTTTTTGGTATAGTGGGTGTGAATATTGGTCAACTCTTTCCTGTTCCGTAGACACAAACACTTTTGCCGCGTATTTCATACTATTTCTCTCGGCGGCGATACGTTTCGAAAACTTAAACTGCTCATTCAAGCTCGACCAACTACTGTTTAAGAATGCCAGTTTGTCTAACTTCTGTGCGCCCAAAGAATGGCCGGTGAAGGAAAATGGTATTCCTGCCAATTCTAAGGCGAGTTTTGCTGCATATCCACCATCCGCGTAATGTGAGGTGATAAAATCAGGCTTATTTTTTCCGTAAAACTGTAACATTTTATTAACAAGATCTGGTATGTGCGGCCAGAGCTCCTCTTTTTTAAGAAACTCGTCGCCACCAAAAGAAAAACGTAAAATCCGCAGGTTTTCCTCAAACCCGGGGTAGCCGTCCTGATCTGATGAAAACTCAGGCCAAGAGTTATCTTGGATTTTTCTTGTAACAATATCGATCTTGTGTCCGCGCTTTGACATGGCCTGCGCTAATTCTTTGACATAGACAAGTTGCCCACCAAAGTCAGGATGCTCTGTGAGATAGCTATCTTGCGGGTCGAAATTACCTTGTGGATTCATAAAAACGATGTGCATTTACTCTATACCCTAACACCTTTTCTAAATTCTATCGAGTAATCTGAGTTAATTATGATATCAGCCAACGCTCGATGTTTTGATATTATGGTATGTTCCTTTTGTAAAACTTGTTTGGTGAAATCATCAAGCTCTGAGGAGTTTCGGTTTCGGTTTTGGCGGTGTTCTAGGGTCTGGTGAAAGTTTCGGTCAATAAATATACGTTTATCAACATTTGATAAAGTGGATGTATATGTTCCCTCTACAATTAAAATGTTTGCACCAGAAAAGTTAAAATTTGTGTTCCGGCTGGTATTTGAGTCATACTCGACCAACGGTTTCTCGATAGAGTTCTTCCCACTCTTGAAGGCTTTTACATGGACGTCCAGCAAATCAAGCTTGACTTCTTTCATCCCCCTCCAATTTTTGTCTTTACGTCTCATAAAGTTGTTTGTTTTTGGCGGGTATATGAAATAATCGTCTTGTCGCAAAATCACGTTGGAAATACCACTTTCAGTCAAAAATTCTGAAAGCGCGGTTGCAGTTTCGGATTTTCCACTGCCAGATTCTCCAGCAATTGTAATCGTAAATTTGTTTTGAAAATTTTTGGTTGAATGTAATATTTGGCGCCCAATGATTTTACCAGCAACCTTGTGTTGCTTCTCAATTATGATTTTGTCACCTAACATGCGGGTTGCTCTCTAATTATAATCAGATATACCTTTTTGGTTGATCTTGTGATCATCGGGGGTGCTTGACAAAAATGAGCACAACAATTTGGATTAAGTATTTTAATATTAGTACGGTAGCACATCATCATGGACTATGAAACTGAGTGGGCCAATCTTAATAAAAAGTTGCGTGAAATCGAGAGGGCTCACGGCAGCCTTGGCGCCGCCCTGAGTGAGTTGGAAACTCATCAGCGAGAAAGTGGTTTTATAAAGGGTGACTTGCAAGGAATCGAGCGAGTTGTGTTCTCTCACCCCGAGAGAAAAAATCACACATTAAGAGCGCAAATCAATCCTAGGAGAGCAAAACGACATGACGGTTCGGGCGCCCCAATTTTGCCAAACCGTTACGAATTTAAAAATGATGGATGTTTTCTTTGCTCTGAGAACATTAAATGGCAGCAACAGCAGCGTCAAATTGGGTTTGAAATCACTGCGAGCAGTGGTGGGTATAATGCTCTTATGAACCCATTCCCACTTTTGCCCAACCACGTGGTTTTTGCATCAAAATTTCATATACCTCAGGAGTTTTCGCTTTTGGATCAAAAAATGGAAGCCAAAAAGTTGGAGGATGTTCTCAGAGATCTTTGTCAATTAGCGCTTCGACTGCCTGATCACATAGGGTTTTATAATGGGGTGGGTGCTGGAGCATCTATACCAGGGCATTTTCATTTTCAGTTTTTTCATAGGGCTTCAGATTGTCCATCTTTTCCTATTGAGGAAAGAGATTTTACGACAGCAAAAAATGACGGCGATCCAAGATTTATTGTCAACTACCCAATAAAGGTTCTACGTTGGGAGGGGAATCTGGAAAAAGTTGTTGAAAGTTCATTTTCGTGGATTTCGAAATGGATAAAATCGAAAATAGAACTGAGTGAACTGTTATCAACTAATTTTATCGCAACCGCGAGCCTACCGCGTGATGAGATAACACTTTATTTTGTCCCCCGCGATAAAAGGAAACAATTTTGGAATGGCAAAAGAGGAATTGTAGGTGGGCTGGAGGTGCTTGGAGAGCTAGTTATGGCGAGTGAAGATGAGTTGGCCTTGATAAAGAAGGGCACCGTCAATTACAAATTCATCGAGAAAGCACTCTCAACTGTGAGCATGGATTAAAATGGTGAAAACTTTGTGGGATAATTTTGTGACACGTTTGGATTTTAAGACTAAAGTTCAGGTCTGTATTTGATGCTTTGTCCCAACATTTTGCGATTAATCACAACAGTTCCTTTTTCAGTAACGTGATAAACCGCAGCGTCAGATCTCAAGTCATATCCAACGGTTGTCCCTTTGGGAACAATACAGCCATTATCTAAAATCACATTCCGCAACTTGCTATTTGCGCCAATTCGACAACCTGCCAAGGCAAGCACACCATCAAGCTTACAGTTATTTTCTACGGAAACCTCAGAGAAGAGTATTGAATTTCGTACTTGAGAGTTACCCAACACACACCCACCACTTATCATAGAAGATTGGATATTTGCGCCAACCTCCGGGCAGTTAAACACCGCAGGAGGCAACTGCCTTTGATAAGTGACTGTGGGCCAATCTGGGTCATAAAGATTCAAAGGCGGTTTAGACTTAAGCAATTCAATATTTGCAGTGTAATAACTATCAATTGTGCCTACGTCCCGCCAATAGGGCGGATCGTCATTCGTTGGGTTTCGAAATGTATGTGCATGAAAATGGTCACCCCTTTTAATTCCTTTGGGAATGATATCTTTGCCAAAGTCATGGGCTGACATTTCTGATAACGCATCTTCTTTCAGACTGTTCACAAGATATTCACTAGAAACCAAATAGACGCCCATGCTCACAAGAGCCATTCCGTTTTGGCCTGGCACTGTTGTTGGCTCATCTGGCTTCTCTTCGAAATGGGTGACACGACCACCCTCGTCAACACTCATTACACCGAATTGCTTGGCAGCCATTTTACTCTCAACCATCATACAAGCGATGGAAAAATCAGCGCCTGTATTTACATGTTCGGCTAGCATTTCACCGTAATCCATGTTGTAAATATGGTCCCCTGCCAAAATTATTACGTACTGTGGCTTGTAACTTTCTATTATATCGAGTGATTGAAACACCGCATCGGCAGTTCCTTTGAACCAAGTTTCGTTATCAGTCCACTGTTGGGCGGGAATAATATCTAAAAAATCACCACGATTATTATTTATCGTACCCCAACCTTTAACGAGGTGCCGATTGAGGGAATGCGATTTATACTGGGTTAAAACACAGATTTTGTTTATACCTGAGTGCAAACAGTTTGACAGTGTGAAATCAATAATACGAAATTTTCCTCCAAAAGGAACAGCAGGTTTTGTTCGCCAGTCTGTAAGAACGCCCAACCTTTCTCCTCGACCACCGGCAAGAATTAAAGCCATCGTGTTGTTTGTTAACCTACTAACAAAACGAGCTCTGTTTGAACGCATAATATCGCCCCAAGCAATCAGTGAGAATGGATAAAAATAAACAATACACTTGTTATCGCATTTGAATTATTGAACTTTGCCACAAAAAGTAGACTGGGGAAAGGTGGCCTGAGCCTGTGGCCGTTCTCTGCTAGGATCTGGCTCGGTGATAGAGGGTGGCCGCAAAGCGCGCAACGCAAAGTAGACCCAGGCTTTAATGGTAGGTTCTTGAATAAACCCTGCCACCACAACCAAAAATGTAACAAAGACAATATTTTCTAGCCTTGGAAACCATCGGGTTTGCGGGGCTTTTTCACGTTTTAGGCTATGCCCCATAGCGCCAACGAATAAACCGCGCAGAAAACCGCCACTTTTTTCAGGCTCATAACCTGAAGGTCGCAGGTTCAAATCCTGCCCCCGCAACCAAAAAATACACATAATTTCAGTAAATTAGCCACTTTAATTTTGAGTTAGCTGTTTGCGTTCTAAATTATTGCCGCGTTCATTGCCACGTTTAAATTGCCTATGAACCCAGTTCTAAGTATCGTGTGCCACGGCTCGGGATTACTGGAGCTGTTTCCGCCTCAGGTTTGGATGCCTGATAGGGTGTAATAATAAGTCGCCTTAATTAACTGCCACCTAATAAGCATGTTTTCAGTGAAGATGCCATGTTTCTGATAAGCTGAAAGTACAAGTCCGGGCCTTTGGGCAGAGTTGCACCGAGAGGGTCAAGCATGCCAGTTCTCGCGCCCGTGCCTTTGACTAATGTCTCAACTAGCTTTGGCTCAAACTGCGGCTCAGAGAAAATGCAAGTGGCGTTCAATTCTAAGATCTTCTCGCGTAATTCACTTACCCGTTCAGCACCTGGCATGACCTCTGGCGATACAGTGATTGATCCAATAGCCGCTAAGTCGAACCTTTGCTCAAAATATTGATAAGCGTCATGGAAAACGATAAAGCCCTTTTCATGGACTGGCTCAAGCTCTTCTCGTAGTTCGGCTACTAGTGCGTCGAGCTTTTCCATCATCTTATGGGCGTTTGCCTCATATGTTGATGCATGCTTTGGGTCAGCTTTGACCAGCGCTTCTTCAATTTCGTGAACTATTGCTTTAGCGTTTACTGGATCTAACCAAACATGGGGGTCAAACCCCCCGTTGCCATGGTCATCGTGCCCATCATGATCGCCATGATCATCATGCTCTTTCTTTGCATGCTTTTCGTGATCATGGTCATCATGCTTTTCGTGATCATGCTCATCTTGATCGTCATGGCCGTGATCATCAAACGTACCGCCCTCTCTAAATTTTATTTTTTTTAGCCCCTGAGCGTCAATAAGTTTGATGGCCGTCGCGCTCTGCGCAATATTTTCGATTGGTCCTTCTAAAAATGTCTCTAACTCATCTCCCATCCAAAACACTAATTTGGCATCTTGAAGTTGTTTTGCCTGCGACGGTTTAAGCGAATAGGTATGGGGCGAACCGGCACCTTCGATGATAACTGACGGAGTACCAACGCCCGCCATGACCCCCGACACAAGAGAATGTACTGGCTTGATTGATGTGACAACCACGATGTCTGCCTTGGCGGCTGCAATATTGGTTAAGCTTGCAGCTCCAATTGCGATGACAAATTTTTTGAGATTCATGAAACCCTCTGAAAGCTTTGACTGATGATAAGTTAAATGTTATTTTGTAACAAAGATAAGGTGTAACTATATAACATTATTTTCTTTGTCAACATCTATTATAATACAAACAAATAACAGGGTTCCGTATGGATAACGCAAAAGATATCCTTGTATCACTCGACAATGCTGGCGTTTGCATGTCGGATAAATGGCTTGTACGTGGGGTGAGTTTGGATGTTCGCCGAGGAGAAATTGTCACTCTGATTGGGCCGAATGGCTCGGGCAAATCAACAACTGCAAAAATGGCTCTTGGTGTTATCAACCCATCGGAGGGGTCCGCCCGGTGTAGACGTGACATTTGTGTGAGCTATGTTCCACAAAAGCTGAGCGTTGATTGGACTATGCCTCTCACTGTCAAACGGTTTATGACTTTGACGCAAACAGCAAATGAGAGTGATATACAACGAGCGTTAAATTTGGCTGGTATCGAGCACTTGAAAAAATCTCAGGTAAGAAACTTGTCCGGCGGTGAATTTCAGCGCGTTCTCCTTGCTCGTGCTGTCGTCAACACACCTGAGTTACTTGTGCTTGATGAACCGGTGCAGGGTTTAGATTTTAATGGTGAGATTGCCCTCTATCGTCTCATCGAGGGAATTAGAACTGAACTAAATTGTGGCATCATTCTAATATCACACGATTTGCACGTGGTCATGTCGAGCACAAATAAGGTCATATGTCTGAACGGTCATGTATGCTGCTCAGGCGATCCAGAAGCTGTCGCCTCTGCGCCAGAATTTAGAGCTTTATTTGGCGACCGCGCAGCAGATGAATTGGCATTTTATCGACATAGCCATGATCATGAGCATTTGCCGGATAGAACAGTCAAGAAATTTAACTACAGTGAGTCAGGATCTCATTATGCGGTTGAAAAAACATCCCCAGAAAACGACAAGTTGAAACCCAATGCTTGATGACTTTTTTACTCGTGCTGTGATTGGTGGTATTGGTGTAGCGTTAATTGCTGGACCACTTGGCTGCTTCATAATTTGGCGCCGCCTTGCTTATTTTGGAGATACGCTATCCCACTCGGCACTTCTTGGGGTGGCACTGGCACTGCTGCTAGAGCTAAACATAACGTTTACTGTCTTTAGCATCTCTGTGGGCGTGGCTATGCTATTACTTCTCTTAAAGCGGCAAGCGCGATTATCCTCCGACGCGCTATTGGGCTTGCTTTCGCATGCTACCCTTGCAGTTGGCTTAGTTGTGCTAGCATTCATGACTTGGGTTAGGGTCGATTTGATGGGTTTTCTATTCGGGGATATTCTCGCTATAAACACAACGGATATCATAATAATTTGGGTCGGTGGCTTGGCAGTTTTGGCAGCCCTTATCTTAATGTGGAAAACTCTATTTGCTGCAACAGTCAGTTATGAAATTGCTGTTGCAGAGGGCTTAAAGCCAGATAGAGCTAACTTTTTATTCATGGTTTTAATGGCAGCCGTAATTGCAATTTCGATGAAAGTCGTCGGTGTTTTGCTCATAACGGCACTGCTAATTATTCCTGCAGCAACAGCCAGGCGTTTTGCAGCCACTCCAGAGACAATGGCGCTCGTGGCATCATTAATTGGAGCGGGGAGTGTTTGGATTGGCCTTGAAGGATCACTAAAATGGGACACACCAGCGGGACCAAGTATTGTGGTCGCCGCACTCGTGGCATTTATTGCTTCTGTTCTCCCGGTTCGTTGGCTGATGAGGCAATTCAAGCCAACACAAATTAATTAATTTTGGGAGGTGTTCATGCCAGAAAAACAAGAGTTGAAACTTACAAAAAATCAAGCTCTGGTTTTTAATGCGCTTCACAAGGCAGTTAAGCCAGTTGGCGCATACGATTTACTAGACGAACTTCGAGACCATGGTATCAAAGCCCCTTTGCAAATTTATCGAGCTTTGGATCGCCTTATTGAGTTGCGTTTGGCCCATCGTCTGGAAAGCTTGAATGCCTGGACAACTTGCTGTGATGCTGATCACGCATCTGCAGCTGTATTTGTTATTTGCGATGATTGTGGCAATGTTGAAGAACATATTGATGCAGACTTTAGCTCAAGTGTAGAAAATATTGCGAAACGGTGCGGCTTCGCGCCAAAAAGGCCCGTTTTTGAGATTCATGGGCTATGTGGAGGCTGTAAGAGTGCGTAGGGTTCGTACCTTAGTGGCAACAACTTTTTTTCTTGCCTTATCATCAGTCACATCGGCATTGGGGCATCCTCATATGTGGGTGGATTTGCAGAGCCGTGTGGTGCTCAACATTGATGATGGCAGCGTTGCTATCCAGCAGGTTTGGCTGTTTGATGATTTTTTTTCAACTTCTGTAATTGAGGACGCTAGCCTTGATCCTGGTGGAACAAGTGCCGGTATTCAGAAAGAAATTGAACGAATTACAGAGGCACTTAGACCATACAATTACTACACTGAGATAGAAATGGGTGGCAAAAATTTATCTCCCACGCTAGTTGGTGATGTCACCTGGGAGGTCATACAGAATCGTATTAAGATGAAATTTACCATAGCTCCAAATAAGAGTTCTATTTCTGACGTGCAGGGCTGGTCCTACTCGATTTTTGACCCCACCTACTACATTGAAATGTTGCACGTAGAGGCTGCTTCTATCACAAATGACGGTGACTTGGCCCGAAAATGTAGCTCTTGGATTGAGCAACCCAACCCATCGGCTGATGCTGTTGCTCTTTCTCAATCAACCACATTGGACAACAACGCCGATGACACTGTAGGTAGGTTATTCGCAGAGACAGTTCATGTGAGCTGCTAATGGGCACGCAAAAGGTACTTTTCTGCAGTATTTTTTGTTTTACCGTCTTGGTTTTCCTTGTCATTTCGTGGGAACCAAACACCAACAGTTTAATTGCTCAATACTTATTAACAATTCAATCTATTCAGCGAGGTCTGCACACCAAATTGTCAGATGCGCTTCGAGCTATTCAAGAAGATGGTTTACGGGCTTCACTCATTCTAACCGCATTTAGCTTTGTCTACGGCGCTTTACATGCTGCTGGCCCGGGCCATGGAAAAGTAATAATCTCAACCTACTTACTTTCTCACGAAAGCCAGCTGCGTCGTGGAATTGTCCTCTCATTTGCCGCCGCGTTAACGCAAGGCCTCACAGCAGTAGTCATTGTCTCTTTTGCGTTTGAGTTGATGAAGCTGTCAATGGTTCAAACAAGAGGGATTGTTAATCACGTTGAAGTGGTTAGTTTTGCGATGATTGCACTCGTAGGGTTTTATATTACTTGCATGCAAGCCCAAAGCCTGAGGAGAAAAATCTATATTTCTGGGAAAGCGATTGATAATTGCGCTGATGGCTCTGAAAAGTGTGATCATCATCACGGGCCAGGTGCAAGTGAGCTAGAAAAAGAACTTTCACTCCGAAGTTTCATTGGCATTATTCTGTCAATCGGCATTCGCCCCTGCTCAGGTGCAGTAATTGTTTTACTACTTGCCTTTTCGTTCGGTCATGTGGTCGAAGGCTTGTTTGCAGTCTTGGCGATGTCTTTGGGCACGGCCATTGCGATAGCGTTGCTTGCCATATTTTCAGTTTACTTTAGGAAAGTGGCTGAACGGGTAGTGCAATCGAAGCACGATGCAACACGTTTGTTTGATGTAATCCCGACCATCCTTGGCATGCTCGGTGGTGGTTTGATTTTTACTTTAGGCTTATCTTTTTTTATCTCAGCTGTAACCGCTCCAGTTCATCCTTTCCGTTAGTTGCTGTAATTTGACGATTGCAATCAAAAATTGCGCTGACCCCACGAAGCAAACCTTCTTGTTAAGCGTGCTTGGTTCTCAAAAGAGGTTAAGTCAATGTGTAAATAAAGATGACTGTGACTTCGTGACGACCTCACATCTGAGCACTAATCGTGGGCTTTTGAACAAATCCTGCTCCCACAAACAAAAAATACAAATAATTTCAGTAAATTATCCGCTTCAATTTTGAAGTGGTTTTTTTGTATTCTAAATAAGTGCCGCGTTCAAATTGCCCATGAACCCTTTTGCAAGTATCGTGTGCCACGGCTCGGGATTACTGGAGCTGTTTCCGCCTCAGGTTTGGATATCTATTGGGGAGTGGCTGGCAAACCTAATGCGTATGCTTCATTCCATGAGATATTTTACGAACAGTCATCGGAACGGTCACAGATCCGCTGTTCTTAAATGTTAATGATACTTGATGAACATCCATTGGTATCATCCGCTGTTTTAGTTTCATGAACATCAAGTGGTATCCGCCCGGTTTAAGGTGGATCTCTTCATTTTCTGGTATTACTAAACCATTCACCAGAGGACGCATCTTCATCACATCCCCTTCCATTTTCATTTCATGAATCTCACTTTTCATTGCAAAGTCCGCTGAGACGCTGACCAATACATCTGCGGTGTCTCCATGGTTTTCGATTATAAGGTATCCACCAGTTGCTGGATGATTTGGTGGAGTTTCCCGAATCCAAGCGTCATGAAGTTCAAGTTGCTCAACCTGTATGCTACCTGCCAGCGCAGTGTTTGAAAGTCCGATAAAAAAACAAGCAAACAAGACAAAGCGTTTCATTTTTACCCCAGTGTATTTTTCAAACTTCGCTATTTACCGAAAATATTGTTAGCCTTAATCGACATGAGTTTTCGATGCTAATAGATTTTTATTTCATAGCAACTAAATGCATATGTTTCATGGTAAATGTAGATGGGCGGAAAATTCTATTTTAATCTGTAAAGATACCACTTAAGCTTTAGCTTGATAAATTATTCTGCAGGCTAAGTTTTCTCCGATGATTGTTTTCCAAAATGTTTGCCTTGAACTAGGTGGCGTACCAATACTTAAAGACCTGAATTTTTCTGTTGAAAAAGGTGAATTCATCTGTCTGCTTGGGCCGTCGGGTTGCGGAAAATCAACTATTCTACGGCTGATTGGTGACTTGCTTGCAGGCACTTCTGGCATGATACGGGTGGCTGGTGGTCCACCTGACGCAGCTTGGGAAAAAATAGCATATGTTTTCCAAAACCCAAGACTTCTGCCTTGGAAAAGTGCTCTTGAAAATGCTGCCTTTGGATTGGAAATGCGGTATCCAGAATTAGGTGCAAAGGAAAGACTAGACCTTGCCTCAAAACAACTTACGAAGGTTGGGCTGGCGAATGATATGCAAAAAATGCCCGTCATGTTATCAGGTGGGGAAAGGCAGCGCGTCGCAATTGCTAGGGCTCTTGCTTTAAAACCTGAAATCATTCTAATGGATGAACCTTTTTCAGCGCTTGATCCGAATACACGAAGGGTCTTACGGCATCAACTGATTGAGCTTTGGAAAGATAGCGGCAACACGATCATCTTTGTCACGCATGATATCGATGAGGCGCTAGAACTGGGTGATCGTATCCTTGTCTTGGGAACAAAGCCGGCCGCTGTTCAGAATATTATTGAGCCAAAAGTGCGTCGACCTCGTGACATTGATATAAATGACAAATTGCGTAAGATAAAAGTTAATTTGATTCAGGAATTTAGGGAAATAGCTGGAACATAAGGGAGAGGTCATCATGAGATTTGTTTTTGCACTTATATTGAGCGTGTTTTTTACCAGTGGTGTGCTGGCAAAGGAAGTGGTCAAGTTTGGATACTTGTCTGACCCAAGTCATGAAGCAGTGATGTGGGCCCTAAAAAACGGTAAAGTAAGGTCTGACTCCATTGAGGTTCAGGCTGACGCGCTGCAAATACCAGCGCTTATCCAGGCAACAATTGCACAGACTTATGACGTTGTTCAAACTGCCGGCATGGCAATTCCAAGAGCGCGCTCCAAGGGCCTGGATCTTCGAATTATTGGAACAGCGCTTCGGTATCACAAAGCTGGTGAAGGTGCGGATATCTGGGTTAGAAAAGACAGCCCGTTGCAAACAGCGGAAGATCTAAGGGGTAAAAAGCTTGCCGTATATTCGCTTGGGTCCTCCGGTATCACCCTGATAAGGGTTGCTCTTGCAAATTCTCATGGGTTCAACGTATCCCTCAAAGGTGGCGATATAGAGTTTGTTGAAATGCCGCCTCCTGGTATGCCTGCAGCGCTTGAGTCAGGAACAATTGATGCAGCTACACTTATCCATGCGCAGGCCTTTAAGGCACAGAACACAAATGCCTTCCGTTCAATTGTTTCCACCGCGCCTGACAATTATAATAAATTCGGGGTTCGCATGGTGTCTGCTGTGCTTGCGGGTTACGGTAAAAAACTCGATGCCAAGCCGGAGGTTCATCGAGAGTTTCTCAGATTACTGCACGCCTCTGTTGAATATGCGAAAGCCAATCCTGATGAGGTGTTTGGTTCTGTTGCAGAGGCGACTGGAACGGATGTTGACTTCTTCAAACGCTGGTTTGCTGAATACAGTGATTTTCCAGTACTGATAAGCCAAGAAGATATGAAGGCTATCCAGACACTGTGGGATCAGGCCCAAACACTTGGAATGCTCAAAGAGTCACCTGATATTAGTGGTGCTGTTTGGTCTGAAACTTTGAAGGAATAGACAACCCCACCCCTGTGGCGCATTAATGCAGTGAGATGAGCGATTGGAACTTAAAACAAAAAAAATCATCATCTCACTGGTATTCTGGGCCAGCTTTGTGGGGACCTGGCATGCATATTCTTTACAAGTTCCCGTTTATCAGTTACCTGGGCCCGGTAATGTTGCCAAGACAATATTGACCATCGTTTCTGATGCATCTATGTCGCGTCAGATAATGCTTTCGCTGATCCATATTTCCTGCGCGATGGTGGTTGCCTTCATTGTAGGTAGTTTTGTTGCGATTTTACCTAATCTGCACCCAGTAAGCGCCCATTTTGTAGATCATAGGCTGACACCATTTCTCAACTCCTTTTCAGGTGTTGGCTGGCTTTTTATTGCTATTCTTTGGTTTGGTATTAATTCATTTACTGTAATTTTCGCTGTGACAATG
>Ga0181557_1003819_pt1 | contig 14465 bp, 6 predicted proteins | sample 011ome_23_FD_148632 | JGI IMG/M metagenome (GOLD analysis project Ga0181557, IMG submission 148632) | Coastal salt marsh microbial communities from the Groves Creek Marsh, Skidaway Island, Georgia - 011506CT metaG (spades assembly) | ecosystem: Environmental > Aquatic > Marine > Intertidal zone >... | reverse complement strand
GCGGTCATGGCGGACGTTTGAGCCTGGAAAAATCAGATGCGCAGGGCAGTATATTTTCCATCGAGTTGCCAAAAGCAAACAACTGAAGTTTTCGAAATATTACCCTTGCATCCCCGCCCACCTCCCGCTATCTCCCCGATCAGTGGACCGATAGCTCAGCTGGATAGAGTACCTGACTACGAATCAGGGGGTCGGGGGTTCGAATCCTCCTCGGTCCGCCACTGATTTCTCTCACATCCAACAGCTTCATATAACCGGTTTTTATACCCGTCTTTTCAGGCTGTTATTTTCAGATTTTTGATCTGAGGATTTTCTCTCGCGCGAGAATTACCCCGTTTCAACCTATTCCTCAGAGGCAATATTTCGGCAGCACGAGTTTCCCTGTTTTTTGCAATTAACAGGGAAATTAACAGGGAATTTTCTTTTTTTTGGGTTTTGGAAATGTGTAAAAACGCTGTAATAGCCATAAATTATTGGTGTTTAGAAGCGCGCTGGGCAAAATTAACAGGGAATTAAATAGGCATTATCAGGGAACTTTGCTGATTAAGAGCTTGTCTTGTTCAACCCAGGTTGCAGGCACACGCTTGCTTTGCAAATAGCGAATGGTGAACTCTGGATTTAATGTTCCGTTAAGGATGGCCTTTTGAACTTTTGGCGACAGACATGCGAGCCGAATACGCTTCCAAATAGTTCCGTCGAGAAGTCCTGTGGCTTGAGTAATGTCGGTAATTTGTTTGCCGGATTTTAGCAGATCAAGCCAGGTGTGAGCATCGTGAAGGGCTTTGATGAGATGTGGTCTCGGGCCAGTTTCATATTGGGCCCAGATAAGCTTTGTACCATTTTGCCTGCGTTGGAATGTAATGGGTCAGCATAGCTTTTACCCGTCTGAACATGAACGGCGTCCAAGTTACATCGATCTTTAAGCCGCTTGAGAGCGACATCGATAAATTTAGGTTCTAACTCCAACCCAAGACAGCGTCGATTAACCTGCTGTGCTGCGAGGCAGCTTGTGCCGCTGCCTAAAAACGGATCCAGCACCCAATCACCGATTGAGGTGCAGTCCAAGAGGATATCGGCAATCAGCTTGGTGGGTTTTATGGTGGGATGATCTATTAAATCTTCGGTTCGAGTGGGGCCAAAGCTGGTTACGCCATCATAGTGCCAAACATTTGTCCGGTATCGGCCACTCGCTCCGAGGTTGATATTATTCTGGAAGGTTTTGGCTCTGCTGTAGACAGCAACCAATTCATGCTGTGAACGGTAAAAGGATCCCATCCCTGCATTTGTCTTGGCCCAAACACACAAGTTCTGGGGCGTCAGTTGCTGCATCTTTGCCGCTGCGTTCAAATGGTTGATATGGCGCCAGTCCATACAGACATAGAAAAGAGCCTTGTCTGTTGTAAGGTTGAGAGCTGATCTTAGGAATGCGTTTAGGAACTCCTCAAACTCTGCATCTGACATTTCGCCAGCAGCCATGGCAAATTCTTGATGATCATGACTGGTTCTGATGTGGCCTTTCGTGGGCACATTGTATGGAGGGTCTGTTACGCAGACTTTGGCCAAGGGCAGATTATCCAGTTCGCTTAAAGCCACTTCTGGCGATAATGCGTCAACGCAGGCAATGATGTGGTCGCCAACGCGCCATATGTCGCCAGGCCTTGTTACGGGAGCCGTGTTGCCCCAATCTTGTTCTGCCTCATCGATAATTTCAAAGTGAAGTAATTTGTCAATCTCGGCTTGTTCAAACCCTGTGAAGCTCAGATCAACATCGAACTCTAAGAGCTGCTCTAGCTTTTTCTTTAAGCGCGCCTCATCCCAGTTGCTGTCTTCTCCGAGGCGGTTGAGGGCTAATTCCAGTTCGATGATCTCGGCAGTTGACGCCTCAGAAACAACAACTGCGTTGAGGTTTTCGATACCAAGTTCACGCGCCACCATGAACCGAAGGTGCCCATCAATTATGTGATGGTATTCGTCTACAATAATAGGAACAACGATGCTTTGTTTTGCAAAGAGGTCCTTTGCCTTTTTAATTTGGCGTTGAGAGTGTTTGCGAGGTGTTGAGTTTGACGAACGAAGCTCCCCAAGACCCAAAGAACAAGTGGTCATCAACATGCCAACTCCTTCCGTTGATTTAGGGCTTCAATATTGAAGCCAATAACCAGCCAAACTGAATTGTTCGGCCAGTTTTCATGCTTCAATCATATCATTACTGTTAACTGGTAGAAACCTACGAAATTTTACAACTTGTTGATATATATATCATAAACGTTAATTATAGTAACTTCACTTAAACTGGAATGCCTATCACAATCAGAACTGCATAATTTTTGCGAGTGCATCCGCTGACTAATGGGGGTGATTCCCCCGGCTTTAATGGGAATGCAGAACGGTCTGCGTATTCTGGCGAACATGTGCCGCTTTCACCCTCTGGCGTGTAGCGCGCTGATCTACAGGGCCCATGGGTCACATTAGCAAGTGTTTTATCGTCAGACAGTGACCAAGATTGTTTCCCTTCTGCATCGGGATCCTCGATGGTGAGTAAAGAGAAGTGTTCCTCACCATTTGTTACAAAATACTGCCCAGCAGGGATTGGAAATTCTGGAGCCTTCATGATCAGGCCGTTCTCATCTAGCCACCAATCATCAATGTCAAACCTCCAGCCAGCAGGGGCCAAATTACCCGCCTTTTGGAGTGTCTGATAGAGCCTAAGCCATACGCCAATTGGACCAGGATCTTCTTTCCAAAGTCCCCAAGTTTCCGCGCCTGTTCCTGAAGTAGCACCCTCGGCTCCAAGCGCTGCGATATATTGGGTCCGGATGCGGCGAATTCTTGTTTGTGCGAGTATGGGGCTGGCTATTGAGGTGGCCAAAAATCCAAAAGTAGCAGCGAGCCATTGGCGGCGATTGAAGTTCAAATTGGCTTTCATGTATATCTCAGACTGATTGAATCGTGAAGAAAGATAGCTTGATTGCTCTTATTGGCAAATGGGATTCCAATTGAACTGTGGTGTGAGTTTTTATGGGCAACTGATTTGTAATCAGTAGGTCCGCGGTTCGAGTCCGTGTGGGGGCACCACAATCCATCATAAAAATACTATATATCAACGCGCTTATTATTATTGATGGAATTAGTCCCCCCTTTGGTTGACCATACCCGCTATTTCCGCCACGCGCCCGCACGCCTGCGCGTCGATGCAACGTGTGCGGGTTTGCACGCGGTTACGCGGCTGTTTGCCTGCCGGTATCACTCAGGCCCGCTGAAGGCGCTACGCAGGCTGGGTGTGGGGTTAGATTGCTTGCACAGGCCTAAATGAACGCCACTTCTACTCTCGAGACAATTTCAAGCTCAATCGCGCCACTAGGTCACAATTATTCCAACCACTTTAAAATTTAGACTTGAACGTAAGTAATGCGAAGGTTTTTTGTACGTAGCGAATTATTATTCTTAGGAGCTAACAAATGTCGGAGAATTTCTACGTCAGTACAGTTGGAGCTGTACCAGCTGGCAAACTATCAGAAGCTGTTTCGCTAGGTGTAACGCTTGCTGAGGAGTCGAAGGCTGCAGGATCAACTCGAGCTAGTGTTGGTACCATAATGACCGGCAACAACGCAGGCAGCGTAGTCTTTCAGCAATTCTTCCAGTCTCTGAACGATTTTGCAAATGTAATGGATGCCTTCTCTACATCAGACACTTACGGAAAAATAATGGGAACTGGATTAACAGTCACGATGCGAAATATAGCAAAATTTTGCGACGTACCTTTTGATGCACCGGCTAACCCTCAAAGAAAATACGTAGTTTTAACACGTGGCAAATCGCATATCTCACAACCAGAGTTAATGGAATTGATGGCAGAAGCATCCCCTATGTTTGCAGAAACTGGGGCGCAAACTTTTAGGTTTGCTAGAATCATGACGGGCAACAATGCAGGTGATTTTTTATTGGGTGTCACCTACCCGTCCATGTCAGAAATTGAAGCGACGTACGATGCTATCGCCAGTAACCCTGTTGCTGCAAAAATCTATAACGCACTTGATGTAAATCTTAGAACCATAATCAAGGTTCAAAGTACGGCGATGTAAAATTAGCAGCATAGCATTAGGAGTAGATAACAATGCTTGTGGTAACAACAATACGTTTATCTAAAGGCTTTCAAGCTTGGAAGGACATGGTGCATTCCGTTGGCGATAAGATGAAAGAACACAGGATGACTTTTGTTTTTGCTGGAACGCAAAAAGATGATGACAACATGCTACACACAGTCATTCATTTTGAAAGTGAAGCACATCTTAAGAGTTTCTTAGAAGATCAGGAACTTACGCGCTTAAGAGCGGAAGCTGGAGCATTAGTGGAAACAGGTACGTTTACACCAATCACTGACGAAGCGTTTATTAATTATCCTATGGTCTTAAATTTGAAGTAAAGGAAATCAAGCGATGCACGTGAGCATGTCACACTGGGAAGCGCCATTTGCCTGCTGAAGCCACTCCGGACCGCTGAAGGCGCTGCGCAGGCTGGTTGTGGTGATAGGTTGGCTGTATATGGCTGTAGGAGCGCTACTTCTACTCACGAGACAATTTCAAGCTCAATCGAACCGCCGCTCTTACTGAGTGACGTCAATTATTGAGCGCATAGATTCAGGCTGCGTCAGCAATCTGATGTGAGTTCTCATTCGTCTGACAGCAGCCGCATGACGTAAGTATTTTTCTAATGTGTTGATCCGTGATCGTTTTGCCGCCTGGCAGCTTTCGCTGTAAGGCAGAAGAGCCATCTTTCTCGTAGGCAATGGATATGATGCCTGCATGCACCTTTAAAATGCCTTTCTTGTCTAGATACCTGAGTTTTCTATGAACGGTGCTTTTGGAAATACCACTCTTCAATGACAAGGCTCTGACTGTGTAACCCACTGAGGGTTTTACCATGCCAAATTTATTTGCCTCCTTAAATTGATCTTGCATTACGTATAAAAGCACTAAGGCTGTGATGTAGCAGCCAAACTCCTTTGTCCAAAAAGATAGTATTTCAGTGGCATAATTAGTTAGCAGCAAACGGAGTTCTATTGAAGTATACGTTTGCCCAGATTCGTCGGATACATCTCTTAACATTTTGAAAAACCCAAAAATTACAAGCAAGGCCAGACTTTTGTCCTAGTAATGGGGCTAACTCAGGTGGACATCCAAATCAACTGCAAATAATAGTTTATTCCTAGGCTGCAGTTTATACGGAAAAAAATGAAAATGCGTTACTTCTTGTTTGTGTGTATGTTCCTTTGGACGCCGGCCTATGCAGTTGAATTGAGGTCTATTGAGGTGAGCGGAGTTACGTTAACCTTAGATGACGAGATTAATGCGGAAGTTCAGAAGCGAGAGAATAAGCTGCTCAGCTCGGCTCTGCTGGAGGAAATCCGCGCCACTGTATTTCAGATTTATTCAGACGCGGGATATTTCGCGCGCGTCACATTTCCGGAGCAAGACTTGACTGATGGGGTGCTGCGCGTGGAGGTGGAGGAGTTGTCACTGGGCGACGTCACGGTCCGCGCCGGCGAAGATGTCAGGCTAGATCCTGAGCGAGCGGCGGAATATCTTTCAGCGGTCATTAGCCAAGATAAGCCGCTGTCGATAAATGATTTGGATCAGCAGTCAACTGCCTTGGATGGCTTGAACGGCATAGCAGCCGAGCAGTCATTGGCCTTTCCGGCAGAGCGAGCAGTCGTCGACGTTGAAATTCAACTTGAGGGTACTGAATTTGCAGAGTTTAGTGCACAGGTTGATAATTTTGGCACCAAAGTCACCGGCCGCGAGAGAGCGTCGCTTGATGCGCAGTACAACTCACTCCTGAACCGGGGGGATCGGCTTGTTTTGAGTGCTGCCAAGTCTCAAGGATTGGACAGCCTTTCCGCTGATTTGGAATTGCCCGTTGGCTACCGCGGGGAGCGTCTCGTTTTCGGTAAAAGTGACGCTAACTTTAATATATCGGGTGTGAATAATGTTTATGGAAAATCGACACGCGACTGGGTGCGTTTCCGCTCGGCGGAGACATTAATCCTATCGTCCCCATTCAACCTAGAATTTGGCGTTGAGCGTTCGCAAACGAGTGACAGTACAGGTGAAAACAAAAAAACGACCGAGCAATATGTTGCAGGCAGTCTGGCTTGGGTTAATAGCTCTTCTAGCGCCGCCGCTAACGTCTCTGCTCGGTTAATTCTTGGCGACTTGCGTTTGTATCGAGCGCCAACGAACGCAGATCGTGACCTGAATGCGATCGGCACATATCGGAAACTTTTGCTGAACGTTACGGGGCAGCGGAAGTTATCCCCACAAAATTCATTCACGATCACGTCCGCGTGTCAATTCAGTTCTAAAAACTTGGATAGCATGAGTGAGCTTGAAATTAGTGGACCCTCGGCGGTTCGCGCCTATGATGTCGCCGCGGTTAGCGTGGACCAGGGATGTTTCGCGCAGACAGAGTTTGTTCACCAGCAAAACGAGCAGAGGGCATTCTTCGGATTTATTGACCTTGCATCGGGAAAAACCAACCACTCTAACTTCGCCAACTTACGAGAGGGCGACGAGAAGAACGAATTCTCAATCTTCGGTGCTGGTGTGGGTATGCGATTAAATATTTCTGATAAATTATATTTCTCAATTGCTTACGCCGAGCGTTTGGGGGCGTGCGAGGGGTGTGTCCAAGCTCAAGCGCAAGATCGGCTGTGGGCAGCACTGACGGTGACATTCTAATGAACCAATACTGCGGCGCCATATCGCTCATTGCATTAATTGCGGCTACCTCTAGCTTTGCGGACGGCGCTGGGTCGGCGCTGCCGACTGGGGGTACAATCACCTCTGGCCAAGGCAGCATCGAAAGTGGATCGAACCACCTCGCAATTACGCAGCATACAAATGTAATGAACACTAGTTGGTCCAGCTTTGACATTGGCGTTAACGCCAGGGTGTCGATCAGCCAACCGAGTGCGTCATCCACACTCATCGGCCGGATTAGTGGCGGCCGGCCCAGCAGCATCGACGGCACGCTAACCGCGAACGGCCGTGTGGTTTTAATAAATGCAAATGGAATTCACTTTGGCACCAACTCGCGGGTCGACGTCGGGGGGATAGTCGCCTCGTCTTTAAATTTAAGCAGTTACGGCGAAAATGCGGCGAGCCTGCTGTTTGAGGGTGGGTCTGGGGCTGCAGTTCGACAGGACGGAGTTATTAAATCCGATTACGTCGCCCTAATTGGTAAAAGGGTTGAGCAAGTCGGGCGAATTGAAGCTACCAGTGGCGACGCGGCACTCCTGGCCGGCGACAGAGTTGAAATTTCGATAGGCGGCAACGGCCTGATTTCGGCCAAAGTTGATGCCGATATTGGCGCAGGCTCAGTTGAGGCGTCGGGTTCCATTAAAACAGAGAGCGGCGACGTATTAATAAAAGCTGAAGCCGCGTCGGATTTGCTATCCAAGGCCATTCACGGGGATCAAACGCAGTCTCTTGTTTTCAAGGATGGGCGGCTCGTCTTGGTTAACGCCACCGGCAAAATGACGGCTGATAACATCGCTATTGATGCGGGCGACGCGGGCGCGGCTGTCGTGTCGGGTGAACTTAACACCAGTAAAACTGAGGAAGGCGTCGGGGGCGATATTGAAGTGTTGGGAGGCGCCGTACACTTAAAGGATAGCGCGACACTCAACGCCTCGGGTGCCGCCGGCGGTGGCACCATTCAGGTTGGCGGCTCCTGGCAAAATTCAGATCCATTAGTTCGGCAAAGTTTGACCACTCGGGTCGATAGCGGCGCAGAGCTTATAGCCGATGCGCTTCGAGGCGGTGACGGCGGTGAGGTTGTTGTCTGGTCCGATGTTCGCAGCTCAAATTCTTCGACTTCAGTGGCTGGAACTTTGTCTGCGAGCGCCCGAGGCGTGTCAGGCTCCGGCGGTAGGATTGAGACTTCTGGCTTCAGCCTTGTTACGGAAGGGATATCGGTTGAGGCAAGCTCAGTAAGAGGAGCATCCGGGACTTGGTTGCTGGACCCTTATAACATCACCATATCCAGTGCCACCAGCAACGCATCAGCGACGGGTGGAACGTATACGGCGACTGGGGGGTCGGCCACCATTAATGTGAGTGATATTGCGACGGCCTTGGCCTCGGGCACCAGTGTCACGATTTCCACTGCCGGTGCGGGCTCCGATGCCGGAGATATCCTCTGGAATGGTTCGCTTGACGTCTCGCTAAACTCCTCAGTCTCGCTTATTTTACAGGCACACGGGGACATTACTATTGACGAGAAGATTGAGGCAAACAGCGCCGGGTCAGGCGCTCTGAACGTAACGTTGAACACAAACTTTGGTGGTGGTGCGGATAGCAATGTGGTGGTGAATGACTACATCCTCACCAACGGCGGCGACATAACAATTGGGGGCGGCTCAGATGGCGACGGCTCGGGCTATGTCGTGGGCACGGGCCATGCTGTTGAATTAAGCCAGAGCATCAGATCATACGGCGGGGACATTACCATTCGGGGTAAGTCGACCACAACCAGTGGCAGTTATGCCGGTGTGTTTGTCGATAGCCAGCAAATTTATGCCGACGCAGGTCAGATTGCTATGTACGGACAGTTCGCCTCCTACGAGGGCAGCGGGCTGAGATTTGACATAGACCGTGACATTTCGACTTCTGGCTGGGATCCGGATGTCGGCGTTCCCTTGGGGGTAGATGATGAGGCGGCGCGTTCGGTTTTGTACTCCTCAAGCGCAACCGATAACGCGGTGTACCTCTACGGAGCCAGTACTGTTGGAGCAAATTGGGGAGGAGATGCGCAAGTTTCGATCAACTTTAACTACGTCGGGGATATGCTCACTAATATCGGTGGGCTGGCGAACACTCCCCCTATTTTTGCAAGCGGCGGGGGTAACGTCGTCCTAGAGACAGCCGAGTTGACCGCGTATTCGGGTAGTAAAATCAGAATAACCAATGGCGTGTACGTCAATGGCGGTGAATATCACCTCATTACACCCGACGGCTTCGCGGCACACAGTTTCGATGGAGGTTCCACAACCACTATTGGGTTAAGTAAGCTGGATGGTGGGTATAGCTATTATCTCGGTACCACTGGAGATCCGAAAACTATCATCCGCACGGATGCAAGCACTTTGGGTTTCAGCACTCGGTCAGCGGGTGACTTGAGCATTTACGGCTACACTGACCCGGACGTCCTATCGTCTGATTATTCTGTGGCGTTTATTGTCAATGGCACCGCGGACGTTAGCGCGGACATTGTGCTCTACGAACCAATTTCAAATCTGCGCCTGACTGGCAATGACGTCAGACTAAGGCGTATGATGGCAGACAACATTCAAGTCGTTGCCGATAATATTTATGTCAATGATTATGACACTAGCTATGACAGCAATGGCAATAAGTGCGCAACCAACTCAGGCGGGAGCTTGAGCGCTTGCAGATCGGAATTCGGTTCAGTGGTCAGCCCGGTGTCCAGTGCGTATTTACGAGCAACATCGTCGATCCAGGACAGCCAAACTAACATATTTGCTTCCGACGCACGAATGTACGTCGGAGAGCTAATTCTCGAGAGCCCTTACATCGACTTACGCCACGGGGGGTTCACCTATTCTCAAACCTTCGAATACCACGAGATCGACAGTATTGCTGTCAGGGGCACTTCGAATGCGATTTTCATATCGAACGCTAAGGCCCTGGAGATTGGTACGCTTTCAGCGGTGGCGATTGACCCCAGTTTGAGTAGTTCACTCACGCAAACGGTGTCTGGGATCTCGGTTTCCGACCGCCTAGTTATCGAAACCGCGTCGGGCAATTTGACGGTCTCCGCGCCCATAAGCAGCAGCGGGACGGGATCGGGTACTAAGGACCACTACCAAGACGGCAGCGTTTCAGTTCCGCTCACTGAATTTTTCAACCTCGGAAATTGGATGGCTGGAGGCCCGATAGTATCCTTAAGTGAGACACAGTATACGCAAAATCCGGGTAGTTACTGGCGGCACGGTGACTATTTCGACTATCCAGTCATCCTGAATGCAGGATTTGAAGATAGCGGGCACACAGGCGGCAGTCTTGTATTCGAGACCGGCCATGCAATCACCATGGCTGCAGGTACGCGGGCCCTACTGTTCACAGGTGGCGTTGACGAGACTGTTGGCATTGCGGGCTACGTTGGCGACGGCCAGTCGCGATATGGCGCCAGAAAATCTAACCTCTATCAGCCCAACACGTCGACCGCGAGCTCGATCCAAGGCCTGGCCCAATTTGACAGCACCTATGTCGGAATATACCGAGAGCAGCCCACAGTCACTGTCGCTGCGACCAGCGCAGCCCAAACGGTTGTCTACGGCGGCACCATCGACACGACGAGCTCGATTTCCGGTCTCGTGGGATTGGATACTGAGGCAACGATTCTAAGCGGCTCCGTTGCATACGCGATATCCGGCGCCACCTCCACTTCCGGCAACTATGTCGTAGGGGACCACGCTCTCTCACTTTCTGGGCTGTCAAATTCGGTAGGGTACGCAGTAAGTCACACGGGCGGCTCCATAACCATCACCGCCAAGCCGGTCACGGTATCCTACAGCAGTTCGGCAAAGACATATGACGGGGAGGTCACTGCCACGGTTTCGGAAACCATCACCGGGCTAGTTGCAGGTGATCTCGTCACAACTCAGGAGACCGCAGCTTTCGACAGTTCAGACGTCGCGTACGCCTCTGGATCTGTCACGGCACAGACGATTTCGATATCGCCTGCTCAACTGACGGGAGCTGACAGCGCAAACTACAGCCTGGCAACAACGAGCTACTCCTCGTCGGCACAAATAAATCCCAAGACCGTCACAGTGTCTGGCACGCGTGCCTATGACGGGACAGCCACTTTTTCTGCGGGTGATTTAAGCGTCACGACGGGTATTACTGGGCAGAGCCTGACACTGAGTGGCACGGCCGCAGCAAATGCGACGAGTGTCGCATCTGCCAGCTACCTCTCCGACGTCAGCTCCTTGACACTCGTAGACGGCACGGGCGGGACGGCGGCAAATTACGTCCTCAGCACGGGCCAAGATAATTTGGTCAGTGTCACCGCGCGCACCGTGGGGCTGTCGTTCTCCCGCACGTATAACGGTAAGTTAGCCGCCTCGTGGTCCGATTTCACGGTGGCGACTGGCGTATCAGGTGAGGGCCTCACCATTAGCGGCGCGGGGACTTTGGATTCATCTAATGTGAGCATGGTCACTGGCTTGTCGTCTTATGGCAGCCTCGCGCTTGCGGATGGTGCAGGTGGTGCCGCTGCCAATTACACGCTACCAAGCATTTCGGCGGTGAGTGCGTCACTCACACCCTATCAAATTACGGGCGCCCCTAATGCGGTCACGCGGGATTATGACGGGACGTCCGACGCACCGAGCGGCGCCACTCTGAGCTATACCGCCACTAGTGTTCTTGCCTCTGACTTCTCAGTGAGTTACGCCTACACCGGCGGCTCCTTTGACAGCGCCAATGTCGCGAGCGCCAGTCAATTTACCTACACTGGCGGCGCTATATCCTCTGCGTCTTATCCCACTCCGGGTGATGATAAAATCGATGAAACACCGCTGGCCAGTGACTTTTCGATCTCGAGCTCCGCGGCCGTGTCGGGCACTATTACGGCCCACGAACTAACGGCCGACAATCTGTCCTTTTACGTGCGAGATGCGGGTGGCACTCACGCCACCTACACTAACTTAGATGACACAGACGCCGTATTTGCCAACTTATTTGGCAGCGACTCGCTGTTGTTTGACGATAGTGGCCTGTCGGGCTCGTCGGATGTCACCGGTTCCAGTGGGGTGCTATATATAAAGGCCAGCAGCCTCTCCGACGCCACGCTCACTAACGCGGATGGCACCGCCAACGCCAACTATGAACTTAATACGACAGGTGTCAGCGGGGCGTCTATTTACACTGTCGATGCGGCACGCACTCAATTAAAGATTGTCACACTGGACGGCACCAATCCCTACCAGCAGGTCTACGATGCAGACACGGCGTTGGATGCGGATTTCACAAATAACGATAATGGGTATTGGGGCATTTATGACGTCACCAATGATCAGTTACTCTCGTCCAGTGCCTTTGTTGCAAGTAATGGTATCATTAATGGGCCAGGCAACGGTTCTATTTTAGATGAAAACGTGTCGTTCACCGCCACCCTGGCATCGGCAGACGCCTCGGATACTGCTTCAGTCAATTTAACTGGGGCGTATTTTTCAGATGCAAACTATAAATCCGCCTTTGATTTTATGAATGAGTTCGTCGACTCCACCGGAAACATTCAGGTGCTGAGGCGCCCGATTGTTGTTGACTCAAGCGGCACTCTCGGCGAGGAGACCTCTGGGGAGAGCCCTGCCGTGGTGATCACCAAATACTATGACGGCACGTCGGATGTCGGCAGTCTCTTGGGCTTACGGGAGGCGGTCGATCAGTCTTACGATATGTTTATTAACGGCTCGAGTGTTGCGACTTCTATTACTGCCGGAATAATTGAGGGAGACGACGCCACCTTTAATTCCACGCCGACAATGGCAGCCCGCGCCTATACTAGTGATTATACCGCAACGGAAGTCGTCAATTCTACCTACAATTCTTCAGTTGTTGACGACGCTTCTGGACGGGACGGCTCCGTCATCGAAACAGCGGCTTGGGTGAGTGTTTCCGGTGACGCCTTGCTGTCGGGCGCTAGCGCGGGGAATTATGACATCGTCTACGATTATGGGTCAGGCTCAATTGTTTCGGACCAGACTATTGACGGCACCACGTATGAAAACGCGTTGAGAATACGTCTAATGATAGCCCCGCGGCCTGTTTCGCTGTCGGCCACGCGGGCCTATGACGGGTCTTCAGGCTTCACCCTGCCCGACATTTCCGTGGCGACTGGCGTGACTGGCGAGGCGTTGACGCTGTCGCAGACGACGTACAACACTAGTGAGCTGCAGGCAGCTAGAGCACTTGTTCCATTTATTAATGAAGTTCCACTAGCGCCTAGTGACGATGGCTACAATAAGCAAGTCAATGACTTATTAATAGCAGCCGCGAACGTGCTAGGATCCACTCCACCAAGAGAATTAGCGGTGTCCACGATCGTTTCAACTAAAAGAATCTACGACAGCTTGACGACATTTGCCTACGGCGCCATCACCAACGACGGAGATGGCACGTACACGGCCGTTCAGGATAAAACAAGCTCATCAGTTATCCTGTCAGTCACTGGCCCACACGAACTCGTCGCATCGGGCTCGGAGACGCTCAATAATTATTGCCTGTCGCATTGCTTCACTATCAGCGGCGATGTGGCTAATGGCTTTACGTTATCTCGCGGCTCCACAACAACTCTGACGAACAGCTCACTCGCAACCGTCACCGTACTCGACATCACTGCTGCGGCAGACATTACTGCGAAGTCCGTATCCATCACTCCCACCAGCGGATTACAAAAACTCGTTGGAGATAGCGACCCCACCTTTACATACACCGCGACGGGCGTGCTCGACGGTGAAACATTGAGCGGTGCTCTGTCGCGTGCCTCCGGCGAGACCGCCGGTGCGTATGCATATACTGTGGGAACGTTGGCATCCCTCAACACAAATTATTCCTTCAGTCTCACGTCAGAGACATTTGAGATTTACAGCAGCGTCCCCCTGACGCTGAGCGGGTTTACGTTATTAAATAAACTGTACGACGGCAGCGCGTCGGGAGCACTCTCCCTCGTGAGTAGCTGGGGGACATTAGCAGGCGCATTCTCCGGGTCGGACCAGAGTACCGTTGCGCTCGATACCTCCAGCGCAACACTGACGTTTGGACAGGTTGACGTGGGCTCGGATCTTTCTGTGACAGTAGCCAATCTTGGGCTGACTGGCACCAATTCCTCCGCCTATTCGGTCGCCAATTTTACTACGACGGCTGACATCAATGCCAGGCCGATTTCTCTAACAGCCTCTGGTGTGAGCAAGACATACGGCGACGCAGACCCGACACTGGCGGTGACGGCCGTCGCGGCAACTGGAGCAACCGGATTGGCGAGTACGGACACACTGGCAGACGTCACTGGTACGCTGACCCGTGCGAGCGGAGAAAATGTGGGCTCGTATGACGTCGCGCTTGGCTCTGGCTCGAAGGCTGGCAACTACTCGATCACGTTTGATACCGACAATAACGCCCTCACCATTGGCCAGCGCGCGATCACTTTATCGGCGACTTCGGTGTCGAAGGTTTATGGAGACAGTGACCCCACTCTCGCCGCCACTGTCACTTCTGGGTCTCTGGGAAGTTCAACTGTCAGTGATGTCTTAGCAGACGTCACTGGTACGCTGACCCGTGCGAGCGGAGAAAATGTGGGCTCGTATGACGTCGCGCTTGGCTCTGGCTCGAAGGCTGGCAACTACTCGATCACGTTTGATACCGACAATAACGCCCTCA
>Ga0181557_1003817_pt1 | contig 14469 bp, 12 predicted proteins | sample 011ome_23_FD_148632 | JGI IMG/M metagenome (GOLD analysis project Ga0181557, IMG submission 148632) | Coastal salt marsh microbial communities from the Groves Creek Marsh, Skidaway Island, Georgia - 011506CT metaG (spades assembly) | ecosystem: Environmental > Aquatic > Marine > Intertidal zone... | reverse complement strand
TCGTAAGTTAGTCAGCAGAAAGATAAGTAGGAAAATGAAGTATAGAGTTCAGATGAGTAAACTATGCAGGAATGCATAATGGAGGCACAGCTGTATGAGGCCGGGCGCCACACGTCCGGAGAGTCTTCGAGACAGACCCGGGATTTCACGTTCGGATCCAGCGGGACCGTTCTGTGACGTCACGAGGTGTCGTCTGTAGTGCAATAGAGTTTCACAAGGATTGTCGCGACTGCAACATTGTAGGGTAAGCGGTATGTTTGACCAGATGCACGTCGGTTTCATGTTCAGGAAGCCGTACTTGCATTGAGTGCAATGGTACTGACGTAGACCGTAGCGTTTCTCCCATTCAAGCATACGAGGTTGTTTCGCTAGACAATGCGGACCTGAATTCGACGATTCCATGAAGACGACTTTAGCCTTTAAGAAGTGGATGATCCGTAGTCCTTGTTCGATCAGGCGAAGTCCTTCTTCGATGTCGCGAGTGCCGCACGTGTTGGCTTGACTGAACGGGTCGCACCTTCCAGAGAACCAGATCCAATCGATAACGCCTGGTGAGAACAGCGCCTCTGTGTCCAACGTTTCGGTACGACGCTGAAAGAAATCATGTAGATCCCAGCAGTACGTGGGTTCCGTTTTGGGGTCAATGTCGATCGAGATGTATCGCACGTTCTTCTGATTGCCAAAGAGTTCAACAATCCCTCGGCCTACGCTCTTTTCTCCACACCCCATGTCAAGGATGGTAAGAGGACGGAAGCTGTTTGAGATCGACGACCTAGTGACCGGTGCGACTAGAGACATTTCCAGCGAACGCGCGTTGTTCCCAAAATCCGGCGAGTCGCCGATGAGTAAGTCGTTTTCGAAATCCGTGTTGTCCAGTCCCAACGCCTTCGCGTATGGCTCTATATACCGTTGGAGTCGTTCGCCATTGATAGGTGTCGATAGGTCGGGGTAATGTTGAGCTTTGAACAATTCGTCTGGTACCAGGCGGTCGCGCTCTCTTACTCTTAAGCGGTAATCGTTGTGGGGCAGGACGTCACTGACTTCGAAGGGTCCGAGGCGTTTCGGCGCGAGCGAGGGTGCCTTGACTTCATTCTTGAGTCTGACGTCGGTAAGCCACACTAAATCTCCGACCTTGAACGGAACAAAATAACCGAATTTCTTGCGTTGTGTCTCCAGGAACTGCCGAGACAGCTTGCGATAGTTCTCTTTTGCAGCGTAAATCACGTCCTTACGTAAATTGAGGTAGTCGGCGTAATTGTCCCACGCGTCTGCAGTGCCTGTCACGGTAGTGTTCGACCTCCCACTTGGGCACGGAAAGAATCGTTCTACATCGCCTTGTATAGCGTGAGTAGGTTCGCGACCATGTGCAATCATGAACGGAGTGTACGGATGTGTACGAGGGTTGACCGAATCGTTATAGGCGAACTCTACGGATGGTAAAGCTTCTGACCACGCCTGTGGATGTCCTTGGGCGTGTCCGTCGACAAATTTGCGTAAGTATTCGAGGCTGGTCCTTATCGCACGTTCTGCGATGGCCGCTGTCTTGGGATTACCAGCTGTGGATACGACGTGTTCCACGTCGGCGTCGCGTTTCAAGAGTTCTTTCAACTTGTTGGTAGTTAAGTACATGCCGTGACGTGTCACGTTGGTACGGGCGCGGCATCGGGGGCGCGTTCGACTTCGCCGTCGTCTGGCGCGAGCTGTTCGTCGATTTCTCTATCGCTGATTGGCGGCGGCGATTTACCTTTGGCTACGTCGTATCCCATGCGACGCTCGCGCGGAACTGGACCGGTGGAGATGATGCTGAATGCCGCGTTCAGCACGTCGTACCTCGATGTGGTTAACATTCGATTCGCGAAACCAGCGGCGCTGAGTCGTTTCGTGAAATCGTTGCCAAACGTATCGCCCTTCTCCACATCAATGTCCTGCATGCGCACGTCGAACGCGTTATCCACCAAAGTCAACGCATAATCACCATAGACCACGGACGTTGGTCCGTTTCCGCGCAACTCGCCAGTGCGCACAATGGTGAACGTAAATCCATCCGCCTTGCCTCCAGCGTTGACGTTTTTCGCCGCGCGCGTTCGAATCGCCTCTTCTGCCGCCCACGCGTCATCGAGCGGCGCACCGCCACGAAACGTCTTCCTATTCATATACTTCCACGGATCCACATCGCGTCTCTCGACGCCGATGCGCGATAACAGCACCACCCGGCGCAATCGCGGCGCCTCGCCTTTATCCACTCGCGCCATGGTCTCCTCTACGCGTAGCCGCAACCTCTTCGGCGTCTCCTCGGCGAAAATCACGCACGTCGCCCGCGCGAGCGCATCTTTCGTCGCTTTTTCGTCGTCGCAGTTCAACAAACCCACCCCAGCGTCGCGAAGCATACCGAGCGTGTTCTCGTTTGGATACACGAGCTCTGTCGCGCGAACGTCGCGTGGATTCTTCACGCCTTCAAACGCCTCTTTAGGCATCGCCGACACCACCGCGACGTCCGCAGATTTCTGATTCTCGCGCAAGAGCACGCAACACGACTGCGCGAGCCGCTCGAGCGCGCCCGTGACGATGACGACGTCGTCTCTCGCATTCAACGCACGTAACCGATGCTGATGCTGACGCTGATGCGAGTGCTGTCGGCGCCCGTGGGACCGACGGCGCGGCCGACGCCGCGCGCGGCACCGGTGCGGCGCGTCGTTGCCGGCATCGCCGCCGCCGCGGTGCGCGTCATCGCCGCCATTGCCGTCGTCATTCGCGCGCCGAAAGCGTGCGCCGTGCGCCACTATGCGGAGCTGCACCAGTGCGCGCACAGCGTGGTACGCGCCGGCGCACCGCGCGCGACGCGCCCGCGTGGGTGCGCGCGCGCATGGCGATGTGGATATCCCGTGCGAGCACTGGCCGGCGTGTTCGGGATGCGCCGCGGTCGCGAACGTGCGCGAGCCCGAGGTGTTGTCGCGAGCTCGAGCGTACTTTGCGTCTTCATCATCGGCGGCGCACGACACGTACGCGGGCGCGTGCACGCGATGGCGCGTGAAAGCGAAGCTCGCGGCGAGAACGCGCGATGATGGTGCGTCGGGCGGGGTGCATTTAGGTTTGTTTAAGCGTGGTACGCATGAGTTGGTGCCAATTGAGCCGTCGTGCGCGGTGAGTCATCGAGCGGTGGATGAGGCGTCGGCGCTCGTGCGGGACGTGTGCGCGGCATTAGACGTGCGAGGGTACGATGAGGTCAAGGGGCGTGGTGAGTTACGTTACGTGCAATTCGTTGTCGTCGATGATGATGATGATGGAACGCGGGCGAAGTGTGCGATTTCCTTAGTTTTTAATAGCGCGGCGACGCCCGAACCGACGACTCGACATCGAAAAGTGTGCGAAGAAATCGCGCGTCGCGGAGGTGATTTCGTCCACGGCGTGCATGTGAATTTGCAAAATTCGCGGGGCAATGTGATATTTAACAACGATGGGTGGCGGTACGTGGTCGGCGAACGCATGACGTATTCGCGAACGCCCGCAGGACGCAAGGTGTATTATTTACCTGGCTCTTTCATGCAAGCCAACGCGGAGGCGTATACGGAGCTGCTTCGGCGGATGCCTACGCACGTACCGGTTCAGTCACGTGTTGTGGAGTTATACGCGGGCGTTGGCGCGATCGGGTACTCGCTCGTGGAGAATGAAGCCTTGGATGTGCAAAGCGTACGTTTTGTGGAATCGAGCACCGCCGTAGCTGAAGCGTGGGAACGCACACGAGACGAATTACCGAGTGCGTTGCAATCGCGCGTGAGCTTGCAAATTTCAAAAGCAGAGCGCATCGCGAAAGAGTGCGTCGTCGATGCTGATGTGCTCATCGTTGACCCACCGCGTAAAGGTTTGGACGAAAAGCTTCGCGCGGTACTCACCGACGCCAGCGACCTGAGCGAGGATTTAACAACCATCTTGTACGTCTCGTGTGGATTTGATTCATTCATGCGCGACGCCGATGAGCTCATAGCGAGTGGAATGTGGCGCATGTCGCACCATGAATCGTTCATATTTTTCCCGGGAAGCAATCATTTGGAAGTGTTCGCCGTGTTTTCGCGAGTCTTGTAACTGTAATGCTGGTACCGTAGATGATGTAACTTTATATAGCGATGGAGAATGAAAGAATATAATCATGGTGTTTGTTTTGCACGAGCGAGCTAGTCTTGTTTCGGTCGCAGCACGAAAATATTGGAATGGATGCCCAAGCAGCCCGTGATTTGAGCCGATAAAGACGCAGCGCGATTCAACAAAAGGAACAACGCCGCGCCGATAAGTACTCCGCTGGTAAACACGTCACCTTCGGGCACGAGCGTGGTACAAGCCATTATAGCTAAGCTCAACCAGTTGCTCAAAGGGAAGTTGGGATCGGATACGCGAATGCTCATGATGCGCGTTTCGCTCTCCGCAAACAACATCGTACTCGCCGCGTGTGCGAGCGCCAAGTTTTTGGCGTAAAACAAGCACACACCATGAAACAGCTCATTTACTGCACAGTATGCCACGATCGCCATCGGGCTTCGATGCGCGGGCCAGTGCGGCGGCTTTACCGGATTGGCTACAAGCGTGCGATACACCGTCGTTGAGCGCACCTGCAATCCAGATAAAATTGACGCCCCTACGAGCACGTACGCCAACGGCTGATTGCCCAAATATGGCACATTCGCCGTGATATCGTACATGAACTCAATCCCCGTAAACGCGATCACAACCATGAACACTTGCAAGCAAATTTGCATCTCTTGCACGTCAAACCAATTCACCGGTAGCCTCCCCGTGTATGTGCTCGACACCGTATCCACCGCAAAGAACACCCGACCCATGGTCAAGATCCCAACGCACATCGCACGATTCAACGCGCTCGCATCGTACCCAATCCCAACGATATCGCATAAAATAATCCCGTACACGCACGTACACGCCGCGTCGCACCCGTGGTCCACCACCTCGCCCAACGGGCTCCCGCTTCGCGTCCGCCGCGCTTGCTTCCCATCGCACCCATCCAGGGTTTGATAACTAAACATCAACACCGCCACGAGCGCGTACACCATCCCAGGGGCGTCGTGCGCCAGCCCAGGCGACGTCATCCATAGTAATCCGTACGCGCACGCCACCAGCGCCAAGCCGCCGCACGTCAACGCGTTCGGGGCCACCCACAGCGGGATCCATCGCTCCACCACGTACGTCCACCACCGCTCGAGAAAGAGCGTTTCGAACATCGACGGCGTGGGAGAGGTGTAGGCGTAGGAGTGCACCTGCGCGCACCGGGCGCGAGAGGCGCCGACGTGCGGGGCGTGGTTGGTGTTTTTATGACACGCGGCGCGAGACGAGCCGTCGATGCCGCCCACGAGAGCGTCGACGCGCGCGTTGGCGATGTAGCTGAGAAGCATCGCGACGCGCGAGTGGGCGGTTCGGGCGTCGGGTGCACGTGCGCGACAATGACGGTGAGCTGCGCGGTGTCATCTTGTTTTTTTTTTGGGTTCCGTTTTCGTCGCGCGGCGGTTCAAATACAAATTTTGTCGACGCACTGTGTGGTGACACCACGCGATAGTGTTGGTGATGATGGCTATGATAAGACTATGACTATGGCTATGACTATGCGCGCCCGCGTCGGCGGGCGCGCGGGCTATCGCATCGATGTTTTAGACGATGCCGACGGCGTCGGCGTACGCCGGGCATAAGCGCCGGCAGTGCCGGAAAAGACGCATAGCGCCCATGGCATCACCGTTTGCCTCTAGTTTCATGGCGTCTTGATGCAACTTGTACGCCTCGAGGCCGACGGCGTCGTCGAAGAGCCGCACTTCTCTTTCGTACATGACGTCGGTGCGAATGAGCAGCTTGGTTCGGCCGACGCCCACGGGTGCGCCTTCGTGCGGTATTTCTTGTCGAAAGATGAGCGCCGTGCCCGCACACACAGGCGCGGCATCGACGATCCATTCCGCGGGCCAGCGATAGCGATTATCGCCATCCAGAACAAACTTATTCCTCGCCGCCTCTTCTGGCGGCGCAAACATCGACGTCTCCCCGCCGTCGTCGCAATCATTCAAATACACCAGCACGCTATACAACGAGCGAGTATTGAAATCCACCACCGTGGCCCCATCGGTGTGCGGCGAAAAATGCCCCGTGCTGTCGTATTTGTTGAACAGTAAATGATCATTGACGCCGCGCGCGCGCCATGCGCCTCGTACGCCCGGTTCGCTCAATGGGTGCGCGTCGTCTATGATTTCCCGTTCGCGCACGAACGGCTTGATGCGCGCCCACAGCTCGCGCGCGATAGCTTGCGAGTGTACCTCAACCGTATCGGCGTTACGAAACTCGGCGCGTTTCCCCGCCGCCGTTCCCGCCGACGCCGCGACCGACGTCGTGGGGTCGTTCCAAAACGAATACCCCGCCGCCTCTGCGGCAGCGATCAACGCCGCGCACTCCGACGCGCTCACGACGTCGCGCAAAATGAACGCATCGAGCGGCGGCGCGCATCGCCGCAACACGCTCGCGCGCGACGACAACGACGACGACGACGACGAGAGCGGCTGTATTGGTGTCGTTGACGATGTCGTTTCGCCGCCGCCGACAGCACTCGCGACGTCTTCATCGCCGCGCGCACACAGCGCCGCGTCGAACGCGACGCGTGCCGACGCCGACGCTTGCGTCTTCTCCACCGGCGTCACCGCGCGCGCATTCGCCTCGACGAACGTTGGCATCGACGCACCGACGTCGTCAGTGACTGACGCCTGATTTCTCGCAGCCAACGATGACGACGCGTTCAATCGTCGCGATGGGCGCTGGGCGCGCGGTGCGCCGGACGACGACGACGCCGTCGTCAGCGTCGGCGTTCGCGCGCGGTGGCGCCAGTGCGTGCGCGACGATGGCGCGCGCGCGACGACCGTCGCGCGCGCCTCGAAGATATCCAAAACAATCAACAACTGTCGTCACATCGGCGTCTTTCGCGGCGATTCCCGACCTCGCGTTCACTGTGGCCACGGTGAGTGTGATGCCAATCTATGCTGTGATGATTGCTAAGCCGCAAAGCGCCAAGGTGTTGGCGTTGGTGCGGAGCAAGACGACGTTTTGGTTGTTGGCGTTGTGTTACGCGTGCGCGGCTGTCGCGTCGTTTACGAGCGCGGATGTATTCCACGCCGTGCGCGAGGCGCTGAGTACCCCAGGGCAAGGTGCGTTGGAGAGATACGTGACGTTGGTGTCTGGATTTATGTCGACGCCGCAAACGGCGTCGTCGGCGTGGGTGCATTTATTGAGTTTGGATTTGTTTGTGGCGAGATTTGTGTACATGGATAGCGCGGCGTACGGATCGACGGTTGGGGATCTCGTCGCTCGCGTGCCCGTGCGGCATAGCTTGGTGTTGTGTTGCATGTTTGGTCCACTTGGATTGATGAGTCACGCGATTACGAGGTGGTTGTGGAATACGTTCGTGACTGTGGATGTGATTTAACTCGACGACGTCGTGACGGTGCTCCGCGCGCGTCCATCGAGTTGTAAAAACAGCACTTGTAAAATGAAAAGAATCAAAGCGTTATTACACACATGAATGAATATATAGCACCATCGAGTGGTGCGCTGTTTTAGTCCAGTTTTAGTCCATCGTCTTACGCTTCTTAAGAAGCGAGTCGGTATTGATGGTGAACAAACCAGGATTGGCGGCGACTTCGTTCGATCCCGCCTTGGCCGCCTTGACGAGCGCGTTGACGCGCGCGATGTAATCGGGAATGCTAAATTTCTTCGCGCACCCATGGTACGCCATGTAACGAATCTTACCAAAAACTTCGCGTTCTTTCCAGCCCTGATCGTGCACGCCGACGATAGACCACATGCAACCGACGTAACCGCTTGGGTCCCGTCCGTCCAACGAATAGGTGTCGTTCAACCAAATCGCAAATTCCAGCGCCTGTTCGGGGGATTCCGTCCACTCGAGAATCTTCTTCGCCCAGTACATGCGCATAAAGCCGTGCATTTTACCGCCATATCTTAATTCACGCTGGGCGGCGTTCCACAAATCATCGTGCGTCTTGGCGCGCTGAAATTGCTCCAACGTGTACACGTGCTCGCGCTTGTCGCTCGCGTGCGCCTTGAGCGTGTCCTTTGCCCAATCGTACTTTTGACCTTGAATCTTGTCATAGTTTGGACTGTAGTAGCAAAAGTTATCAGACAACTCCCGGCGCACGACGAGCTCTTCGAAAAAACCTTCATAGGCTTTTGCAGTGCTCGCCGTCGACGCCTTTTTCGCGTCCAACGCGCATCGCTGTCCAGAAATTTGTCCAAAGTGCAACCACGGCGACAACCCACTCAACGCCCGCGACTTCACCGGGTCGTTCCGGCTCTCGTACAGGCGCATGCGATTATTCACGAAATCATCGAGCACCGCCTTGCCCGCAGCCTCGCCCGGAACAGCCCAAGAAACTTCTGGCACTGCCGCGCCTCGTGTCAACGCCTCTTCGATGAGCGCGTCCCATTTAATCGCCTCAAACGGTTTACCCGCGTACCGCGCAATCTCAACGCTCGCAACGTCGGGGAATTCATTCAAGAACTCCCCGTAGCGCTTCGCCAAGCGTCCGCGCAGCGTGCGAGCGCCGACTTCGAGCTTATCGCTCGCGAGCCAGCACGGCACCACGTTGTGCGCGTCGCACTCCTCCACGGCGATACCATGCCCCTCGCACGTCACCGCCAGCGCCTTGCGCCACGCCAAGCCGTCACGCAGCGGTGAGAAATCACACACCACAACCTTGGCACCAATCTCACGCGCCAGCGCAGCGATCGCCGCCGCTGGGTCGTCGCCGTACGTCATCGTGAACTCGAGCCCGACGCGCTTCGCCTTGAGCTCGAGCTCACGCAATCCTCTGAGCATGAACCCAAACTGTCGCGCACCCGCGCCCAGAAACTTTGTCAACACGTTGAACGCAATCACCACCGGTGCGTCGTTCGCGCGCGCGATATCCATGGCGCGCAAAAGCGCCCAGTTATCATCTACGCGTTGGTCCCGGCTCATCCAGTACATCACCGGCGCCCCGCCCGTCGCCGTCGTCTTCGACGTCAGCTTGGTCAGCGCGCGCGCGCGCGACGACGGCACGCATAATCTCCCGTTCGGCGCACCCATCGCGCGCGAGAATCGATCGAACGCGCGCCGATGAATGGCGCCGCGCGCGCCATGGATAAAGTGCTTTTTCGTCTGTGCGCTGACGTCACAGATGCGCGCGCGCGCCTCCACGCCGCGCCACGCGCGCGTCGCGCGATGTCGCGCGCGCGTCGCGTCCAGCACGATGTCTCGCGCGCACCGAGGCGCGAACGCGCGCTGTGCGGCGGCTCCGTCGTCGCCGTTTACGCCGCGAACGTCGCCGCTCGGACAGGACGCGCGCCGAGGCGCGACCTTGCGCGCGTCGTCGGAGGCGTCGGCGTCGTCGGAGGCGTCGTGGACGCCGCGAACGCTCGGTTGGGGTAAGCGCCGAGGCGCGATCGACCCGGTGCGCGACGCGGACGTGCTTGAACGCACGCCCGGCACGCACGGGTACTGCGTGTACTCGCACGCGGATTGGTCCAACGCCTACGCGAGCGCGGATGGCGAGCACGACTACGTGTGCTGCGGCGATGCGATTGAGTATGGAACGATTCCAGACGATTTGGCGCAAGGCACGCTCTATCGCGTCGGTCCGGGGTTGTTCGAGCGAGGAGGGAAAGAGTACAAGCACATGCTCGACGGCGACGGGTTGGCGGTGCGGTTTGAATTCAGCCGAGGACAGACGGTGCGGTTTCAGTCAAGATTTGTGCGCACTGAGGCGTTTATGGAGGAAGAAAAGGAGGACAAGGTGCTGTATCGCGGGACGTTTGGGACGATGCGCGACGGCGGGCCGCTAGCGAATTGGTTTGATTTGCGCACGAAGAATTTAGCGAATACGAATATCATCGCGTGGGGAGGTAAAGTGCTGGCGTTGTACGAAGCGGGACGTCCGGTGACGCTCGATGCGGGCACGCTCGAGGCGAATGGCGTGGACGATCTCGACGGGAGACTCGAGCCTGGAGAGTATTTCACGCTCGGGTTGCCCGAACCCGTCGGGCGCGCGGTTGAGACGGCGGCCAATATGGGCGGCCGAGCGTTTACAGCGCATCCTAAGATTGACTCGCACACAAATTTCTTGTGCGGATGGGGTTGGAAATCACGAATCACGGCCAAGGCTGTGGAAATTAAACTCTGGGAGTGGGATGATGACTGGAACGAGCGCGGGTCGCGCGAGTACGTCATGGAGGGATGCGAAGCGGCGCCGCACGATTTCGGCGTGACGGCCAAGTGGTACGTGATGATTCAGAATCGTCTAGGCATCGATCCTCTGCCGTTTCTCGCGGGTGTAAAAGGCGCGGGAGAGTGCTTGATTTCCCAGCCCGAGCAGCCGTTATTGGTGCACCTGATTCCGCGCGCCACGAATGCGGCGCTCGAGCCGACGCAAACGAAGCCGCCGGCGCCCGTCGTCGCTACTGGGCCATTGGCGTCATTTGAAATTCACACCGCGCTCGCGCACGACGGACCGCCCTTGCGCGACGGTGACGACGTCTCCGCGCGAGCGCTCGATGATTGGGTCACGGTGTACACCGCAGGCTGGGACGCGCTGTCTCCCGGAGTGTTTCTCGGCGAATGGGGCGCGAGCGCGGCGTGGCCGTTCCCAATCGCCACCGAGCTCACGCCTGATTTCAACAACATTCCGCGTACGCTGTTGTGGATGTACCAAATAAACTCCAAAACTGGCGAGGTCAAGCGCGAGCCCGCCCCCGGGTGTGATGATTTATGCATTGACCATCCACACGTTTCGCCTTTGTACGAAGGCAAACGCGAATGCCGCTACGTGTACGCGTCGTTATCCAACGAAGTCCAAGTCTCGGGCCCGCCTCTCGGCTACGTTCGCATAGATTTGAAGACGGGCGAGTTACAGAAATGGTACGCATCAAACCGCAGTTTCTGTGAAGAGCCGGTGATCGTGCCTAAGCGCGATGGACAGAGCGAAACCGACGCTTGGCTCATCGGCCTCGTCGCCGATCACAGCGCCGAGCATCCGCGCGGAATTTCACGCCTCGTCGTTTTAGACTGCGCCGCAATCGACAAAGGTCCTGTGGTGAGCATTCGTCTGAACAATAGAATCCCGCACGGTTTGCACGGGATGTTCGTGCGTTCAAAGTATACATTAGATTTTAGGAATTGCTCGTCGTCGTAACGACGTCGGGCGCGGCAACGGCGATGTAATTTTGCACACTTTGTATTTGTTTTACAGCGCAGCGTTCGCGTCGTCGTCTAGTTCTACAACAGGTGCACAGTAGTTCTACAACAGGTCGTGGGCACGTTCCTACTTGCCATTCATTTCAGCCGAGATTTGTTCGAGACTTTTACCTTTTGTTTCGATGACGTACGTCTGCGCGAAGACGTAGCCGATGAATGAAAAGGCGGCAAAAAAAGCGTACACGGCGCTCGCGCCAAACGATTCCACGGCGGGTAAAAATCCTTGACCAATGAAAAAGTTGAACAGCCAATGGGACAAAAAGCACAGCGACATGCCTTTCCCGCGCACGGCTGGGGCAAAAATCTCTGAAGACAGTAAACCCGGCACGGGTCCGGCGCCCATGCCAAAGATAAAGACGTACCCGACGACGGCGACGAGCGAGAGCGAAGGCGCGAGCGCCGACGCCGGAAACGCCGCGCTCGCCGCCAAGCCCAAGCAGCACGCAGTCATACCCAGAAATGAGTACGCGAGTAACGGCTTACGACCCATCTTGTCTAACAGACCAGTGGCGATGACCGATCCCAAGATGTTCACGACGCATACGAGCACCGAAGCGAGCACGCCCGATTGCACGCCGGCGCCTTCAAAAATACTCGTTGAAAAGTAAATGATGGCGTTAATACCCGCAAACTGCTGAATCAAAAACAACGTCGGACCGGTGAGAATCGCCCGACGATTGTTACGGTTTCGAAGCGTATCTGTCCACGACGCAGCCGTCTTCGCGCCAGTCGCGTTGGCGGATTCGCCGCTCGGAGCGCCGAATAATCGCACGTCGACATCGTCCGCCTCTTGAAATTTCCCTCTCGATCGCAACCACGCTGGGCTTTCCGGCACCGCGCGAAGCAACACTCCAAGCGCAATCGCAGGCACGCTCGCTATCCAAAACATCGTGCGCCACCACGTCGGATTCACCGTCGCGCTTTGCAACGGCAAACCGGCAACCATGGCGCATAAAATGCCGGCGCCAATCGACAACTGGTTTGCCGATCCCAAAACCCCGCGATGCTCGTCCGGGCTCACCTCACTGATATACATGGGTACTAAAATCGACACAATCCCCACACCCACGCCTGCGAGCGCGCGTCCGAGAAGCATAGCGCTCAATCCCGTCGCCGACGCGCACGCCGCGCTTCCGACGCCCAACGCCGCCGCCGCCAGCGTCAACGTCGCCTTGCGCCCGAATCGATCCGCCATCCCACCCGCCGCGAACGCAGAAAATATGCACGCAAATAACAGCGATGACACCACCGATGCTTTCGCGCCAACATCCGCGGCGACGCCGATATCTCGTGCGAGATGTTCCAGCGCCGGATTCACCGCGCCCAAGTGATACCCAAAGCTCACACCCCCCAAGCACGCCACGGCGACGGGAAACGCCGCGCGCGCGAGCGCCGCGCGCCCTTCGAGCTTACGCAGCACGAGTCCGTCGCCTTCACCGGCATCGGGTGAGGACGACGGCGAGGATGCGCGCGTCAGCGCACTGCGCTGATGGATCGTCGTGGGCATCATCATCACCGACGACGTATTCGACGCCGCTCGACGCGTCGGCTTGACAAACATCACCGCGCGCGCGGGCGCACGCGTGACGCGCCCGCGCGCCGATCGATCGAACGCCACGCCCGGGGTGAACGGCGAGGCGCGAGGTACACACGCGGCGCGCATGGATGTGACGCCATTGCGACACGCACCATGACGTTGATTCTGTCCACGGTGTCGCGACGCGCGCGCGCGGTTGAACGCGCGACGACGTCTGCGATGGCACACGCGTCGCGTGTGATGGACTGGGCGTCGACGACGCGGTCGGTGTCGAGCGCGTCGCGCGTGGTGTTTGCGAAAGCCAAGGGTAAAGCTGCGGCGAAAGGTTGGTGATTCGGCGTTTCGCGGTCCTCTATGTCGTCGTCGTCGTCTTCGGTATCGTCGTCTCCGTCGTTGCGATGCGCGCCTCGGGTTGACATTTCGTGACTGACCCTTCGCGCGTCTTCCGCGTCGCATCGCAGACGCTGGTGAAGGCAAAGCGGGGACGGTGGCCAAGGCGAGCGCCACGCACGTCTCTGGGTTGAACTATTTAAAGTCTGGCGAAGATCCGGCGATCGGGCCCGATGACGCCTACCCGGCGTGGTTACCAGGGATATTGGACCCCAAAGAGTCGTTAGGGGAGTTTGAGCGACGCATCGCGGGGTTGAAAGAGAATGGTGAGGATTGGCGCGAGACGTTTTCAGAGGCGGACAAGGCGAGGTATACCAAGCTCGTGCGCGTGGCTCGAATGAAGGCGAATAACACCGAGCGCGCGAAAAAGTAGGTTTTAAGCACAGATGATAAAGTAGGTTTGATTTCAAAAACACATCGCGAATGGTGCGTGGAGCACGTTCTGGTCGACGCGAGTATCACGCCGCGACGGCTTCTGGCTCGACGGCGTCCGTTTCGTCGGTGACGCGCTCGTCGTTTATTTGTGCCGCGTGTTCGGCGACGAGCTTTTCCCAACGCAACTTGTCGTACTCCTCTGGAGTTAAGAAATCGGGATCGGCGTACGAGCGCCAGCTCCACATGTGGCAATCGGCGCAAATCGTTTCCGATTCAAACTTCTTTTTCCCTCGGCACCACGACTGCGAAAAGTGGTGTTCCTTCGTATTCGTCGATCCGCACGACAAGCAATCAGGGAACCGTTCATTTTGCTTCCATCGCGAAATCCATTCATCCACAGTCATAATTTTCATCCCCGCACCGACGGAAGGATTGATTTCAACCGGATCACCTAACCAACCGTCCAGCGCGAGGCGAAGACGCGTCTCGTCAGTCATCTCTCTACGTCTCGCGCGCGATCACACAAACACGCACCACTCATAATCTTATTCCACTCCACCGTGTGCACCTTAGCCTTGGGATTCGCATTGACATCCGTATAAATATCCGCACGTAAATCCTCCGCGTACGCGTGCGTAAAATCCTTCGTCTCCTCCGCCTCAGCGCCACCATCAGCCTTTGTCTTCGTAGTCACCGCGTTCGCGGTCGTCGTCGTCGTCGTCGTCGTCGTCGTCGCGAGCCTCGACTTGGTCTTCGCCTTGGACTTGCCCTTCGTCTTCGTCTTCGTCGACGCGATGGCGTCCGATTTCGGCAGGTTCGGCATGGCGTGCGTCACGCAATCAAGATGCATCTTGATTGAGCCATGCGTTTTTTTGTCGCCATTTTC
>Ga0181557_1003809_pt1 | contig 14487 bp, 13 predicted proteins | sample 011ome_23_FD_148632 | JGI IMG/M metagenome (GOLD analysis project Ga0181557, IMG submission 148632) | Coastal salt marsh microbial communities from the Groves Creek Marsh, Skidaway Island, Georgia - 011506CT metaG (spades assembly) | ecosystem: Environmental > Aquatic > Marine > Intertidal zone... | reverse complement strand
AGAATCATGGTGTTCAGGGTGTATCCAAGCCATGAAAGCACCATAAAGGAGATAAACATGGACATGGGGATGGCAAAACCTACAAATAGGGCATTTCTGAATCCTAAGAAGAACATGAGCACAAGAACGACCAACAGAATTCCGAAAATGATGTTGTTGACCAGATCATCTACTTGATTGAGGGTTTTTTCAGAGGTGTCGTTGGAAATGCTCACATCCAAGTTGGAGGGAAGAACTTGGTCTTGCGCTTCCTGAATGATGGTGCGGATATCCTCTGCCGCCTGAATCATGTTTTTTCCAGATCTTTTTTTCACCGAAAGCATCACCACCTCATCGCCAAACATGCGGGCATACGTGGTGCGTTCCTTGTCTTGAAAACTGATTTGAGCTACGTCGGATAGGTAAATTGTTTTGCCTTCTGATTTGACCACAAAACGCTCCAAGTCACTGGGGTTTTCGATCTCTCCAATCACGCGCAGTGTTCTTCTCTGTCCGCTTTGCACCAGATTTCCCGCCGAGACCGTCATGTTTCCGTTGGCAATGGCGCCGAGCACATCGTTAAAACTCACTTGGGCAGCCATCATTTTATAGACATCAACGGCTACTTCCACCTCTTTTTGTTGAACGCCAAGGATAGATACTTCTTTGATTTGCGGTAGTGCCTCTATTTGATCTTTTAAGTATTCGGCAAAATCATTGAGTTTTTCTATAGGAAAATCACCGGTGAGGTTGATGTTCATAATAGGCACTTCCTCAGAGAGCGTCAAATCAAACACATTGGGTTCGACTTTTGACCCATTAAATGTGGGCCAGTCCTCAGAAGCCTTTTCAGCATCCACTTTGTCTTTGATCAATTGTTTGGCGGTCTGAACTTCGATGTCTTCATCAAATTCCACCATGATCATACCGTAGTCTTGTTGCGCTGTGGAGACGATTTCCACCACATTGCGGACTGTCTTTAACTCATCCTCAAGGGGCTCAATGATCAAACGCTCAATATCTTCGGCAGAGTTTCCCGGGTAGGGCACACTGACGTATATATTGGTCTCTTTGATCTCCGGAAAATCCTCCCGAGGCAAGTCGTAATAAGCTCCCAATCCGAGAACCAGGAAAAATGCGATCAACACATAGATGATCGACGGGTTGTCAATGGCCCAAGCCGCTGGCTTGAACAGTTTGCTGACGTTGCGTTCTTGTTTACTGTTCATCTGCTGGAGCAATTACTTTTACTTTTTGGCCATCGCGTACTTTTCTAGACCCCTCTAACACCACCAGTTCGCCAGGGTTCAAGCCGGAAGTGATCTCGATGAGATTTCCTTGGGCCAAGCCAGTGGTTACCGTGCGTTGTTCTGCTTTAGTAACTCCTTCTTGGTCTGGAGTACCCACTACGTATAAGTATTGTTGGCCTTGTGCATTTTCAGACAGGATACTCAGTGGAACCATCAATGCGTTTGGATTTTGGTAATCTCTGATCAATACTCGGGCATTGAGGTTAGGTTTGATTGACTTCTGGGTATTTGGCACCGCAATTTCAGCGCTAAAACTTCTGTTTGATGGAGCGATATAGTTTCCGGTTTCTCGTACCGCTGAGGTGATGGTGTCTCCCAAGACAGGGATAACTACCAACGCTTTGTCTCCTTTTTTAACCTTGCCTATGTATCTCTCTGGAACATCAACGGCTACATACATATCTTGTAAGTTGATCAAGCGAAACAGCGCCGATCCAGGCCCTGGAGCTACCACAGTACCAGGATCCTGAAGCAAGTCATCGATGATTCCAGAAAACGGAGCCTTGATTTCCGCTTTGGCCAAGGTGCTTTCGAGTTGATCTAATTGACCTTTTTGTGCGCTGTAATTGGTTTTTGCTTGTAGGTATTGAATCTCTGAACCAATGTTTTGTTTCCACAGAGCGCTTTGGCGATCATACGTTGTTTTGGCCAGCGCTGTAGCGGCTTTTAATGCAGCTACTTGAGCGCTCAATGCGGTGGCATCTAGGCGCGCAAGCACTTGTCCTTTACGTACTTGTTGCCCTTTTTTTACGAGCACCTCCAATAGGGTTCCCGCAAGTTCAGGGTAAATCAAGATATTTTCTTGGGTAGTCACGTCTCCCTGAAGATCTACATAGTGTTCAAATGCGGCTGGAGCTACATCATGGGCAGTGATCAGTTGCAGGTTATCCGTGGATTCCCAAGCTGACAAGGCTTCTTCTACTTGTTGCAGTTCAGAGGATAACGACTCCATCTGTGTTTTCAATGCAGTACGACGCTCAATCAGGGCTTGTTGATCAGCAGGTAATTCTTCTGCTTTTGGTCCACAAGCAGTGATCCATAGCGCAGCGCTTAAGGCAAATATGATTTTTTTCATGGGAAGGGTTATTTCTAGTCGTTGATGGTTAATGTTTCTAAGGCAGTTTTTGCATTGATAAGGTCGAGCATCGCTTGTAGATAGGTGCTTTGAGCGCCGTAAAGCTGTAATTGGGCTTCCCTGAGCTCAAATCCACTGGCGATTCCCTCTTTGAATTTTATCTGGTTTTTTTGTTCGATACGCTCTGCTAGCTTCAAGTTTTGCCCGGCTGTATGGTAGTTGTCCATGGCCAGTGTCCAGGCGCTTTGTGCTTGTTCCCACTGCAGCAATACTTGCTTCTGGGTTTGAGTCAGGTTATTCTGTGCTTTTAGGTAGGCTATTTTGGCTCTTTTTGTTTTGGCGGCATTTCCCAGTGAAGTGAATAGGGGCATATTGATGTTGACACCCAGAATAGATGAATCAAACCACTGTTGCTGGTTTTGGGTAAAGGCAAATGTGTCCGCAAACGCACTGGAATTGTAGTTGACAAATGTGTTGATGCTGGGCAGCGAATAACTTTTTTGCAATTTTAGTTCAAGGCGCTTTTGCTCTTTGAGATTAACACCCAACTGGTAGTCTATATTCTTGTCCGCTGTAAATTCTTCCGTCACAGGCTCGAGTAGTTCTTGGGCGGCTAGTTTGGCTAGTTCATCGGTTAACTCGATGTGGTGATCCAGCTCAAGTCCGAGCAATACATTCAGCATTTGCTGGCTGATGATCACTACACGGCGGCTGTTTCGGCCTTGATTTTCCAGGTTGGCTAAAGTGATTTGAATTTGTTCGATCGCTTCTTCTTCCACCATACCTTGTGCCCACATCTTTTGGGTCTCCTCAGCCGTTGCTTTGAGTTGCTTGATGTTGTCGGCAATAATTCGCTCGCTTTCCTGGGCAGCTAGAACCCCTGTGTAGGCATTAACTACTGCCTTTTGCACCTCAATTTTTGTTTTGATTTCGGACAGCGCACTGATTTCAATAAAAGTTTTGATCGCTTGTAGTCCGACTAAATAAGATCCGTTAAATAGTTGTTGCCTTAGAGTAGCTGTAGCAGACATCTGTTGTTTTTGACCAAAAGTCACCGGAATGAACGTGCCGGGCTCACCGCCAAAAAATTCACCAGGTAAAAGCGAAACGGGTCTTTTTAGCTGGTTTTGATAGTCTAGGCCACCCTCTATTTGTGGTAATCCAGAGGCTATGGTCACCCATTTTTGCGCGTAAGCATCCCGGACATCCTGTGCTGCGTTGATCATCTGGTTGTTGTGGGCATAGGCGTAACTCAATGCTTGATCCAAGCTCAGTTTGGTGGGTACTTCTTGAGCCCGAGCCACAAAAAGGGTGAGGGAAAGGGCGATAAATAATTTTATTTTCATGACTATGCGGTGATTTGATCGATGATTTCTACGCCTTTAGGTGTGGCAATCCCCCGAAGGTGGTAGGTTAGATGGAGGTTAAACAATTTGTTTTTATCAAAGTTTTCGCTGGGGAATAACTCTTCATGACGCACTGCTTTAAAGCCAGCAAAAAAGATGCGCGTCACAAAGGCTAGATCGATATCTGATCGGTATAATCCAAGTTCAATACCTCTTTTTAGGTTGTTTTGGGTACAATCTTGGATGGTTTGAAACTGTTTGCGAACCAATACAGCAAAAATTTTGGGGTAGTATCTTTGAAGCTGATAGTGGGGGGATGATTTTTCATCCTGTAGCGCTGAGCGAGAAAACTCTTTAATCGCAAACATTTCCTCTATGGGGTTTTTTTCTCCATTACAAATGCAGGTAATCCCCGTGGAAATATGTTCAAATAAGTGGTCTGTAACTGCAGAGACCAGCGCAGTTTTGTCCTGATAAAATTGATAAATGGTTTTCTTGGACATCCCTAGCTCTTTGGCCAGGTCGTCCATAGTAACGCTTTTAAACCCGTGGTTCAGGAATAGCTCCTTGGCTTTAATCAGGATTTCGTTTTGCATAGCGGCGGCAAAAGTACGCCGGAAACTGAGAAAACAATTTTAGTTTCCGCAGTTTTTACATAAAATTAACACAATGCCTCAGACCTTGCGATTCATCAGTTGATGAGCAAAATTTTGAAGTCCTTGGCCAGCGTGTCCAGAAGTGCTTAGTTTATGGCAGCTTTCTAAGGCCGATTCGGTGTATTTTTCGATTAATGAGCGGGTGTATTTATCGGCTCCAGTGGCCCGAAACAGAGACACTACTGCTTCAATTTTATTGGGTTGATTTCTTTTTTCACTGTACCATTGCTGGAGCGCTTCTCGCTGCTTTTCATCGGATTGCTCTAAAGCATGAAGGTAGAGTACGGTTTTTTTATTGTTCAAAATATCTCCGCCAATGGATTTTCCAAAGGTGGCCTCATCGCCAAAACAGTCTAAATAGTCATCTTGTAATTGAAAGGCCAGACCTAAATCTCGGCCAAAGGCATAGATCAGTTCTTGATCCCTAGGGGAGGCTTCAGCGATGATCGCACCCATTTTTAATGCAGCCGCTACGAGCACAGCTGTCTTAAATTCGATCATTTTTATGTATTGGGTCTGACTCACGGAGTGGCTGCTTTCAAAATCAACATCCATTTGTTGTCCTTCGCAGACCTCAAGGGCTGTTTTGGACAAAAGCTGATACAGTGATTTAAAAACTTGGCCCGGATAAACCTCTAGTTGTTTGTAGGCCAAAATCAACATAGCATCGCCGGATAATATCCCTGTGTTCACATCCCATTTAGTGTGTACGGTTGTTTTTCCTCTCCTCAGTGGGGCAGCATCCATGATGTCGTCGTGTACCAAAGAAAAGTTGTGAAATATTTCGATGGCCAGAGCAGCTTGTAGGGCATTTTTTGCGGGAGTGCCAAATGTTTCTGCGCCCATTAAGGCCAAAATCGGACGCATCCTTTTTCCGCCCAATTGCATCATATAGTCGATGGGTGTATAGAGTCCTTCAGGAGTTTTTGGCAAAGGCCACTGAGCTAAATGATCTAAAAAAAGTTTTTGGTAGGATTCAAGGGGCTGCATAAGGCTTGTTTGCCCCAAAAATACACGATTTTATGGCAGACCCTCAGGCCTTTGGCTAAATAAAATTTATATTTGAGCGACTAAAAACGTTCGTGATGATTGAAGAAGTAATCGCTTATTTTGAGACGATTCCCCCAGTTCGGGCAGCCCTGTACGCTTCTTTATTTACTTGGGCACTTACCGCTCTTGGCGCCTCGTTAGTTTTCTTTTTTAAGACGATGAATCGGGCTTTTCTCGACGGTATGTTAGGGTTTACAGGAGGTGTCATGGTAGCGGCTAGTTTTTGGAGTTTGCTGGCTCCAGGTATAGAAATGAGTGACGGAGAAGGGTTCGTGAAGGTAATTCCAGCGGCCGTTGGATTTTTGGGTGGGGCTTTATTTTTGTTTGGTTTGGATAAAGTTCTACCTCATTTGCACATAAATTTTAAGGAAAACAAAACGGAAGGGATCAAAACCCCTTGGCACAGAACTATTTTACTGACTTTAGCCATCACCTTGCACAATATCCCTGAAGGATTGGCGGTAGGTGTGCTTTTTGGTGGGGTAGCTGCAGGGTTTGAAGGAGCCTCCATCGGCGCTGCGGTAGCCTTAGCGTTGGGGATTGGGTTACAGAATTTCCCAGAGGGATTTGCCGTATCCATGCCTTTGCGCAGGCAAGGTTTGAGCAGAACCAAGAGTTTTTTATACGGTCAGGCTTCCGCGATTGTGGAACCATTTGCCGCAGTGCTCGGCGCTTGGGCTGTAATGACCTTTGAACCGATTTTGCCTTACGCCCTCTCTTTTGCCGCAGGGGCTATGATCTTTGTCGTGGTTGAGGAAGTGATTCCAGAAACCCAACAGGACAAATACACAGACATCGCCACCCTCGGGTTTATCGGGGGATTTATAGTCATGATGACGCTCGATGTGGCCCTGGGTTAGTCTTTTCTGCGCCTTTTCTTTAGGCCTTTTCGGAACAGTTATGCCCAACACGGCTTTACTTCGGGTCAATGTATCTCAAATATCCCAAGTAAATGGCACGGTAAAGTGGGCGCTCTACGACAATGAAAACGCCTATGAAAAGCGAACGCCTGCCGTGAAATCTGGAAGTATCCCCGTGACGGGTGACAGCTTGTCTTGGGAGGTTACTGGACTAATTCCAGGGCGATACGCACTAGCCATTTATCAAGACGTAAACAACAATGGAGTGCTTGACCTCAATTTTTTAGGAGTGCCTAAAGAACCTTATGCGTTTTCTGGTTCAAGTGCTTCTAAATGGCTTCCGCCGAGTTTTGCCAAGGCCGCAGTTCAGGTCGCTAAAAATACCCACATTAAAATTTCATTTCCATGACCGAATTACTCACCCATTTTTTAGGCGCTATGTACGGAGCTATGGCGTTAATTTTAGGGGCCTTTGGTGCACATGCCCTCAAAAAAAAGGCGACTGCTGAACAGCTGGCCAGCTTTGAAACAGGCGTGCGTTACCAATTTTATCACGCTCTATTGTTGGTGGTTTTGGGCTATGGATTGGGTTTTCAACACCCCGTAGAATCCTGGGTGGTCACGTGTATTATGGTAGGTACGCCCCTTTTCTCTTGGAGTATTTTCGGGTTGGTTTGGAGCGATATACGCGGAAATAAATGGCGTTTTTTAGGTCCCGTGACGCCGATTGGCGGGCTTATTTTAGCCATAGGCTGGTTGCTGCTGGCCTACGACAGCGTCCGGTTTATCTTCTGATCAGTTGACCTTGCTGAGCTTAAACGCTTCCATGGATTCATTGGGGGGTAATTGAAGCGTATTGCCCCAAAACGATTTGTCGTAGGAACTGAGTTTCGTCCATTCTTTTTGATGATTGGGCTTCCAAGTACTTAGTTCCTCTGACTTGAGTGGCTTTTGGTTCTGTAAAAGGTAGGTGTATTCTTCTTGCGCTTCTGCTTTAAAGTTTACTTTGAAATCTACCTCATTGAGTTTTTTGCTCCCAATGGTTCTGCTTTTGCGCTCCATTAAGGTCAGTGGTCTATCTACACGAACCCATGCTTCTTTTCGGAGCATACCCACATGCAGTTGGTACCCACCTTGGGTATTTGGTTTATAGATGTAATGTCCTTTGTAGCCAGTTACTTTATAAGCAATGCCCAATAAGGCAAATGATTTAATCGGTTTAAGGTTGTTGAATTTGTATTGCACTACCGCGTAGTCCGTTTCATTGATCCACAGCGTACCGTTATATGAGGCCCCTGATTTTGGCTCGAACCGCACCACATATACCCAGTCGTTTTGGTACCACCGGTAATCGATGATTTGAAACCGATACTTTTTATAGTTTTCAAAAACATCGATCTGCCCGTCCTCAGAAAAAAAGGCTGCCTCCTCCATTTCTTTTCGCCATCCCTGGGCTTGCATGGCTTGTCCCGCAGCGCGTTTGATGCGTTCTTGAGCGAGCTGTTCTGGGGTTTTGGCGCTGTCTTTGGCTTTTTTTGAGGAAAACTCAAAGTCATCTTCTTTGAGTTTTTTGCCAAAAACCCCTGACTTCACCTTAAAAAAGTTTCCCGCATCTAAGCCTTTAGTGATCTTTTTTTCCAGTTGTTCTTCGATGTTGGCGATGTCAAATGTTTTGTCTTCATCCTCTAGGATCATTCCTTTGATCATTTCTGTTTGGAGACCAGTAGAGGTTCCGCCGATGACCGCGTGAAACATTCCTTCTTTGTGTACATCAGAACGCGTGGGGATGGATTGCGCTAGATTCTTGAAGAAGGTTTGGTCAAATGCGGGGTCCGTTGACTTTTTTAAGGTGAAATTTGTATTTTGCTTGACGTAGTCTGACCTGCGGATAAAGTACTGAATTTCTTGAGGTTGCTGGCCGAGGTAGTGTTTTTTCATAGCTGCCCTCGCCTTTGAAATCAATTCATCCACCCCAATTTTTTTGTTGGATAACACCACTTCGTTGAGCGAAATGGGAGCGATCGACAGATCCAAGGTATCCCCGGTACCCAGGATAGTAACAGGTTCATTTTTCTGTCCCCAAACCAGGAGCGCAGCACCTAAGAATAAACTAGTGAGCCAATTTTTCATCTGCATCAGGACGATTTCCAGGAGTGAATGTTACTAGTGGCACCCGCAATCAGTGCCGCAATTACCTTTCTTTTTTTTCCCGATCAGTGGACTTATGAGGAAGAAAACCGCAGCCCCTACTATGATATAAACCAATAGATGTTGTATGTCCATCACGATAGGGTTTGATAAGCGATTAAAGCCAGTACATAAGCAATTGAACTCATTAATACCAACTGCGCTGCTGGCCAATACCAGGAGTTAGTTTCTCTTTTTACCACAGCCAAGGTACTCATGCACTGCATGGCAAATGCGTAGAACAGTAAGAGCGAGATCCCAGAAGCTAGGTTAAACAGCGGAGCTCCTGTGACGGGATCTCGCTCTGAGGCCATGCGCTGTTTGATGGTTTCGCCCTCGTCGGAGCCCACAGCATAAAGTGTAGCTAAGGTGCCTACAAATACCTCTCTGGCGGCAAATGAGGTGATGATGGCAATCCCCATTTTCCAGTCAAATCCCAAAGGCCTGACCACAGGCTCAATGGTTTTACCCATCTGTCCGATCAGAGAATGTTCCAGTTTGTAGCTGGAAATCTCTTGGTCGATACGCGTTTGGTCCCATTGGCCAGAGACTACTTCAGGGCGCTCCTGTATGTGTTGTTCGGCGTTTTGAAATGCTTCACTCCAACCGTTAGATCCCATAAACCAGAGCACTATCGATAAAGCCAAGATGATTTTTCCCGCACCCAACACAAAGCTTTTGGTTTTTTCCACCACCGTCAGCCCTACATTTTTTAGTAGCGGCATTTTGTAGTGAGGCATTTCCACCACAAAGAGGGTGCGTTTTTTAACTTTGACGGTCTTGTTCAGCAAGGCAGCCGCCAAAAGGGCCGCAATAAAGCCCAGGGCGTAGAGCGCCATCAGCGTCAAGGCTTGTAGGCTGAGACCCAGGTACGTGGTTTGTGGGATGACCAGGGAAATAACAATCAGATAAACGGGCAGACGAGCAGAACAAGTAGTAAAAGGGGTGACCAGAATCGTGATCAATCGCTCCTTCCAATCCTCAATAGTTCTGGTGGCCATGACCGCAGGTATGGCACAGGCAGTTCCGGAGATTAGGGGTACTAAACTCTTACCGCTGAGGCCAAAGGGACGCATCAGCCGGTCCATCAAAAAGACTACCCGAGACATATAGCCCGATTCTTCTAGCAATGAAATAAACAAGAATAAAAACGCAATTTGGGGCACAAAAATGACAATGCCACCGATACCTGCCATCACACCTTCAGCCAGTAAATTGGTCAGCACCCCGGGAGGTAACGTCGCTTTAATCCAATCGCTGCTTTGGGCAAAAAAGGAGTCGATCCAATCCATAGGAATGGAACTCCAGGTATAAATCGCTTGAAATATGGTGCTTAGAATGACCAAAAAGATCAGGTATCCAAAGACTTTGTGGGTGAGAATTCTATCGATGCGCTCCCGAGTTCCTTTGGCTGCTTTTTGATCGACGACTAATGATTTTTTTAGGGCATTGTTGATCAATTGATACCGGAGTATGGTCTCCCTTTGCTGTAAACGCTTCAGGTCTGCTTTTGATTTGGTTTCAAAAGTAGCTTCGGGAGTTTGGTAGGTTTTTTCCAAGGTGGAAAAGTTCACGTCTTGGGTGATGACCAACCAGAGTTTATACAGCGACTCTTTGGGATAGGTGTTTTTCAGCTTGGCAAAATAAGCGGAGTCGATACAGCTCGGATTGAGCAATGACTGGGTAGAGAGCTGTGCGTGGTCGATTAAAAATTGTTTGATCTGGTCAATGCCTTCCCCTTTTCGGGTGCTCACTAGAGCGATTTTGGTGTCCAAATCAATTTCCAGTTGTGCGGTGTCGAGCTGAATCCCTCGTTTGGACATCTGATCGGCCATATTGATCACCAACAGCGTCGGGATATTCAAATCTTTGATTTGGGTGAACAGCAATAAATTGCGTTTGAGGTTCTCCACATCTGCAATGACCACCGCTACATCGGGATAATCCTTATCGTTTTTGTTGAGCAGTAATTCTACCGCAACACTCTCATCCAAAGAGGTTGAATTTAGGGAGTAGGTCCCAGGAAGATCTAGTATGTGGGCCTTCAGGTTCCGACTTAAGCGGCAAATCCCTTCTTTTTTCTCTACCGTGATCCCGGGGTAGTTACCCACTTTTTGGTTTAACCCAGTTAACTGGTTAAACACCGAGGTTTTTCCGGTGTTGGGATTCCCAATTAAGGCTACATTGATGCGCTTACTCATGATGTTGAACCAAGGTGACCACAATATTTTCGGCTAGTGACTTTCGGATAGCTAGGTGTGTCCCGTTGACGTCTATATATAGGGGATCACCCAGAGGAGCTACCTGAACTAATTCAACTAAATTCCCAGGAAGACAGCCGAGTTCAAACAGCTTGATGGGCAGGAAATCATCCGGAAATTCTTGAATTATTCCTTTCTGTCCTTTTCTTAGGGAAGCTACGGTCGCCTTCAATTTTTATTTAGATTGATTATAAGCAGTGGACAAAAATACACAAAACTGAGGATTGGCCGCTCTTTTTTAGGATTAATTGCGGGGGGCTTGCGCCTCTTCTTCAAGTTCTTTGAGCAGTTGAATATCGGCTTTAAGCTGTTGCATGGCCTCTGCTGAGGTTCCGTCGTAGTACCCCCTAATCTGTTTTTTGCTATCTACCAAGACGAAGTTTTCTGTGTGGATCATGTCAAACGGACCACCGTCCCCATCGGTTTTGACTACGAGGTAAGACTTTCTGGCCAGCTCATAGAGTTTTTTCTTGTCGCCAGTGACCAGGTGCCATTTGCCGGGGATGGCCCCTTTCTTTTGAGCATAGGCCTGCATCACCGGAACGGAATCGATCTCTGGAGTTACGGTATGGCTTAAAAAAAGCACGCGTTCATCTTGGGCGTATTCCCGCTGTAGTTCACTCATGTGATCGCTCATCACCGGGCATATCGTCAAACAGGTGGTAAAGAAAAAATCGGCGACATATATCTTTCCGTCAAAGTCAGATTGGGTGATGGTATCTCCCTGCTGGTTGATCAATGAAAAGTCTGCAATTTTGTGGTATTTCTTGACGTGTTGCAAACTGTCGGCCACCAAAGACACATCTACCTGATTGGGCTGATAAATCGGCAGTGTTTTTTTGGGCTTTAACGCTTGGTAAAACAGAGAAACAACCACGGCAGAGACGACGGCCAATGCGATAAAAAATTTCTTGTAAGCGCCTAAAAAGGATTTCATGCCCCAAAGATACTGCAGTCAGCTCAGCTTTAAAAATAACCCGGGTTGTTTTGGGCTTGGTGGCGAATGACGTACTTTTGAGCTTTAAAATTTTGACCATGAGTCCTATTGCGATCCAAGCCATACAATTTCTAATCAGCCTTTCCCTGTTGATCGTGCTTCACGAACTCGGCCACTTCATACCCGCTAAGTTGTTCAAAACACGCGTGGAAAAATTCTACCTCTTTTTTGATGTAAAGTTTGCTCTTTTCAAGAAGAAAATCGGGGAGACAGAATACGGTATTGGTTGGCTTCCGTTGGGAGGTTATGTCAAGATCGCTGGAATGATCGATGAGAGCATGGACACCGAAGCCATGAAACTACCGCCACAGCCCTGGGAGTTTAGAACCAAACCAGCTTGGCAGCGACTGATCATCATGTTGGGCGGAGTCACGGTCAATTTCATTTTGGCGGTATTGATTTTCATCGGAATGGCATTTGCCTACGGCGAACAGTATATCGTGAACGACAGTTTAAAGGACGGTATTTACGTGTCAGAACCCGCCCTGGGAGATAAACTAGGGATACAAACTGGGGATAAGATCCTAGCTGTCGACGGACAACCCGTAGAGCGTTTTAGTGCCTTATTTCTGGAAATTGTCAACGGGAATTCACTCACTATTGAGCGCGATGGTGCGCTGATTGAACAGGAAATCCCCGTGGATTTTATCGCCACCTTACTAGAAGATGAGGAAAAAGCTAGGTTTCTAGGCTTTAGACAGCCTTTTGTCGTTCAGGAAATCAGCTCAGACAGCCCCAACGTGGGTGCTGCTTTGCAAGAAGGAGACCAGATGATTTCTGTCAACGGCACTCCTTTCTATTATGTAGATCAAGCAGATCAAGTACTGTCCCCTTATAAAGGTAAAAAAGTGGAAGCGGTATACGAACGTAATGGTGCCCTGTTGAAGGATTCATTATGGGTCACCGATGAGGCCAAATTAGGGATTGCGCTTAAACCCCTTACCATGCAGGAATATGTAGACAAAGGCTTGATGTCTATAGAAACTAAAGAATATGGATTGATTGAATCGATCCCTGTAGGTATTGACCGGGGCATTTCTACCCTTAGCGGATATGTGAAACAGCTCAAGAAGATATTCAACCCAGACACGGGCGCTTACAAAGGGGTAGGAGGATTTGCCGCCATCGGTGGACTCTTTCCAGATACGTGGGACTGGCAAGCCTTTTGGGGCACCACTGCGTTGATCTCCATTATTCTGGCCTTTATGAACATTCTGCCCATTCCAGCCCTGGACGGGGGTCATGTAGTGTTCTTGCTCTATGAAATCATCAGTGGGCGCAAACCCAGCGACAAGTTCTTAGAATACGCGCAAATGGTTGGATTTTTCCTACTTATTGCCCTGTTGCTCTTTGCCAACGGAAACGACTTATTCAAACTCTTGTTCAAATAGCACCTCAACCCGAATTTTTGTTTTGCGAATTACAAAATTCTTGTATATTTGCAGCCGCTGTAACGTCCAACAGGCACTCAGCGGGCACATAAATTCCTCCTTAGCTCAGTTGGTTAGAGCATCTGACTGTTAATCAGAGGGTCCTTGGTTCGAGCCCAAGAGGGGGAGCCATATTAGAAAAGCCATCGAAAATCGATGGCTTTTTCTTTTTCTAAAAGGCTTTAATGCGGTTGCATTTATTGAATAAAGAATATAGAACAATTAATCTATAAACTTCTTAGCTATTCTCTATAATATAAGTTAAATGCTGACTTAAAGGATCAGGTTCTGCATAGACGTACTTCTCGTACCATAGAGCCAACTCAGCCATTACGGGTAATAGTCCCATACCCATTTCGGTTAGAAAATAGTATTTGATATTCTTTCTATCCTTATCTTTTTTTAAATCGATAATGCCATATTCTTTAAGGGTTTTCAATCGAGTAATTAAAACGTTTGAAGCAATATTTTCAGGAGAAGATAAAAAATCAGAATAGGTATTTTTACCCATTAATAAGTCACGAACAATAATAAGGGACCACTTATCTCCAATTAATTCCAGGGATGAACTTAATGGACAAGGAGACCTAAAATCAGTTTTATTCATTAGCAGTATTTATATCACAAAAATAATAATTTACTGTGAAGTAAACACTATTCCATTGGTCTCATCCACTGCACTATGCGAACTACTTTCTCGTTCTCAACATGAATTCTCTCAAAATAATGACCAGAAGATGTACTGCCGTCTTTGTGTGTAATAACCTGACTATAATTAATCTCGACCACTGTATAATTCTCTGAGCCTTCAACAGCTATCGGTGTTACATTGTAAACAGTTCTATCAATAGATTTAAATGTTGACTGTATTTGATCAATAAAAGCAGTATTTGTAGCATCCACATCAACTATCCCAGCCATATCGCCAGGATGGAATTTTACAACATCTGCAGATAATTCAACCATCCGTTGAGAGTTCAAATTTGTATACGCATCGAATAATTCCATAGCAACTTCAAGGTCTTTTTCTGAACCAATTATCGCCTTTTTACTAGTTCCGTTGGCATTAAAAACACCATCGTTTAAGTGCCAAACACCCCCTGAATTTTGAACATTCATACTTTGGCTTCCACAACCTATTAGGATTGCTGAAAAAAGAATAAGTGAAAATATTTTTTTCATAATAAAATTGTTTGTTGTAATTTACAATAATATTAACAATCTGAACAAACTAATTATGAAAAATTTATTGTTTATTCTGTCCCTCCTATTTTTCAATTTATCTACTGCACAAGTCGTGACCTTAATGTATGTAGAGGTTGCAAACGAAAACCAA
>Ga0181557_1003807_pt1 | contig 14494 bp, 15 predicted proteins | sample 011ome_23_FD_148632 | JGI IMG/M metagenome (GOLD analysis project Ga0181557, IMG submission 148632) | Coastal salt marsh microbial communities from the Groves Creek Marsh, Skidaway Island, Georgia - 011506CT metaG (spades assembly) | ecosystem: Environmental > Aquatic > Marine > Intertidal zone... | reverse complement strand
AAGCATGACCCCCTTGGTATGGTTACCTGCAAAAGCTTTTACTGAAGAAGCAGAGCTTGCCCGATTCCTCGCCCTTTGCGACCAAGCTGGCCATCATCCTGCCGTAAGTTTTTATCCAAACGGGATCGGTGAAGGTATGCAAACTCTCCTAAGCTGTTCCCCCACCCCCCCCATCCTAACGCTAGCTACACAGCCAGACGCCAACCCACTTACTGGGTACAGGTCGCTGGTATCAAGTTGTGACAGGTCTGGGCTTTCCCTTCCACTGTGGATTCGTAACCATGACATCATGCGCTTTTCATCTGCCAAGCTTTTTTCGGGCCGCCTCCTGGATGCCTCCATCTTATCAGGTTCATTACTTTGCGACGGATTGGGGGATATTATTTCAGTGGAAAACCTTGATTCTTTGGATCGTAACCGGGGAATGGCCTACAATATTCTCCAAGGAGCCCGGGCCCGTATATCCAAAACGGAATTTGTCGCATGCCCAAGTTGTGGTCGTACTTTATTCGACCTACAAAGCACAACACAAAAGGTAAAAGCCGCCACAGGCCACCTCAAAGGAGTAACGATTGCAGTTATGGGCTGTATCGTGAATGGCCCTGGAGAAATGGCGGATGCAGACTTTGGCTATGTTGGATCTGGACCCGGAAAAATCGATCTCTATGTTGGAAAAAATCGGGTAAAATCTGCTATCGCTGAAGCTGAAGCAGTTGACCGATTAATCAATCTCATACAAGAAGAAGGTAAATGGATCGATCCTTAACCAACCAAACCCCTGATATTTCTCAAGCCGACCCTGCACTTCAGGACAGGATTCTTGCGGGCCATACTGCCGTTCTTTCCCAAGTTGAATACTTTCGGGCAAATTTCGGAACGGCTCAAAGCCGGTGGAAAAAAGACGGGACTCGGGTAACGGATGTTGACGAGGCCATATCCCGAGACCTCTTTGCGGTGCTTTCTGCCAGTTTTCCCGATGACGACTATTGCTCCGAGGAATCAGTTGAAACCGCTGAGCCCTCTCCCTTACTCGCCGAATTCGCCTGGATCCTCGACCCTGTAGATGGTACAAATAACTATGCTGTGGGAGTTCCGGAATGCGGAATTTCTTTAGGACTTCTTCGGCATGGCATGCCGGTATATGGGTTTATTTATGATTTCGGCCGTGATAACTTACTTCAGGGCGGGAAATCATTTGGTTCGATTGAAGGCACTACACCTGTGAAGGCCTCCACGGGATTGGTTAATGAAAAGCTTACCTTTTGCATGCATTTCCCCATCCCGACAAAAGAATTGGATAACCTACGCGAAGCCCTACAGGAATGGCGTATTCGTTGTCCTGGTTCTGCTGCCGTTGGCCTCGCCAATGTAGCCACGAGTCGCCTTGATGGATGCTTAGAGTACCGAGCCAAGCCATGGGACTGTGCCGCTGGATACCCGATTTGCGAAGGAGCCGGGGCCTCTTTTCACTTTCTTTATGAGCCCGCCTTCCCGATGAAGAAATTCAGTTCCTCTATGGGGTCATGCCCCTTTCGGGTTGGGTCTGAGATTTTTCATCAAAAAGTCTGTCACGCACTCAATCTTCCGGCTGGAGCTACTTAATTCACCTTGACCATTTTCCCTCACTTGGCATATAAAAGATGTCATTGATGCGGGCATAGTTTAGGGGTAAAACCCCAGCCTTCCAAGCTGGTGTCCTCGGTTCGATTCCGAGTGCCCGCACCATTTCTTCCGTCTACTTAGAGTTAACTGTTTTCGTCACAATTAAACACGCTAAGTTACAACAAGTTTGGCTTTATTTTTCCATGTTTCGATTTGTTTACTTTTGTACAAATGACTGACGGGGTCCGTTTAAATCCCCGCCCTGTATCCTACAATCGATTTGCCCACAGGAAAAAATTTCGACAATGGCGAAATTCGGCTAATCAAGGAGGAATCTTAGTCTTCAACCGCTTGCAGGAGGAGAGAGATATGGATGCTGAAGTCTTAGCCAAGGCAGCACTTGGCACAATCAACGACTGGCTGGACGAGGAGATTGTCGGCCTTGAGTCTCTTGAGAGTTAGTCCTCGTCATTATCCTCGTTATTAATGTGAATCAACCTCAATTACTCGACTGGTTTACTTTTACAGCTTTCGTCCAATCTTTCATAATTTTCTTCATGTAGCTAATTTTTGAACTATCGAGTGATAATACACCCAGAATCAACATCTTTTGATTTGTCAGTACATAGCTTTGTAAGATTATTTCTGAGATAACCTTATCTCCGAGTCTAGATTTATTAATGAATAAGACGGCAAAGCTGTCATCTTTAATATCATATGGAGGAAATTGCTTAAGATTTTGAATTTCATAACTGCCAATATCTGTACCCTTATCTGCATTAAAATCTTTGTAGTTTTCATTTTTTGAAGCTACTTCAAGTTCCAATAATTCTTGCCGTAATTTTTCTACCTCACCATCAGGTTTCCTAAGCATCTCCAGTATTTGAAGAAACTCTTCCTTTGTATAACCTTCCTCAATTCCTTCATTTATATGACGAACTATTAGAACGAAAGGGTCTTTTTTCCAATTTTCAGAAAAATTTTCATTTTTAAGGTTATTAAAATCTCTCTCCCTGATAAAAAATAAATGATTTGTATACATTGGACTTTTGTGGAGGCGAGAAAGATTTTTTCCTAAGTATGTTTCACTTGCATTCTTAAAACCTATCGGAGTTGGAATAACTAATCTTTTTCCTCCTACCATTATGTCGGTTATGTCAGAAGCAGAATCATATTGTTCCAAGTTTCTAGATTCTTCACTACAAGAAATTAACAAAGTTAAAAATAGGAAAAGGGCCTTTTTCATTCCCCCACCAAACCACCTCAACGTAGCATCGTCAAGAATCTCATTTTATTATCCTAATCGCTTGCTCCTGCACAACCCGCTTACTATCGTTTAGTAAATAAACCCTATAAAGACTACCACCAGTAGTAGAATATTTGTTATCCTAGCAGTCTCTTTCGCAGTATTAGTAACACTGCCGTTATTCGGTAAGCAATCCGAGCTGTACGACCAAGAGAAGCTTGCATGGGAGATAGAAGGACAAGTGAAAGTGGTTATGAGGGACGTCACGAGGTAGGATATATTGACCAGCAGTTGCTCTAATCGTTCTTTCTTCTTCTGATAACAAATATGTTAAGAGGGGTCACAAGATAAGCAATCGTTACGGTCTTGGAATAAAGATATTCACGATAGGGGGAAAGGGAACGCTCTAGCAGCTCACCTAACCCAAGTGCAAGCGAAGAAAAGGTTTTTTGGATTACTTCAAGCGGTAAGTCTCATAACAGCAGTTGAAGGTACTATGGGACAACTAAGAGCGGTAGGTATCTACTCATATCCTATTGTATTTATGAAAGGCGGCGGGTAAGAAAAACAGATCGAAGGATTACAATGGCCGATTCGCATTCTCATAAATTCTGAGAAATGTGATATCACTTTTTCCTTCACTTCTCTCCTACCAGATCAGATTGGCGAAGCATTAATTTCTGCTTGATTCTACTCCAATGGTGTTCACTATTTTGAAATTTAGTGATAAAAACTTGGATTATCGTGATCTGAATGGAAGTACATCCAATTACTTGAATTGGCCATATTAGAAGGAAAGATAAACACCCTTCTGTAACCACAAACTCCGATCTTTTGGAGTGTGATGCCAACCATTAGTGTGGTTCAAAAATGCCCAAAGAAGAACTCATTAACCTGATCATCATTTCCAAAATTATCCAACGATTCAGTTGAGTCATTATGACGCATGCATGATAGGGTAAAATAAAAAATAGGGTCATTTTTACCTACATCAAGGAATTATTTTTTCATTAAATCATGATTATCAGTGATTAATAGATGGCACAGGAATTGCAAAATATTGAAAATAAACTCTAACCAAAGGATAAAATCATGAAAATCAATAACCAATATGAAATCAGTCCATTCGGGAATACTTTTGATTCCCTTTTCTCATTCTTAACCCGCGACAATTCTCTACCTGTACTAGATTTCCAACAAACCGCTTATGAAAATGTAAGAATCACAAACGAAGAGAAACAAGTAAAGGTGGAATTTATAGTTCCAGGCTGGAAGAAAAATGATTTAAAACTATCTATCGAAGGACAAAAACTTTCGCTCTTGACTGACTCCAAAAATCAAGACCTATCGATATCACCTTTCACTAGGGAATTAAATATTGAAGTTTCCCTAGGAAACAGGCTGGATACTACAAAAGCCAATGCAAAGCTACAAAATGGGATTCTTACTGTCCTAATCCCTGTTTTTAAAGAGATAAAAGGGAGAGATATTAAGATCAATTAACTTAGCACTCACTCCCCTTTCTTTAGGCCGGGAAGGGGAGTGATCAAAAGCATTACCTACAGTAGCTATCCTCCCTTTTGGTAGATCGACAAAATACCTGAATTTTTTAATTGAGCAAAGTATGAAGTCCGCCTGTGCATTCATTCTTTGCCCTTTTTCCCTGAGCCTATCACTTTGGGCTAAACCGCGGGTGCTTTACATGGGGAACCACTCTACTAGTGTCTTCTCTAAGTAGAAAGTCACTACTTCCTCTTACAGTCAAGAGATACGCTAAAACAAATCATAAAGATCTTGTAAGTTAAAACGGGTTGGGGTTTCAAAATCTTTTAGAAGCATTGTAGCCTCACTGAAATCATGATTTCTGGCATATTCACTGGGCGTCACCACACACATCATCCCTGCAGATAAAGCGGCTTGCATGCCGTGCCGCGTATCCTCAAGCACAACGCAGTCCATCGGATCAACTCCACACTGTTCCGCCGCCATAAGGTAAATGGCCGGGTTGGGTTTTTTATAAGGAGTATCATCTCCCCCGCACAGAGCAGCTAAGCTAGTGGTAAAACCAACACCCAGGGCGGCATCGAGTACTTTAAAGGCCGCCTCTTTTTCACAAGCCGTGCCAATCGCTAAAGGTACACCTGCTTTTTTAATTTCAGCAAACAACCTGGCCACACCTGGTCTCAAACAGAGGGTGCCATGATCAAGGTCGGAGGTAATGAGTTGAAGATATAATTGTGTTTTTTTATCATACATTTCCCTCTTAAACTGAGCAAATTGCGTTTCGGGTTTACCCAACCAGGAGAACACTTCCCGCAGTTTACCCCCCCCCATCACAGTAAGCCGGTCTATGTAATCTTGCTTGGACCAGAAAACATCCAAACCTAACTCTTGAAACAAAAGGTTGTAGGCCCGGCGATGATAATCCTCAGTCTCGACAAGCGTACCGTCTAGGTCGGAAATTATGAGTTTCAACGCCATGGCCTATCTCTCAGTTTAAATGGCAGAGTTTTTGAAAATCATGGTATTTCTCCGCATAATAATCAAGTCGATCAGAACAGGGCTCAATTTCCTGAACTCGTTTCACCATCATTTTTGACATTTCGCTAACTTTTTGATTTCTAAAGCCTGCGGCTGCAAGAATAGCAGCCCCAAAAGCAGAGTGGGCATGAGCCGGTACCTGGATACACTTTCCATGAACATCTGCCCTAACTTGTAAACCAAGAGCACTCTTGGTGGTTCCTCCCATGGCAAAAAGAGAGCCTCCTGTGTTTGCACCAAGACTTCGTAAAAGATCAAAACTCATTTTTTCCGTGTAAGCAATACCTTCGAGGCAAGCTAGATAAACCTCTTCATCACTCGTAGCCACAATAGTTTGAAACGGTGTAAATTCTTTCTTTGAAATCGGCATCCTCTCCCCCTTACGGACCGAGGGGTAAAGTAACCCTTCAATGGACAAATCAGACCCTTGCAGGGACTTTTCTATTTGCGACTCTCGGCCGGAGAATTTTTTTCTAATCACTTCAGCCCCTGCGTTAGATGCTCCACCCGGTAGCCATGCTCCATCCGGGTGCTTGTGACAATAAATTCTCCCGCCTTCATCCAATATTTTCACAGATGATAAACCTTTCACTGCCAAGGTGGTTCCAATAGTGGAGGCCCAATCCCCATCCTCACAAGCACCGGATGCATAAAAAGCAGCATTGGAATCAGTAGAACCGGAAACCAAAAGGATTTCTTTAGTGAGGCCCCATTTTTTTTGATGAGATTTATGGAGCACACCAAAAGTACGCCCGGGTTGAATAATCTCAGGTAATTTGATTCCATCAAGAATTTCATGCTTCTGCCATTCTTCCAGGTCTAAATTTACTCCCGTCTTCATTGCATTAGTGAAATCAGTGGGTATCTCCACCGTACCCGCCAGCCAGGCAAAAAGAAAATCAGATGCATGCATAAAAAGAGTGTCTTTCGGTAAAGATAAATTCTTTTGCATCCAAAGTATTTTAGGCAAAGCAAAGGTGGGGGAACAATCGCCATTGAACACAGTTTTGCATTGTTTTGCCTCCTCGACCGAGCGCATATCATTATGCATTAAGGCAAAGGCAAGGGCCTGACCTGAAGGTGAAACAGGTAAGACTGTACCCGAAGTTCCATCAATGGAAATCGAGCGAATATTATCTTTGAGAGTAAGGGTGAAAATCTTGTGTAAACAAATCTCGAATGCCCCTATCCAGTCATCCGCAGACTGCTCAGATCTGCCTGGAGTCGACGATTGGTTGATGCAGCTCAATGGAGCACTGGCCTCGGCTTCAATCTCACCCGCATCGTTCACCACCACACAACGACAGCCTCCCGTACCTAAATCTACACCCAAATATGCCATTTGCTATTTCAATCATTTTCGCGATTACAGGGCGAGAAAGATTCTATCATTCTAAAATAATCAGTGAAATCAAGTTGAGTATTTCCAAAGCTCAAATTTAATAACAAACTATGAACACTTTCCAATCCAGCACCATTGACAGAACCAAAAACTACAGCACTTTAATTGACGCCCTCCGTCTGACCGGCGAAAGGTTGTCACTGGAAGAGACCGAATACCAGTGGGGGCACATGGGACAATGCAACGCAGGTCATTTAATCCAAACCATCACGGGCATGAGCAGTTTTGAAATTGTTCAAAGCGTGGAATTCAAACTAGATGAGTGGTCTGAGCATGCCAATGACTACTGCTCAAAATCCGGATGCAAAGTGGAAGACATCTTTCATCAAGTGGAAAAGCTTGGAATGACTCACGAAGATATTGTGAAACTGGAAAATCTGTCAGACCCCGAGGTGCTGCATAACCTGGAGGGTGGGTTTCAATACTTAGAAAGAAATAATAAAGACCATGTGGTTCTTTACATGAACAGTTACGCTAACCTGCTCGAAAAAAAGTAACCTTTTTCTTTGCTCCTTGCATGCCTTACCCCTGAAGTGATAGGCATGTCACTTAAATTATGTTCGTGTATGCCAGAAATTTAATAGGTTTATTTCTTCTCGGTCTTTTGCCTGCCATTGCAAAGCCAACCCCCCCAACATTCACAACTACAAATGACCCTAGACTACCTGAAGGTTTTGTATTTCAGGGAGAATACACGGGCAGCGGTTACGGTGCTCAGGTCATTCATTTAGGTAATGGCCACTTCCAGGTCGTGCTATTCCCCGGGGGCCTACCAGGTGCTGGGTGGAAGCAACCGAACAAATGCCTAGTTTCTGGAACCTTGATGAAATCCATGGTTCTTTTAAAACAAGCTGATGGGAACCGTTCATATTTGGCCACCGACCCTTTGCTCTTTAGTGCCACCCAAAAATTTCCCCCTACAGGTCAAAAAGCATACTCAGGAAGTATTGAAAATGAGGTGATTACCCTGCTTGGGGCGGACGGTGAAAAGTTGCATCTAAAGAAAACTCAAAGGAAAAGCCCGACACTTCTTGCTTCCCCCCCACCCGACTCCATCGTTCTTTTTGATGGCTCGAATAAAGAACATTGGCATGGCGGGCGAATCGATCCTAAAACCAAACTTTTGCACACAGATGGGAAAAGTATCCAAACCCGAAAAAAATTTAACAACTACCAACTCCACTTGGAATTCATGATCCCATTTCGCCCGACTGCACGGGGTCAACAAAGAGGCAATAGTGGCATCTACAACCTCGGCATGTACGAGAATCAGATTCTTGATTCTTTTGGCCTCGAAGGCTTGCACGACGAGTGTGGCGGTATTTATTCCCTGGCAAAGTCTAAAGTTAATGCCTGCCTGCCTCCATTATCCTGGCAAACCTATGACATTGATTTCACCAATGCCAAGGTAGAAAATGGCAGCAAGGTAGCCGATGCCCGTATTACCGTAAAACTTAACGGGATTCTTATCCATGATAGTTTTCCCATACCCAACAAGACAGGTGGTGCCAGAAATGACCCGGAAGGCACACCTGGAGCGATCAAACTCCAGGGTCACCAAAACCCTTTACAGTTTAGAAACATTTGGATTGTCGAAAAATAAGACGCCCTCTGATTCCCTTCTAACTTTTTCCTTTTCTATTCACATTATCGCGGCAAGAATTATATTTAGTGTATTTATTGATTTAAGGTGAAAAACGAGGTAGGGTTTCCTGTTATGAAGATCAAAAAGAAAGAAGAGGAAAGATTTTCTATTGGAGACTTAGTTGTAGAAAAAAAAACGCAAAGAAATCAAAAAAGGATTGGTGAGATTATTTTTGTACGCGTAGGGCGAAAGAGGAAGCTTGAAATGGTTGAACTTAACAAACATGACCTTAGGCCCGTAGAAAAAGGTAGCCTAGATGGCCCCAAAATTTTCTCGCTGGATGAAACCGAATGCAAAAAATTAAATCTCTTCAGGTTTAAAGAAAAAAGAACATTCCAGGTAGGAGATATTATAAAATTCTCCAAGCATGGTCGGTCCAGGTTTGGTATCCTGACCTCTTTCATTCACCCAGATGGTTTGTATTCAGACTCCTTTGAAAAGGGATACAACGGGAAAGACTTTCTGGAATGCATTGAAATTTTACCGAAAAATGGCTTACCCCGGAAGTTGGATGCAAAAAACAAACCTTATATATTCTTAGCCACACCCAAACATTCCAAGTGCTGTGTTATTATCCCAATGGATAAAGATGGAGGTGTTAGGATCAAGGAAAGATCTTTTTTGCTTAAGTAACATCCCCATATTTCTAAAACTTACGCCTACCAGCTTTTGATAAGACTTTCCCAATACTTATTCATTGAAACGGAGTCAGCAAAAGATTTTATCACTGATGCTTTTTCATCCATCGGGTCATGGTATAAGAACTCGATTTTATTTTGAGATTGAAGTTTTTTAAAGAGGTAAACCTGGGACTTATTTACACAAACCGGATTACCGTCTTGATCAACCCCGGCTTTAATTACTGACAAAGTTGCTTCCGATTTTTGGAAAATTGCACCCATCCCCAAAAAAGCAATAAGGAAGAAACTGAGGCCGAGAAATAATCTTTTATTTTTATTCATATATAATAGGTGATTTTGTAAGTTATAATTAGTAGACATCGTACTTATCACAGAAAAACTCAAAAATATACTTCATTCACAAAAAACTTCCTTAAATAAAATACCAACCGCTCATCATTTTATTCATCCTTATTTCTAAAACTATAAAATATATATTTCAGTCCTTTTCACTTTTACACCAAGAAGAGCTACTCACGTGGGTAAAAAAAAATGCAGATAGAGTAGCATGGTCAGGGAACACCTTTGGTGAAAATTTCACATTAGCTGCCTTTAACCAACACCTTACAAGAAGGGATATCTCGGCATTCTCATTCACGGACTCCACTCAAAAATTAATCTCCTACGGGGAAGTTGTTATTAAAAATACTACAACTGCCTCGATTTGTCGCGTCATTGTAAACCCCAAATTCCGGGGGCAAGGCTTGGGCGCATTATTTTGTGAAACTCTAATAAAAAATATAAAATCCAAAAAAACTTTCAGAACAATTTCTCTCAATACTTTAGCCACCAATAAGCAAGCCATTGCTTGCTACCAAAAAGTCGGCTTCCAGATAAAAGCCAAAAAACAGAGTTCGATTAAAGTGGGTACACGATATCTCAATACTGTCATTATGGAGAAGACCATACAACCATGTCATGGTTCCCGTTTGCTAATATAAGCTCAATTCGGAAAGGCTAAGGTTGTGCTTTTTTTAGAAAACTTATAAGAGAGAGTATGAATTCATTTAAAAGCTCACGACCAGCTGGTTTTAAATCTATTATTTGTTTTGTATTCCTATTGGTATTGCTTGGAGTTTCACGATATCTACCCCTCGATTACCCTCAACTTTTCAATTTCACACCCGTCCTGGCTATTTTTCTTATATCTGGCTCTTACATAAAAGGATACCTTGGTTGGTTCACACCAGTACTCAGTGTAATGATCACTGACTTTGCCCTTTCTCAGAACTACGGACAAAATTTATTTGAACCTTTCATGTTGGCGACATTCCTTTCTTATTTGCTCATTTTTATGCTCGGTAGGTTTATGGGCTCTCATCGAAATTTGCTTACAGTTGCCACTCAGGGAATTCTTGCCGCTTTGGGGTTCCACCTGATTACCTGTCTATTCGCATGGTGGGCTAATCCAGCTTATGCCAAAACTATAACTGGCGTTATTCAAGCGACTATATGGGGGGAGCCTGGTTATGCCCCTGCTTATATGTTCCTTCGAAATTCCCTTCTAAGCACCGTTTTGTTTGCGACAGCTTTATCCATCGCCGCCAACTATTTCTTAAACCTGAAAACGACAAGCACTTCTCAATCAATTAAGCCAAGCACCGCAAGCTCAACTGATAGCTTAAAAATTACTTAGAAATTCTCTGCCTGACCGCTTCGAACAAGCAAACACCAGTTGCCACCGATACATTGAGGCAGTCCACTGTACCACTCATTGGTATCTTCATCAATTGATCACAATTATCTGCAGTTAAACGCCGAATTCCAGTTTCCTCTGCGCCTACAACGAGGGCAAGCGGACCTGTGACATCTACCTCATAAATGGAAAGTTTAGCCTGGTCACTGGTGCCAACCAACTTGATCCCTCTCTCTCTTAGTTGCTTCATAACCCTGGACAAATTCCTCGCCCTCATTAATCGTAGAGATTCGGCAGCACCAGCGGCAACATGACGAACAACATCCGTCAGGCCCGAAGAACGATCCGCAGGCATAATCACCATACTGATGCCTGCCGCATCCGCAGACCGCAGGCAAGCACCCAAGTTACGGGGGTCCTGAACTTGATCAAGGATCAGGATGAAAGGATCGCTTTTGAAATCATCAAGAGCCTGCATTCCTTCCTCTTCAGACAAAGTTGAAATACCGGCGTCAGGGTTTGCATGAGTCCTGCGCCCAAGGGCTTTTGAGAAACGTTTAGCCACCGCTGAAAGCAGACAGAATCATAAATAGCTATGAATTTTATTTACTCGTGAAAATCAACACCTGCGGATGTGGCAGACACATACTTTTGACGGATACAAAAATCACCAAATTTCTCACCAGCCTTTCTCTCTTTAGCAAAACATTCTAAAATAGGCTCAAGGCATGCTAGAATTTCATCATGGGTGATGGCAGGCTTATAAAGCTTGTTAAGCCGCATACCGTCAAAGCCTGCCCCCAGGTAAAGGTTGTACTTCCCGGGTGACTTGCCGACAAGCCCGATTTCACCAAGAAATGGTCGACCGCATCCATTGGGGCAACCGGTAGAACGAATCGCTATAGACTCAGCACGGAGTCCAAGGCGGTCAATAATTTTATCCAGGTCATCAATCAAGGTCGGCAAGTAGCGCTCACTCTCTGCCAGGGCTAAACTGCAAGTCGGTAACGCAGTGCAGGCGATGGAATTTAAGCGTAAGGCGGATAAGGCATGCGGGTCCTGTACACTTAATTCAGCAAGAATTGCCTCTATGGCAGTTTTATTCTCCGAAGAAACACGGGCAATCACCAAGTTTTGGTTCGCAGTCAGTCGGAATTCGCAGTTAGTTAAATTAGCAATTTTACGGACTGCTTTCTTAGCATCACCCCGCAAACGGCCACCTTCCACAAACATTCCAAAAGTCCAAAGCCCATCGGGATCCTGATGCCAACCATACCGATCGGTGGTGGATTCAAACGAAAAGTCTCTGGCGTCTTCCAACTTCCATCCAAGCCTGGAATTCAGTTCTTCCGTAAACCAGTCTGCCCCTCGGTCTTCAATCGTGTATTTCAGTCGGGCATGGCGGCGATCCGAACGGTCACCATAGTCTCTCTGTATTTTAACAACCTCCTCGGCTACCTGAACCACTTGCTCAGGCTTACAAAAACCAATAACATCAGCCAATCTTGGAAATGTGGCGACTTTTCCATGAGTCATGCCAAGGCCGCCACCCACTAAAACATTGTAACCCAGGATCTGTTCCCCTTCAGCGATGCCAACAAAGCCAAGGCAGTTCGTGAAAACATCCACATCATTGCGGGGTGGAAGAGCCACCGCGATCTTAAATTTCCGAGGCAAATAAGTTTTTCCATAAATCGGTTCCACTTCGGTTTCGCCAATGGCTGATTTCTCTCCATCAAGCCAAATTTCAGCATAAGCAGATGTTCGGGGAGTAAGATGGTCATGGATATCTTGAGCCACCTTCAAAGCCTGCCCGTGTAACTTGGACTCAAAGGGATTGGAAGGACTCATCACATTCCGATTTACATCACCACAAGCAGCGAGAGTATCGAGAAGGGTATCGTTGATCTCCTTCATGGTCTGCTTCAAGTCACTCTTCAGGATACCATGAAGTTGAAAAGCCTGCCGGGTGGTAAGCTTCAAGGTTCCATCTGCGAATTTATCGGAAAGATCATCGATCCCAATCCATTGCTTAGCAGTCGCAACCCCACCGGGTACCCGTACACGAATCATAAAAGAGAAAGCTTTTTCTTTTTTCTCCTTAATGAGCCCGGCTCGCTTGTCACGGTCATCCTGCAGGTAAGTTCCATGAAACTTGGTTAACTGAGCATCACTTGCAGGAATGCTCCCAGTGGAGCTGTCTAAAAGGCTTTCAGCAATGGTGCCACGTAAAAAGTCACTACCTTCTTTGATAGATTCATTGGCTGATAATTTCTTTTCTTTATTTGGGTCTGATATCATGATTTAGGATTTAATAATGGCATATTTTCAGAAAAGAGCAAGATAGCGTACAACTAAATCTGCATCAGATTAAACGAAGAGACGGATTAAAGGATAAAGATTGCCGCTCATTGCTATGGAGCGAAGAGAAGTTTGCAAAAGCGGCAAATCCAATCATGGCGGCATTATCGCCTGTATATTTTTTGGGAGCCGCTAAGAATGTCAATCCGCTCTGATCGCATAGCCTGGACATTTCATACCTCAAAACCTCGTTGTTAGCCACTCCGCCTGAAAGGCCAAAAGTCTTGAACTCTTGGCCTTCCAATACCTGCCCGCTCTTGCGGACTAACTGACCAACAACAGCTTGCTGAAAAGAGGCACACAGGTTTGGCTTGGCTTCATCAATCTCTTGATCTGTCCAATCTTTAATTTTATAAAGCAGGCTAGTTTTTAGACCGGAGAAACTAAACTTCATTTCTTTCTTGTCAGAAAATGCTTGCGGAAAACGGTAAGCATCGGATTTTCCCTTTTGAGCGATTTCCTCCATCTTGGCACCACCAGGGTAAGCGATTCCAAGCAATTTAGCTCCCTTGTCTAACGCCTCTCCTGCAGCATCATCAACAGTCTCAGCAATAATATGGAACTCCAAGTCCTTACTCAGCTGAAATAAAAGAGTATTTCCCCCAGAAACAAGAAGGCCAAGGTGAGGCAAAAGTGTTTCCCACGGAATTTCGCCTTCTGCTATTTCTTCCATAAAAACGGAAAAGGCATGTCCTCTCAGATGGTTAACCCCAAAGACCGGGATATCCCACATCAAGCCAAGAGACTTTGCAAAGGAAATACCCATCCCTAAGCAGCCGACTAGACCGGGGCCACAAGTCACCGCAATCCTGCTCACAAGGGAAGGTAAATCGAATTCAGACAAAGCAAGGTCTAATAAAGGAAGAAAGTTATTGAGATGTTCCCCAACCGCAAGGTCAGGTACGACTCCGCCATACTCTGCATGCTTTTGAACCTGGCTATGTAGCCACTCTCCCTGCACCTTCCCCTGCTCAGATATAAGTGCTAAGGCAGTCTCATCACATGAACTTTCAAGAGCTAACCACATAACCTAGGGCATCATCTTTTTATTTGGAACCATTATCATCAGGAGCAAGCAAAAGTGACCGAGCACGATGTAACTGCTCATCTTTTATTTTAGCAAAGCCATACAAATCAATAAAACTTTTTCCTTCACTCTCGTGCATTGAGTACCTTTGTAATCTTAACTTCGTTTCATTTTCTTCACTACATGGCACGTAGTGCTCAGGTTCAATTCCTGTTTCATGGATCGTAGTATTATCCGCGAAAAAATACATGGCGGTGGTCAACTTGATACCGGTTTCATTTGGAAGGGAAAAAATGGTCTGCACAGAACCCTTCCCATAACTTTTCTCACCAACCAATAAGGCTCTGTCCAACT
>Ga0181557_1003785_pt1 | contig 14551 bp, 10 predicted proteins | sample 011ome_23_FD_148632 | JGI IMG/M metagenome (GOLD analysis project Ga0181557, IMG submission 148632) | Coastal salt marsh microbial communities from the Groves Creek Marsh, Skidaway Island, Georgia - 011506CT metaG (spades assembly) | ecosystem: Environmental > Aquatic > Marine > Intertidal zone... | reverse complement strand
CTCCACCAGCTGTACTTCACCGTATCCGGATACAACGAACGAAACGTATCCACAAAACCGGCTTCAATCATCGTTGTCATACCGTCGATTTCCGCTTGTGTATAACCAGGAGTCTTGTTGTAATTCGATTTTGGATTCTTCAAGTCAATTTCCTGGTGTGCCACATTCAAATCGCCACAAACTACCACAGGCTTTTTCTCCTCTAACTTCTTTAAGTACGCCAAGAATGCCACGTCCCATTCCTGGGTGCGGTAATCCAAACGCTTGAGTCCTGAACTTGAATTTGGTACATAGGTGGTCACGTAGTAGAAATCCTCGTATTCCGCGGTAATGGCACGACCTTCGTTATCGTGCTCGGCAATGCCAATACCCATCGTCACCGACAATGGCTCTACTTTAGATAGAATCGCCGTACCGCTGTAGCCCTTCTTCTCCGCGCTAAACGCATAGATATGATAGCCTTTCAACTCCGCCAAGGCTTCGGCCACCTGTTCCGGTGTGGCCTTGGTCTCCTGCAATCCCACGACATCGCAGTCCAATTCGTGCAGGTCTTCAATTAAAGTTTTTCCAGCAGCAGCGCGTACGCCATTGACATTAAACGAGAGTAATTTCATTTACATATTTCTTCTATACTGTCCACCAACTTCGAACAGTGCATTGGTAATCTGACCCAGTGAGCAATGCTTCGCCGCCTCCATCAGAACTTCGAAAATATTGTCGTTTTGAATGGCCGCCAATTGTAGCTTTTCAAGTCCCTCCTGCCAATGATCAATTTTAGCTTTATGCAGCGCTTCGAGCATTGTAATCTGGTATTCCTTCTCTTCTACGGTCGCTCTTATCACCTCGGCAGGAACGATGGTCGGAGATCCTTTTTTATTCAAGAATGTATTCACTCCAATAATCGGGAACTCTCCCGTATGCTTGAGCATCTCATAGTGCAGGCTCTCCTCTTGAATCTTACCGCGCTGGTACATGGTCTCCATCGCACCCAACACACCACCGCGCTCGGTGATACGATCAAACTCTAAGAGGACTGCGGACTCAACAAGATCCGTCAACTCTTCGATAATAAACGCTCCCTGAATAGGATTCTCATTCTTCGCCAAGCCCAATTCCTTATTGATAATCAACTGAATTGCCATGGCGCGACGAACACTTTCCTCTGTAGGCGTAGTAATCGCTTCGTCGTAGGCATTCGTGTGTAGCGAATTACAGTTGTCGTAAATCGCATACAATGCCTGCAGTGTCGTACGGATATCGTTGAAATCAATCTCTTGGGCGTGCAAGCTGCGGCCGGAAGTCTGGATATGGTACTTCAACATCTGAGAACGCGCATCCGCCCCATATTTATTCTTCATGGCGTTGGCCCAAATACGTCGAGCAACACGGCCAATAACCGCATATTCTGGGTCAATTCCATTAGAGAAGAAGAAACTCAAGTTTGGTGCAAACTTGTTTATGTCCATTCCACGACTCAAGTAGTACTCCACGTAGGTAAATCCATTGGCCAAGGTAAAGGCCAGCTGGGTGATAGGATTTGCGCCAGCCTCCGCAATGTGGTATCCTGAAATACTAACACTGTAGAAGTTGCGTACCTGCCAATCGATAAAGTAACTCTGTACGTCCCCCATTAATCGCAAGGCAAACTCAGTGGAGAAGATACAGGTATTCTGCGCTTGATCTTCCTTGAGGATGTCTGCCTGAACCGTCCCACGAACCGTATTCAAGGTCTTAGCCTTGATCTCACCGTAGGTTTTGGCATCAAGCACTTCATCACCGGTTACCCCGAGAAGAAGTAATCCAAGGCCATCATTACCTTCTGGCAAATCCCCCTGGTAAGCCGGACGGGCAATTCCTCGGTCATCATACTTGGACTTCTTAATGGCCTCAATCTTACTTTCTAGGCCGTTTTCCTTTATATACAACTCACACTCTTGGTCTATTGCTGCATTCATGAAATAGGCGAGCAACATTGGTGCAGGGCCATTGATGGTCATTGAAACCGAGGTGGTCGGGTTGGTAAGTCGGAATCCACTGTAGAGCTTCTTCGCATCGTCCAAACAACAGATGCTGACCCCTGCATTACCAATTTTACCATAGATGTCTGGACGGCGGTCGGGATCATTACCATACAACGTCACACTATCGAATGCCGTTGAAAGTCTTTTGGCTGGCATTCCCAAACTCACGTAGTGGAAACGCTTGTTGGTTCGTTCCGGCCCGCCTTCTCCAGCGAACATGCGCGTCGGATCCTCCCCTTCGCGCTTAAACGGGTAAATTCCCGCTGTATACGGGTATTCACCTGGAACATTCTCCAATAACAACCAACGCAGAATATCTCCCCAGCTACGGTACTTCGGAAGTGCGACCTTCGGGATCTGCGTATTTGACAGGCTTTGGCTGTGCGTCTTTATATTGATGTCTTTTCCGCGAACTTGGAACGCATATACAGGATCATTGTAGCGCTTAACGGTTTGCTCCCATTGCTGAAGTTTTTCCCAATTGTGCGGATCCAAATCCATTTTGATCCGGTCAAAACTCGCTTGCAACTGATTCTTTAGTTCCTGATCATCGAGCGTTTCAATGGAACGGTGCAATGCGTACAATTTGTCTGCCACCTCAATCTGTGCGGAAATCTTCTCACGGTGAATTCGATGACTTTCAGAAATCTCACTTAAGTATCGCGTGCGCTTCGGAGGAATAATGAAAATCTTTTCACTCATCTCGCCAGTAATCGTGAATGTACTTTCAAAGCCAGCGTTGGCCTTGGTATTTAACATTTCAATAATGGCTTTATATAGCGAGTTGGTACCCGGATCATTAAACTGGCTAGCGATGGTTCCAAAAACAGGCATGCTTTCCGGATCTGCCTCCCACAAATTGTGGTTGCGCTGGTATTGTTTCTTCACATCACGCAAGGCATCCAAGGCACCGCGTTTGTCAAATTTGTTTAAAGCGATGAGGTCCGCAAAATCCAGCATGTCAATCTTCTCGAGCTGCGTAGCAGCGCCGTATTCCGGCGTCATCACGTACAAGCTCGCATCGCTGTGATCTAAAATCTCTGTATCGCTTTGACCAATCCCGGAAGTTTCCAAAATGATCAAATCAAACCCGGCCACTTTTAAAATATCGAGGGCATTTTGAACATGCGCACTCAGTGCTAGGTTTGCCTGTCTAGTAGCCAGGGAACGCATGAACACATTGCCGTGCTTGATGGCGTTCATACGTATGCGGTCCCCCAATAATGCACCACCCGTCTTACGCTTGGAAGGATCGACAGAAACTACTGCCAATCGCTTCTCAGGGAAGTCCATTGTGAATCGGCGCACCAATTCGTCCACCATAGAACTCTTGCCCGCACCCCCTGTTCCGGTAATCCCCAAAATTGGAGTAGCGATCGCTTTCGCTTTGTCAGCAACCGCCAATAACGCGTCGTTATGTACGTCCCCACAATTCTCAGCCGCAGAGATCCATCGCGCAATGATGGGTGCAGAAGCTCCTGATAAATCGTCTAAAGGACAAGGCAAGCTTTCGCCTACGAGAAAATCGGACCGTTCAACCAAATCATTGATCATGCCTTGAAGCCCCATTTTACGGCCATCATCTGGGTGGTAGAGTCTCGTTATACCATACGCATGGAGTTCATCAATCTCTTCTGGCAAGATGGTTCCACCTCCGCCGCCAAAGATTTTAATGTGACCTGCCCCTTTTTCTTGCAATAGGTCATACATGTACTTGAAATACTCAATATGCCCACCTTGGTAAGAGGTCATGGCTATGGCATTGGCATCTTCTTGAATGGCAGTATTTACAACTTCCTCAACGGAACGGTCATGACCTAGATGAATGACTTCACAGCCAGTGCTTTGAATGATGCGACGCATGATGTTAATGGCGGCGTCGTGACCATCAAACAATGATGCTGCGGTAACAATCCGAACCTTGTGCTTTGGTACGTATGGTGCGGGGTTCTCCATAATTCTGTGATGTATTTAGGACCCTAAAGATAATGCAGAATTGGCCAATGAATCCTTTCGTTATCTTTACAGCAAACCCGACAATATGCAACCACTTCGTTCACTCCTTTTTTACGTTCCTATACTCCTGGTTTTCATTGTAGATCCGTCAAGTCAAGACATTGGACTATGGGTCCGATTCACTTCCGCCTCGGCTGCAGCGCTGGTCGGAATCTACCTCTATCGGAATGAAATGAAAAGCGGGTTCACGACCATTTCTTTAATGGCGTTGGCGCTGGTTCTTTCGGTGGTGAAAATTGGTCAGGTATCCGCAGCAAGTGAACTCTATGGATTCGTTGCACGCATGTCCTTCCTTGCGGCATGGATACTCATCGCCAAAGCTGCCTTCGAAAAGAACAAGACCTCTGCCCTTCAAGCCTTGGGGATGGGGAGTCAAATTGCCTTGACCATTGCGACGTTAAGTATACTTCCGTCACTCGCAGAGGCCTACCAAGAAAACAACATTTATTTAGCGAACGGCCCGTTGTTTACTCATAAAAATTATGCAGCAGCGACATTATTAATCTTATTGCCCATGGCTTTCTTGGGAAAATTTGATGGGAAGGCAGGTAAATGGGTTCAAATTTTCTCTATCGCCCTAGCAGGAATTGCAATCTTGCTTTTGCGAACGCGCGGTGTGTGGCTTGGCGGAATCGCAATGTCCGTAGTAGCGACCATTCATTATGTGATTCAAGGAAATACCAAACTTCGAAACCAAGGCTTACTAGCTCTTGGGGTACTCGCAGTGGGAATTGGCGTTGCAATTGCCGCCGGAGGAAGTGAGAAAATATTCAACAGCGACACCATTCAAAGCCGATTGCACTATTGGAATGCCTCGTGGGAAATGTTTATGGACAAACCAATCAGCGGTGTAGGTGGTGGCCAATGGAAAATAGAATATCCAGCCCAAGGCCTCAAGGGTACCAATGAAAGTGTCATGAACGGCGTGACCAACATTCTCCGCCCCCATAATGATGTGCTATGGATGCTCAGTGAAACGGGAATATTCGGAGGTACGCTATTCGTGTTGATTATGGTTTTAGGATTTTGGCAAAACTTCAAATCGAATGGTAATATCTACATGGCTCTGGTTGTGGTTGGATTCGCCGTTTACGGTTTTGGAGAATTTCCGCTCGAGCGCGCCTCTATGCTCTGGCCCTTAGCCATTGCATTGGGATTTGCATCAACGACCTTAAAGCCGCTCGTGAATAGCCCAACAAATGCCGTAGTTACAGGCGTTCTAATCACCTTCTCACTGGTGGTCAGTGCCAGTCGGATGATGAGTGAGCGCGAAGCAAAGCAATCGCTAGACGGCTATATGACGAGAAACGCACGTCTCATGCAAACCAATGCAGAATCCGCCCAAAGTGTTTTCTTTGAAATGGATATCTACAATAATCCTATGGCCTATTTCGAGGGGCTAGGGATCTTGAGTGCGAGCGGCAATCAACCTACACAGCGTGATGTTAACAAAGCTCAAGAAGCCTTTGAAAATGCGCTTGAAATTCATCCCAATCACATGCTCAGCTTGAACCAATTGGCAAGTATCCATCGAATGAAAGGGGAATTGAACGAAGCTGCAACGCTTTATGATCGTGTTTTAGAAATGAGCCCAAGGAATACAACGGCAGCATTGAAACAAATTGAAGTGAAGCGTTCCATGGGTGATATCTATGGTGCCTTAGATGCCTTGAAAATGATTAGTCCTAAATACAACCCTGCAAATCTCAGTGGATTAGGACCAGAGTCAACCAAAACATTACGTGCTTTCGCGAAACAAAGTGAAGTGCGCCCGAGCATGCGAACATTGCACCAAAACCTTCAAGGCACACCTCCTTCAAAAATGTGGGAAGTATGGACAAAATGGCGTAATCGTTAAATAAAAAATAATTTTTTGCGTATTCTTTTGATTTCTATATAAAAATTATAGATTTACTCTATGCAATCAACATTTAATCATACAGCCAATAACATGAACCGCATTTACGTGTGGAAATGGGTTGTTATGGAACAAATTGAAGGCATAAGAAAATAGACAACAACCCATAATTAGAATAATGCTTAGAGCGCCTTCACACGAAGGCGCTCTTTTTTTTTACCCTTGGAATGAAAAACTTCATCAACGTAGTACGTAAATCTGGCCCAATCAAAACTAGAAAGCAGCTTACCGTGAATAACGGAATGACTGACGAAATGGGGAATTTAACCCTTTGGTCGTTGATGGATGAGATGAATAATGTAAGACGTGAGCGAATAGCGGCATTAAAATTGGATAATAACTGGAAGGACCAGCTGCTCAACATGACTGTTAAAATGTATGCCAATGCGGAATTGGGCAATACACTGACCTTCGAGAGTTGTTTCGTTCAGAACGATAAAAAATCAGTAGACCTAAAGGTTTACGTAAGCAAGCATAAAAAAGGTCAACCGGCAAAACGTGTTTGCAAAGCCATATATACTGTTTCCATTCAAAGGAAATAGTCACTCGGGGGATGTAACGAGTGTTTGTGTGAGTGTTAGTGGTTATATCATGTTCATCCCCCACTTTAGGTTCCATACCTCGAACCTAAAAAGCCCGGCGCTTGGCGCCGGGCTTTTGTGTTTTTACGTTAAAAAGATTGCCCGCTCGGCCCTACAAAAGCACGACACAATTTTGAACAAATCGCCCCTTACGATTTAAGAGCCTCAAGTCTATCTGTGATTAATGCAATCTTCGCCTGAGCATCGGCTTGTTTCTTGCGTTCTGAGGCAACTACTGCCTCAGGAGCTCCCGATACAAATCGCTCATTACTCAGTTTCTTTTCTACGCTCTGCAAGAAACCTTGGGTATAATTAAGTTCCTCTTCAAGCTTAGCGATTTCTTCCTCGACATTCACAAATGCATCCGCAGGAATGGTGTAATTGATACCACCTGCTACGAAGCTAAACGCTGACTTTTTAGTTTCATCAACCATCTGAATCGCATCGACATTCGCCAATTTCATGATGAGCGCATCAAATGATGTGTCATGCGAAGTTCCTTTAGGGATCTCAATAGTCAACACTTCCTTAGGTGCAATCCCATTTTCGTTTCTCACGGTTCGAACACCACTAACTACCTCAGCAAAATGTGAATACGACTTCAAAATATTCGTATCCTCTACTTTTAAAGTTGGCCAAGCAGCGAAATTAATGGTCTCGCCTTCCTTACGCTCTGCCAAGTTCTGCCACAATTCCTCCGTAATAAACGGCATGAACGGGTGCATGATTTCTAAAAGCGTATTGAAAATTGATTTGGTCGCTTCCAGTGCCGGTGCGGAAATTCGCTCGCCTTTTGCGGGCTTGACCATTTCGAGGTACCACGAACAGAAATCGTCCCAGACCAACTTATAGGTGGTCATCAACGCTTCTGATAATCTGTATTTATTAAAACTGGATTCTAATTCTATTAAGGCCGCTCCAATGCGATTCCGCATCCAGTTCACACTGAGTGATTCACTTTCGCTCATTTCTTGAGCTCCACTTTCCCACATTCCCACCAAACGGAAAGCATTCCAAACCTTGTTTGCAAAGAAGGATCCTTGCGAACACAAATCCTCGTCGAAGAGTAAGTCATTACCGGCCGGAGCAGTCATTAGCATGCCTACACGAACACCATCCGCACCGTACTTCTCAATAAGGTCTAGTGGATCAGGGCTGTTACCAAGTGATTTTGACATCTTACGGCGCTTCTTATCTCGAACCATGCCCGTGAAGTATACGTCTTTGAACGGACGCTTTCCTTTAAATTCGTAACCCGCCATAATCATGCGAGCGACCCAAAAGAAAATGATGTCCTGCCCAGTGACCAATGTATTGGTTGGGTAGAAATATGCTTCCTCTTCTTTGTTCTCGCTAAAGACACTGTACGGCCACAACCACGAGCTGAACCAAGTATCCATGACATCTTCATCCTGATGTACAGCATCCGTACCTAAGGCTTTGGCTGCCTCTTCTTTGGTTTTACAAACCGCAAAATTGCCTTCTGAATCGTACCAAGCAGGAATACGATGTCCCCACCAAAGTTGACGAGAAACACACCAGTCCTTGATGTTTTCCATCCAATACAGATAGGTCTTCTCCGTGTGCGGAGGGTGTAGTACAATGTCTTTTGATTTCACCCCGTCGATTGCGGGCTGCGCCAAATCAGACATTTTCAAGAACCATTGCATACTCAAACGCGGCTCGATGACGGCATCTGTGCGCTCACTTCGTCCTACTTTATTACGTAAATCTTTTGTTTCAACTAAAAGACCTGCTTCTTCCAATGCCTTTGCCACTTTCTTGCGCGCATCGAAACGATCTAGCCCGGCATATTCACCAGCGTGCTCATTCAAAGACGCATGCTGATCGAAGACATCGATTACCTCAAGGCCATGCTTTTCGCCAAGCATATGATCATTGGTATCATGAGCAGGAGTAACCTTCAAGGCTCCAGTTCCAAATTCAATATCCACATACTCGTCGAAAATGATAGGTACCACTCTGCCCACCAGCGGAACGATCGCATTCTTCCCCTTCAAGTGCTGGTAACGCTCATCGTCAGGATTCACACATACGGCTGTATCTCCAAAAATGGTCTCCGGTCTGGTCGTTGCAACCTGAAGCACCTCATCTGACCCTTCGATCTGGTAGGTCATGTAGTACAATCGACTGTTTTCTTCTTTGTGAATGACCTCTTCGTCCGAAACAGCCGTCAAGGCAACAGGATCCCAATTCACCATGCGCAAACCGCGGTAAATCATTCCCTTTTCATACAAATCAATAAAGACATCAATGACTTGCTCACTGCGCACTTCATCTAAAGTAAATGCCGTACGGTCCCAATCACACGATGCTCCGAGATGACGCAATTGTTTTAGAATAATCCCTCCATATTCGTCGGTCCATTCCCAAGCATGCTTCAAGAAATCTTCACGGCTAAGGTCCGATTTTTTAATACCCTGCTCTCTTAAACGCTTCACCACTTTCGCCTCTGTCGCAATGGACGCGTGGTCCGTTCCGGGCACCCAACAAGCATTCAACCCGAGCATACGGGCACGACGAATCAATACATCCTGAATGGTATTGTTCAACATGTGCCCCATGTGCAAAACACCAGTAACATTCGGCGGAGGAATGACGATGGTATAGGGTTCCTTTTCAGGATCGACCTCAGCATGGAAAAATTTCTTTTCCATCCAATGTTGGTACCACTTTGATTCTATCTCACCGGGGGTGTATTTGCCTATTTCACGCATTACTACTAGGGTTTAATGCGCAAAAATACATTGCTTCGCTCACCCAATTGATATGATGCCTAAGAGATTGTTAAATTCCTTTGAATAGCTCAAGAAGAATCCTACATTTGGTGCTTTAAGATTTAAAGGCTTAAGCAAAATGAAAAAATTATTCCTTACCCTAATCGTTGCTCTATTTGGATTTGCAGCACAAGCTCAAGATCAAACCCAAGATTCAGCAGACGGCGCTAAAATCACCTTTTCTGACAAAGTAATCAACTACGGTAAAATTGAAAAAGGTGCAAATGGAACGCGTGTATTTAAATTCAAGAATGAAGGCACGGAGCCTTTGGTTTTGAATTCTGTTCGTGCTTCTTGTGGATGTACTACCCCGAAATGGACTCGCGAGCCTATTGCTCCTGGTGCAGAAGGCGAAATCCAGGTAAAATATGACACCAATCGTATGGGAAATTTCCACAAAACAGTTACTGTTCAGTCCAATGCGACCAACCAAACTGTGGTCTTGACCATTAAAGGTCAGGTTATGAACCCTAAGGCCCAAGAAACAACTCCTGAGAAAAAAGGCGGAAGCGTAATTGCAAAATAAACTCCCCCCACTTTATTCAGGTATGGATATACCAAGAAAGCCCCGTATTTTTGCGGGGCTTTTGCATTATTAAAAGACCCAAATTATGCCCAAGATTTCGACCAAAGGTGCGGCCATGCCATCGAGCCCCATTCGAAAATTAGTTCCCTTTGCTGAACATGCGGAACGCAATGGTAAGAAGGTATTCTACCTAAACATTGGACAACCTGATATAAAAACCCCTGAAGTAGCACAACAAGCCATAAAGAATGCAGATATCCCGGTTTTGGCGTACAGTCACAGCGCTGGATTCCAGAGTCTGCGCGAAGGATTAGTAAATTACTACCATGGCAAAAATCTTCCTGTGGACCTAGAAGATATCATCGTAACCACAGGAGGATCAGAGGCGTTATTGTTCACCTTTGGATCCGCTATGGACGAGGGAGATGAAGTAATCATACCGGAGCCTTTCTACGCGAATTACAATGGTTTTGCTACCGCAAGCGGAGTCAATGTAGTACCCGTGGAGGCAAGCATTCAAAATGGGTTTGCGCTCCCACCGATTGAAGCATTTGAAAAGGCAATTACCCCAAAAACAAAAGGTATTTTAATCTGTAATCCTGGTAATCCAACAGGATACTTGTACAGCAAGGATGAACTCAATAAGCTCAAAGAAATCGTTATTAAGCATGACCTATTTCTCATTGCTGATGAGGTATACCGCGAGTTTACATACGACGGAGCCGAACATCATAGTGTGCTGAGCATGGAAGGCTTGGAAGAGCACGCCATCGTTGTGGACAGCTTTTCAAAGCGTTACAGCATGTGTGGGGCACGCATTGGTTGTTTAGTGAGTAAGAATAAGGCGTTCATGGCAGCCGCAATGAAGTTTGCTCAAGCCCGTCTGTCCCCTCCCACCTATGCACAAATCGCAAGTGAAGCTGCGCTCCAAACACCGCAGTCCTACTTTGATGAAGTAAACGCAGAATATCTAGAACGTAGAAATGTATTGGTTGATGGCCTCAATAGTATAGATGGAGTTTTTTGTCCAAAGCCTAAGGGCGCTTTTTACGCTGTAGCAGAGTTTCCTGTGAAGAGTGCAGAGCATTTTGCAGAATGGCTTCTCAGCGAGTACGACTTCAACGGTCAAACACTAATGATGGCACCAGCGGCAGGCTTCTATGCAAAAAGAGAACTGGGAGAAAAACAAGCAAGATTGGCCTATGTATTAAACATTGATGATCTAAAAGCTTGCATTGAAATTTTACGGGAAGCACTGAAAGTATACCCTGGAAGAACCAATTAATCGATTGTGATCGTACAAATCAATAAAAGCCTCAAAACCTTGAACACCTTTGGCATAGACCAACAGGCGGAACGCCTTATTTGGGCGCAAAGCAAGAATGAGGTGTTGGACTACCTCAGTCACCATGGTGCGCCGGCATTGGTGCTTGGCGGAGGCTCCAACATGCTTTTGACGAAAGACGTGCAGGGTGATGTTCTTAAAATAGACATCCAAGGACGTGAAGTCATTTTTGAAAACGACGAAGTGGTTCATCTTCGACTAGGTGCAGGGGAAAATTGGCATGAAATAGTGTTGTGGTCCCTAAGCCAAGGATTTGGAGGAATGGAAAATCTAAGTTTAATCCCGGGCAACTGCGGGACTGCTCCAGTGCAGAATATTGGTGCTTACGGAGTCGAACTAAAAGATATCCTTTTAAGTGTGGAGGGCGTTCAACTGGAACCAGCACAAACCTTCGAGTTGGATGCTGAGGGCTGTCAATTTGGATACCGCGATAGTATCTTTAAGAACCTTTGGAAGGGAAAGGCCATCATCACTCACATTACAGTCGTCCTCACCAAGGTCAATCATAAACTCCACATGGAATACGGCGCCATTAAATCTGAACTCGACGCAGCCAATATAGATGCACCTACTCCCCGAGATATAAGCGATGCCGTAATTAAAATCCGCCAAAGCAAGTTGCCAGATCCGGCAGTCTTAGGAAATTCCGGATCCTTCTTTAAAAATCCAATTGTAAGCGAAGAAACAGCAAAATCCCTACTCGAAAAATATGAGGACATGCCTACCTATTCAGTCAAAGGGGGCATGAAGCTCGCCGCAGGTTGGCTAATCGAGAAAGCCGGCTGGAAAGGATTTCGAAGAGGTGATGCAGGTGTTCATGAAAAACAGGCATTAGTGTTAGTGAATTATGGAAATGCCACCGGCGATGACGTGCTCACATTGGCTAAAGACATCATTGCAGATGTTGCAGAGAAATATGACGTACAACTTCAAGCAGAAGTGAACTTGATCTAGATGAAAAAGACCGTAGCCTTCCATACGCTTGGATGCAAATTAAACTTTGCAGAGACATCGACGATCGCAAAAGAAATGGTCGAAGCTGGTTTTGAGAAGGTTGAATTTAGTGCGGCTGCGGATGTCTACATTATTAACACGTGTTCCGTAACTGAGAATGCAGATCGAGAAACACGCAACATCATTGGTCGTGCATTGCGCGCCAATCCTGATGGATTTATTGTCATTGTAGGATGTTACGCGCAGTTAAAACCTGAACAAATCATGGAACTTCCAGGGGTTGACTTGGTTTTAGGCGCCACAGAAAAGTTCAATGTACTTCAATTCCTTGGGGCACTTGAAAAAACCGATGGATTGGCCCAAGTACATAGCTGCGAAATTGAAGATGCTAATGCATTCGTCTCGAGCTATAGCGCTGGAGACCGCACGCGTGCCTTCTTGAAAGTTCAAGACGGATGTGATTACAAATGCACCTATTGCACCATTCCATTAGCCCGAGGCATCTCTCGAAGCGACACTCTAGAAAATGTAGTGGCTAAAGCCAACGAAATTGCAGCGCAAGGCATTCCAGAGATTGTTTTGACTGGAGTTAATGTGGGAGATTATGGAAAAGGTGAATTCGGTAATAAGAAGCACGAGAACACATTTTTAGAGTTGGTACAGGCTCTTGACCGCGAAGTACCCGTTCAACGTATGCGTATTTCTTCGATTGAGCCTAATCTGCTCAGGGATGAAATCATCGCTTTTACGGCCTCAAGTAAAAAGTTCGTGCCGCATTTCCACATACCACTACAAAGCGGAAGCGACGATGTCCTCAAGAAAATGAAGCGTCGGTATATGACTGCCCTTTACACAAAGCGGGTTCATGCTATTAAAGCTGCGAATGAAGATACCTGTATTGGCGTTGATGTCATTGTAGGATTCCCTGGGGAAACAAATGCACACTTTACAGAAACCTACAACTTTCTGAATTCACTGGATATTAGCTACCTGCATGTTTTTACCTATAGCGAACGTGAGAATACTGCCGCTGCAGAAATGGAAAATGCAATTCCTATTCCCGAGCGCAAGAGAAGGAATAAAATGCTCCGAATTCTAAGTGAAAAGAAAAAAAGAGCTTTCTATGAAAGTCAACTCGGAAAGGTCCGCCCAGTACTGTTTGAGGCGGAAAACCGAGAAGGCTACATGTTCGGTTACACGGACAATTATGTTCGCGTCAAAACCTATTGGAACCCCGAACTCGCAAACACCACTAAATCATTGAAATTAAATGACATAGGTACGGATGGAATTGTTACCTTAGAGATTCCTAAACACGCCACACATGTCACTGATTTTTCTAGAATTTAGACCGCTATGCAGCGAGCGAGAGTTCTCCAGGTACTGGAGCAGCTTGCGAAAGCGTCATCAGAAAGAAGGCCTTATTGTGCAAAGTGATTTGTTCAAAGTAAGAGAAGGCCTTTACCTGGGCCAAGTCGAATTCAACGACACACAACGCCAAAATGTATTATCCTACTACGACTCAAAGGACGAACACTCCGATGCCTTGCAAGGTATGTGCAAGAGCATTCGAATGATTTATACTGCGACAAGAGTTTTATGATTGAGCTGCCCCTACTAATCACAAAAGTCGAAGCTATTGCCCGTTCTGCGGGTGCTTTCCTAAGACAAGAACAAAAGAATTTTTCTCAAGACCGCGTTTCATTAAAGAGTTTAAATGCGCTAGTTAGCGACGTTGATAAGAACACGGAAAAACAATTGGTTCTGGATTTGAGAGCGCTCCTTCCAGAGGCGGGATTTCTCACAGAGGAAGGCACCACAAGACAAGCTACTTCGGATGAATACTATTGGGTCATTGACCCATTGGACGGCACCACGAATTTCGTGCATGGCCTTCCCATATACAGCGTTAGTATCGCCCTAATGCACAACGATGAACCTATTTTAGGTGTGGTATATGAGGTGGGGATGGACGAATGTTTTTCAGCTTATAAAGATGGAGGCGCAACCCTAAATGGTAAGAAAATCACTACTTCTTCAACCTCGAATCTTTCCGAAGCACTCTTAGCTACGGGATTTCCTTACTATGATTTTTCCGGGGTAGATGGGTTTCAAGAGACCTTAGCCTATTTTTATCCAAGAACACGTGGAATCCGAAGAATAGGTACAGCGGCCGTTGATCTGGCCTATACCGCATGCGGTAGATTTGAAGCTTATTTTGAATACGGGTTAAGCCCTTGGGATGTTGCCGCAGGCATACTACTTGTTAGAGAAGCTGGGGGCCAAGTATGTGATTACCAAGGAGGAAACGCACCTATAGATTCAAAAAGCATTATTGCATCGAACAATGGGGTCTTTGGGGATGTTCTCAAAGTGATACAATCAACAATGG
>Ga0181557_1003776_pt1 | contig 14568 bp, 10 predicted proteins | sample 011ome_23_FD_148632 | JGI IMG/M metagenome (GOLD analysis project Ga0181557, IMG submission 148632) | Coastal salt marsh microbial communities from the Groves Creek Marsh, Skidaway Island, Georgia - 011506CT metaG (spades assembly) | ecosystem: Environmental > Aquatic > Marine > Intertidal zone... | reverse complement strand
TATCTTTACTCTATAGATGCAGTCTGTATAGTCGGGTGATGGTAATTAGGCCTACCCGTTAACAATTTTATAGCTTCTGCGTTAACAAATTACCCGATTAATGTATCTATAGAGGGTACGGCCTATCCCACAAGGCTGTAGCTGGAACCTTCCCATGAAAGATCTAACATTCCCCTCAAGCCTGCATGCAACTCAAAACCTCCTTTTCCTGCTAATACTTTTTATCAGCCAGTCGGCTGCCGCTCAGGATGACCCTAATGTCCATAAGTTTACGCTGGGCTCTTATTTCAGTCAGGGTGACTATGGTTCTACTGAGGAGACCGATATCGCCTATTTCCCGGTTTCCTATGAGTTAACAACGTTTCCCTGGGTACTATCAGTGACGGCACCTTATCTGGCCTTGCAGGGACCTGGAGATGTGTTTTTCGAAACCGGCAATATTGGTGGTGACCGTGATGAGAGCAATGAGTTTGTTGATGAGCGCGGTATTGGAGATGTGTTTTTGTCAGCGACCTATCAATTTCCTCCTGTGCTGAATGACCGGGTATTTGTGGATTTCACTTTGCAGGCCAAACTGCCCACGGCAGATGAAAGCAGGGACCTGGGCACCGGAGAACTGGATTTGGGCTACCAACTCGATTTCTATTCAACCCTGGAAAGGAATACCTATTTTTCGACGCTAGGCTACCGCCAGCGAGGTAAAACCCCCTTATTTGACCTTGAGAACTCCTTCTATGCCTCGCTGGGATTGATGCGTCAATATGGCGATAATACGTTTCTGGGGCTCATATATGACTATCGTGAAAGAGCGTCCAGCAATGCCTTTGAGAGCCATGAAATCATGCCGTTTTTGTCCTATGACCTGGGCAAGCAATGGAATTTCATGCTCTATTCAATAGTCGGCTTTACGGCCAGCAGTGCAGATCAAATTATAGGTTTGCAAGCTTCCTATACATTGCCTTAAGACTTTGGCAGTTGACAATTGACTCTGTAAGAAATCATATAAAAATCCACAGCCAACTGCAGAAGGGCGCTGGTCTATGGCGCAGAAAATAAGTTTAAACAGAAAATTAGCGACGCAGAAAAAGAGCGTTTAACGATTTAATATTGTGGACAGGGTACGCATTGGTCGTACTGGAGGCGGGGTAGGAATATTAACCCGTTGTACCGGTGCGATACGGGCAGGAACATTAAGCCGGTCTGGACGTTCAGGTCTTGCAGGAAGAGCAATCCTGTTGCGAATAGTGTTATCAGCCAGGGCAATGTTTTCACTGTCGAGGTCGCCAATTACCTGAACATCACTGTCAATAGCAGAGGCATTCGAGGCTGTGCTTTGCAACAGATTGGCTTGTGCTTCAACGAGCATTAAGCGGTTCAAAATCTCCAGACTGGAGAGCAGTGTTTCATTAGCCAGTTGATTGATTTCAATACCTACAAGATTGTCAAAGTCTGTTGATTCCCTAACTTCATCAATTACTTTTACTTCAGCCAATGAGATAGTTTCTACGATAGATGATATGTCTGTATCGGGAGACTCTGCAGAGCGATTGTCTGGCGCTATTTTTGGCAGAACCTTAGGCAGTGGAGTGAGTTTCAACATCGAAATATCGAACTCGGGAGTCTCTGGTATTGAGCCATTATCTTTTGCAAGTGCAGGGAAGGGCATTGCCAGTGAATTTTCAGTATTGGTCGCATCACGGAATTCATCAAAATTCGGGATCAAAATGTCACTGAGGGAGTCTTCGCTGTTTGAAGAATCCTGATCATTGGCGCCCAGTTTAAATCCAGACCCCATATCAGGTCCTTTTCCGGTTCCACCGAAGCCGCTTTCACCGCCGGTTCTGCCTGTACCACCCAGACCACTACCACCATCGCTACCAGGGCCAACCAGAAAATAATTGACAGCAAACGCAAGGCACAGCACGGCAAGCAGGAAAGCCACAGAAGAGTGATTCTCCACCAATGTGGTTGCTTTATGGGCTATGTTTGGCCTGCTGCTTTTCATTTTTCCATTTTATCGCGTTTGAGAGTAAATACCTACGTTTTCCAGCGCTCAGATTAATGGGCCCTGGGGATCTGATATTTCATCTTGCCGGTCATCTTCCGGTGCACCCGGTACATTGGTTTGATAATTCTCATTGTAGTTAAAAATCCCGAAATTCATTCTGAAACTGGTATCAGCTGATCCTTGATCTGCTGTTTGCAAAGCCAATGCCTTTTCATTCATTTTGATCAGCGCTTCCATGCCCAGCTTATCGGCGAGTTCACTAAGTTGCGCAACAGAATCAGCTGACAGCTCATCATAATAAACGCTGCGATCAAAGAAAGGTGGCTGCTCTCCACCCAAATTGTGAACACCTGCACATAAATGGTCCTGTACATTTTTCCCAAAGAAGAAAAGCTTGTCTTCCTGCCCACGATTTGGCGTAAAGGCTTTGGTCTTGAGTATCACATTATGATCCGGATCCAGCTCAACCATGTCCAGACGCATCAGTTCATCCAGCACAACACGTGGCCTGATATCGCCCTTGGCAATATTACTTACCAGACCTTCAAAGGACTGGTTGCTGAATTCATTGTCATCCTGCAAGGGCAGTTTTCGAGGGGAGTTATCAGGATTGAGCAGGCTTTTATCGCCAACCCAGCGCGCAACCAGTTGTGAGCCAATGGAAATATTCGCAGGCCTGCTGTCCTGACTTTCAGGCTCCGCCCGCAGACGCTTTACGTCTTTGCGATGCACACCGGTTAACAAATTGATTCTGCTATCAGTCTGTTTTTTCCCGGCGACAGGGAAGTCCTTTTCAGCGACATCCACGTAAATAGCCTTAAGCATATTGCTAAGATAGGTATAGGTAATCTGGTTCGCAACCATGAACTTAACCAGCGGTCTCAGAACCTTTCTGAGCGCTGTAATCACTGCGCTATTTACCTGAGTTGGTGATTGATTTTCCTGCATGTAGCAAATTATAGTCTCTTGAGGGAAAAAATCCCACATTTTTGATTACCTGAGCTTTCTCACTATGAGGTGACGGGAAGAGTAGCGGTTTTGTCATGGTCAGGTGGTATACTGCCTCGCTTTTTTAAAATGGAATTCGTTAACGCTTTTCACAGTTATGTTCTTTGAAAAATACATTAAGCTGGTGCTTGGCAAACCATATACGGTTCTGGGGGGCGTTCTTTTATTGACCCTGTTCCTTGGCTGGAACACCCAGCAATTCAGAATGGATGCCTCTGCTGATTCTTTGGTGGTGGAGGGTGATGCGGACCTTGAGTACTCAAGACTGATCAACAGCCGTTATGGAGCTGGTGATTTTGTCTTTGTCACCTATGCCCCGGACCAGGGCCTTTTTACTTCCCCATCTCTTAGGCAACTCAAGGCCTTGAAGAGTGAACTGGAACAGATTGCCAGTGTTGAATCCGTGGATAGCATTTTTGATGTGCCCTTATTCAAGGTCGCGAACGTTTCCCTGAGTGAAATCACAGATAACATCATTACCCTCGAATCTGCCGAAGTAGACCTGTCCAATGCCAGGGACGATCTGATGAGCAGTGATGCCTACCGCAATGTTTTGCTGAGTGAAGACGGTCTCACCACCGCGCTGATAGTCAATTTTACGCCTGATACAGCGCTGGCATTGTTACTTGAGGAACGAACTGCCCTGCGTGAACTGGATAGGACAACGGGGCTGACAGCAAGCGAAGCAATACGCCTTGAAGATGTCGAGGCTCTGAGTACTGCTGCCAGAGTTAGTGCAGCGAAGCAATTGCATGAAGATATTGCGGATATCCGGATAACTCTGGAAAAATATCGAGACAGTGCCACGATTTATCTCGGTGGCGTGCCCATGATTGCTGATGATCTTGTCACTTTTGTGCGTAATGATCTGTTTACTTTTGGGGCGGCGATACTCTTTTTTATAATCGCCTCCCTTGCATACCTGTTCCGCAAGGCAAGATATGTAGCCATTCCATTGCTTTGTGGCTCAGCTATAGCCATATGCGTGATAGGCTTGCTCGGCTTGATGGATTGGGCTGTTACTGTAATCTCATCAAACTTTATTTCCCTGCTACTTATCATCACCGTATCGTTAACGGTACATCTCATTGTCCGCTTTAGGGAACTGGAGGTTGAGCAAGCCTCACTAAGCCACCATGAGCGCCTGAAACTTACCCTGCAAAGCATGATAAAACCGTGCGCCTACACCAGTCTTACCACTATTGTTGCGTTTGGATCCCTGGTAATCAGTGATATTCCCCCCATTATCGATTTTGGCTGGATGATGGTGATGGGAGTTTGTTGTGCATTCCTGCTTACCTTTCTGATTTTTCCTGCAGTGCTCGGCCTGCTCCCGGAAAGTAATTCCCGGGTCATGAATAAATCCATAGATATTACGCCCTCAATAGGGCGATTCACCCAGTCAAACGGGCCCTTTATTTTACTGGTTGCAGGCCTGCTATTTATTGCCAGCAGTATTGGTATCACTCGTCTGCAAGTTGAAAACAGTTTTATCGATTATTTTGATGACAGTACCGAAATTTATCAGGGTATGGTGGCCATAGATCAGAATATGGGAGGCACGACACCGCTGGATGTCATCATCGATATGCGACCACCCAATCCGTTTGACGAGGGCCAGGCAGAGGCAGACTTCGGTGACGATCCCTTTGCCGAAGATGAATATTTTGATGAATTTGATGACTTTGGTGAGGAAGAAGAGGGCGATGCAGCGGCCTATTGGTTTACCAGCGACAAGATGCAGGAAATCATTGCCATACATGATTACCTTGATGCCTTGCCTGTAACCGGAAAAGTGCTTTCCCTGGCGACCTTGCTGAATATTGCCTATGAGCTTAACGAAGATGAACCGCTCGACAGTATTGAGCTCGCGGTGCTTTACAATAAAATTCCGGATAGCTACAAGGAAAGCCTGCTCAAGCCCTATGTTTCTGTAGCAGATGATCAGATTAGATTTTCCATCAGGGTACTGGAAACATCTGAAGGGCTGATGCGTGCTGATTTGCTGAAGAATATTCGTCAGGGACTAAGCGAGGAGTTTGGATATTCTGGCGAACAGGTCCATCTGACGGGCATGCTGGTTCTCTATAACAATATGCTGCAAAGTCTGTTTGAGTCACAAATTCTGACACTTGGCATGGTCTTGCTGGTAATCACCGCGATGTTTCTGGTGCTGTTCAGGTCATGGAAATTGGCCCTGATTGGCATTATTCCAAATATTCTTGCAGCATTATCAGTGCTGGGACTGATGGGGTGGCTGGGGATACCTCTCGATATGATGACAATAACTATAGCGGCAATCTCTGTGGGTATTGGCGTAGATAATACAATTCATTATATGCATCGTTTTAAATCACGCTTTCCGGAATTCAATAATTATGTTGAAACCATGACCTATTGTCATGGCAGTATTGGAAAAGCCATGTATTACACCGGGTTTACTATTGTTGCCGGATTTTCCATTCTGATTCTATCCAACTTTATTCCCACCATTTATTTTGGGTTGTTAACCAGTTTGGCCATGTGTCTGGCATTAACAGGAGCGCTGACGCTTTTGCCGCAGTTATTGATCGTTTTCAAGCCCCTGAAAGAACAGACAGATCTCTAATCCATACTCAACAGCCTTGAATAATTCAATGCCTGGTTAAGCTCTATCTATAAAAAGCGCAATTTCGAATTTTAACTTACTAATTACAGGCAAGGCGGGCAGAGTAGTAGTGCAAATGCGCGCAGCGGGTAAGGTATCCATGCTTGCAGGCAGGATTGCAGGGTAAAGCGGGATTCAGCAAGTCAGAGCAGGAAGATCAGGAAGATCAGGAAAAGCAGGAAGAGCAAAAAGAGTTGGTCTCCGTTAGCCCAAGGCGATTGTCCTGTTTTTTATCTTCTTTTTATGTGATGCCTGTGGTCAGCATCTGGTTTTTTCGCCTCGGGCTAACGAGTGATGATCAAGATAATGATGCCGCCTTTGTCATAATAGAACGCAATAAGTATGCCAAGATAATTACCTGCGCCTGTGCTTAAGACTTGGCGAAAAACGTAGCTTTATTTTGTAAATCAATATGTTAGCTTATAAAATTACGGAACAAGGGTTTGATAAACTTTTAACAAACAAACAGATACGTTAAAAACTTAATGTATAAAAATGGTTATTATTTGTGCATCAGGCTCAGCCAAAAATACACTTAGAGTCGGTCAGTGAACAAAATCCTATTTACCAATAGGGACTTACAAAATCTTTAAAAATCTTTTTTTTCCTGAAATGACTGTTCAAAAATAAGCGATCTAATATACCTTCTTAAAATATTCGCTATCATGTTGAATATTATAGGTTTTTATTTATCCTGGAGCTTAAATTTCAAGCTCTTGATGCGCAAATGCAGGCTTTCTGGCAGCAACTTGTCTATGCCGCTAATTACTCAACAAGAGCGGCTCAGGATAGGCTATTGAATATGCTTTTTTGATATGGCACAATCCCGCCCTGCTTACCGGTGCTATATTAATAACTATCTGATTTATAAGTAGTATTTTTAAATATCCGTACATCATGTTTTCTTTGCTATTTCCTTGATGTGTGCGGTTATAACCACTGTTTCCAGCAGCCCAGAAGAACAATCTCGAGATTTATTGAATGTAGCAATATTGTTTATTCAATAGTCGAAAAAGTTCTGCCAGAATAAATGAAGTTTAGCGACTTGCAGTCGGACAGATTGATGTCTGATTAGCGAGTATTTTTTAATCGTGTATTTGCAACTAACAATCAGGATTACACCATGCAAGTTTCTATTGAAACCCTTACAGGCCTTGAAAGACGTATGACCATTGAGGTGCCGGCTGAACAAGTGGAAAGCCAGGTACGCAGCCGTCTTCAGGAAGCCGCGAAAACCTTTAATATGAAAGGATTCAGGAAAGGCAAGGTACCTGTGAAGGTAATCAAAAACAGGTTTGGTGACGGTGTGCGTCAGGAAGTTGTAGGCGAGGTTATCAGCCAGTCATGGGTTGAAGCTGTTACCAAGGAAAATGTAAAGCCTGCAGGACAACCCAGTATCGAGCCGAAAAATCTCGAAGAAGGCCAAAATCTGGAGTTTATTGCTACTTTCGAAGTCTACCCGGAAATTGAGTTAAAGGATTTTTCCGGCGTGACTATCGAAAAGAAACAAGCCGATATTCTGGATGCAGATATAGACAAAATGATCGAAACCCTGCGTGAGCAACGTAAGACATTCAAGGAAGTGGATCGAAAAAGCCAGGAAGGAGACCAGGTCAATGTGGACTTTGTTGGCTCTGTCGACGGTGAAAAGTTTGATGGCGGCGAAGCAAAGGGCACTAACCTCATTTTGGGCTCCAAACGCATGATTCCGGGTTTTGAAGAAGGCCTTGTTGGCGTCAGTGGCGGTGAAAGCCTGACCTTGCCCGTGACATTTCCGGAAGATTACCAGAACAAGGAATTGGCTGGAAAGAAAGCAGAATTTGCTATTACCGTGAACAACGTCAGTGAGCCGACACTGCCTGAACTGGATGATGACTTTTTTAGCTCCTTTGATGTGGCAGAAGGTGGTCTGGATGCGTTCAGAACTGAAGTGCGCGCCAACATGACCCGGGAACTTAAAAATGCCAACCGTAACAATATCAAGAACCAGGTCATCGAAGGATTGCTTGAAATTCATGAAGTGGATGCGCCGAAAGCCCTGATAGCCAATGAAATTAATGGCCTCAGACAACAGGCCATGCAGCAGTTTGGTGGCGGCCAGAATATTGATCCTTCAATGTTGCCGGATGACCTGTTTGCCGAACAGGCGGAACGTCGTGTGATTCTTAGCCTGGTCATGAGCGAAATTGTCAGCAAAAATGACTTGAAGCCTGATGCTGATACTGTTCGTGGTTTGATAGAAGAAATGGCAGAAAGCTATGAAAAGCCGGAAGATGTTGTTAAGTGGTATTACAGTGACAAGGATCAGTTGGCCAATATAGAAGCAATGGCGCTTGAAGATGCTGTCATTGATATGGTGATCGAAAAGGCCAAGGTTACTGAATCCAACGTATCTTATGAAGAAGCCCTGAAACCTGTTGCGAAGCCGGAGGCAGCAGCTGACAAGGAAAGCAAGGATAAAAAAGAGCCGGAGATCCAGGCCGCAGAAGAAGCTGAGGTAAAAGCCGATTCTGAGGAATAACCGACAAACCCGGAATATTTAATCACCTAGCATAAGCGGACTGCAGGAACTAAACGCATGAAGAATTTTGATCACAAAACCGGGTTTGAACAGGAAACTGGCAGTCTCGTTCCAATCGTTGTAGAGCAGACCGCACGGGGTGAGCGCTCCTACGATATATATTCGCGTCTTTTAAAAGAGCGGGTAATCTTCCTGGTGGGGCAGGTTGAAGATCACATGGCTAATCTTGTCGTTGCACAGCTTTTGTTTCTTGAGTCTGAAAACCCTGACAAGGATATCCATCTTTATATCAATTCCCCGGGTGGCTCTGTGACCGCAGGCTTATCTATTTATGACACCATGCAATTTATCAAGCCAGATGTCAGTACCATGTGTATTGGCCAGGCCGCAAGTATGGGCGCCTTGTTGTTGACCGGCGGAGAAAAAGGCAAACGCTTTGCACTGCCTCATTCAAGAATGATGATTCATCAGCCTAGCGGCGGCGCACAGGGACAGGCCTCTGACATCCATATTCAGGCACAGGAAATCCTTAATGTGAGAAGCCGTCTGAATCAGATAATGTCTCAGCATACTGGTCAGGAAATCGATGTGATCGCCAAGGATACCGATCGTGATAATTTCATGAATGCGGATGAAGCAGTGAACTATGGACTTATCGATAGCGTACTGGATAAACGTATACTGCCTTCAAGTGAAGGCTGATCAGGCGAGGGATGCTGATATTGGTGGATGTCTACTTGCCTGATTTATTCCGGGATCCAGGCAGACAGCAATTTTGCACAAAAGCGCAATTAATTACTTGTAAAATACACCATTTGCCCTCATCTTATTTGCTGATTAATTAAGAAATTCAAGAAGTTTTGATTATCTGGAAGAAATCTTTATAGTGGGTTTGCAAATTATATAACCGGGAAAACAGGACAACGAATAAATGGCTGATGACAAAAAAGATGACGATGGCGGAAAATTGCTTTATTGCTCATTTTGCGGCAAAAGTCAGCATGAAGTAAGGAAGCTCATTGCAGGTCCTTCCGTCTTCGTCTGTGATGAATGTGTTGATCTATGTAACGACATTATCCGGGAAGAAATTCAGGAAAAATCTTCCGATCAGGAAGACCGCAAATTACCCACTCCCGAAGAAATCAGAGACACCCTTGATGAATATGTAATTGGGCAGGACAAGGCAAAGAAAACCTTGTCTGTCGCTGTGTACAATCATTATAAACGGCTGAATTTTGAAGCTAAAGGTGATGATGTCGAACTCAGTAAAAGTAATATCCTCATCATCGGTCCTACCGGCACCGGCAAGACTCTTCTTGCAGAAACGCTGGCACGCCTGCTGGATGTTCCTTTCACCATAGCCGATGCGACAACGCTTACTGAAGCAGGCTATGTTGGAGAAGACGTAGAAAACATCATTCAGAAGCTTCTGCAAAAATGTGACTATGATGTCGACAAGGCGCAAATTGGCATAGTCTATATCGATGAAATAGACAAGATTTCAAGAAAATCTGACAACCCTTCAATAACACGTGATGTTTCAGGCGAAGGCGTGCAACAGGCTTTGCTCAAGTTAATAGAAGGAACAGTTGCTTCAGTTCCGCCCCAGGGTGGTCGCAAGCATCCACAACAGGAATTTCTACAGGTAGACACCTCCAACATCCTCTTTATCTGTGGTGGCGCATTTGCCGGCCTGGATAAAATTATTCGCGATCGTTCGGATAAAAGCGGCATTGGTTTTGCGGCAGAACTGCGTAGTCCGGAACAAGAAAAGAAGGTCGGTGAAACCTTGCAGGATGTCGAGCCCGAAGATCTGGTTAAATATGGCCTGATCCCGGAATTCGTTGGTCGTTTACCCATGATCGCCACGCTCAATGAACTCGATGATGAGGCTCTGGTTAAAATCCTGAAGGAACCAAAGAATTCACTCACCAAACAATACGCCAAGTTGTTTGAAATGGAAGGCGTTGAAATTCAATTCCGCGATGACGCACTCAAGGCGATTGCCCGTAAAGCACAGGAAAGAAAGACCGGTGCCCGTGGTTTACGTTCAATCATGGAGTCGGTATTACTTGATACCATGTACAACATCCCCTCACAGGAAGGTGTAACAAAGGTTGTAATTGATGAAGCTGTCATTAACGGTGAATCAGAGCCTTTGTTGATGTATGAAACCGCAGAATCTGCGCAAAGTATCTCTGGTAGCAAAGATCCAGCTTGAAATAATCAATTTCGCCCTCAAATAGGTCAGTATGGCACAAGTACTGACCCGGTTTGATCAGTATCTGGGGCAGCTTTCATCCCCTGGCCAGATAAACGTCACAATTTCATCAACATTTCCTGCCACTCTCTGGTAAACATGATGAATTTGTAATTCAATGTAACCATCTTTTCATACAACAGGTCTGACATAATTTATGGACAATCAGGACGTAAGTAATCCTTCCAGTAGCCTTCCTTTTTTACCCCTGAGAGGAGTTGTTGTATACCCGCAAATTGTCCACCCATTATTTGTTGCCAGGGAAAAATCTATCAAGGCCTTGAAGGCTGCGATGGCAGGTGACAAGAAAGTGGTTCTGGCTGCACAAAAGCAACATTCCGATGACGAGCCTGGTAAAGACGATGTCTTTACAATCGGCACTGTGGCCTCTGTGCTCCAGCTTATGCATGTTAATGACGGAACCGTAAAGGTACTCGTTGAAGGCGTGGAAAGAGTTCAGATTCGAAAACTGCATATTGACGGCGACTATTATACAGCCGACACCAGCAGTATGAATGGCAGTACTACAGAAGAAAAAGACACTGAAATACTGGTGCGCTCATTACTTTCTCAATTTGACCAGTATGTGCAGCTCAGCAAAAAGATATCGCCGGAAGTATTAACTTCCATCACCAGTATTGATGAGCCAAGCCGACTTGTAGACACCATTGCAACGCATATGTCACTTCAGTTGCAGGAAAAGCAAAACATTCTTGAATTGGCCAACCTGAAGCCGCGTATTGAGCATTTGATGTCCTTGATAGAGGCTGAAATTGATATTTTCCAGGTCGAAAAACGTATACGTGGGCGTGTTAAAAAACAAATGGAAAAAAGCCAGCGCGAGTACTATCTGAATGAACAGATGAAGGCCATTCAGAAAGAAATGGGCGAACTTGATGATGTGCCCAATGAGGGCGAAGAGTTAAAGAATAAAATAGAAGAAGCGGGAATGCCCAAGGATGCCAAGGAAAAGGCGACCGCAGAACTGAATAAACTGAAAATGATGTCACCAATGTCGTCAGAGGCATCTGTAGTTCGTACCTATATAGACTGGATGATCAGTGTGCCATGGAAAAAGAAATCGAAAATCCGTACTGACCTGGCCAAGGCTGAAGAAATTCTCGACCATGATCATTATGGCCTTAAGGAAGTTAAAGAAAGGATTGTTGAGTATCTTGCCGTTCAGAAACGAGTAAAGAAACTCAAAGGTCCCATCCTTTGTCTGGTGGGCCCACCAGGCGTGGGCAAGACCTCTCTCGGCGAGTCTGTGGCCAGGGCTACAGGCCGTAAATTTGTCCGTATGGCTCTTGGCGGAGTCCGGGATGAAGCTGAAATTCGTGGTCATCGCCGAACCTATATTGGTTCCTTGCCAGGTAAGGTAATACAGAAAATGGCTAAGGTTGGGGTTCGTAACCCGCTGGTGCTACTCGATGAAGTGGATAAGATGGGTATGGATCATCGCGGTGATCCAGCGTCTGCTTTGCTGGAAGTCCTGGATCCAGAACAAAACCATAATTTTAATGACCACTATCTGGAAGTGGATTATGACTTAAGTGATGTGTTGTTTATTTGTACATCCAATTCCATGAATATCCCTGGTCCATTACTCGACCGGATGGAAGTGATTCGTTTACCCGGTTACACGGAAGATGAAAAACTCAATATTGCCAGTCGTTATCTTGTACCAAAGCAGAAAGAAAATAATGGCTTGCAAGAAGATGAAGTGACTATAGCCGATGATGCAATACTAACTCTTATCCGGCATTACACCCGTGAAGCAGGTGTGCGTGGTCTGGAAAGAGAAATTGCAAAGATTTGTAGAAAGATTGTAAAAAAACATGTGTCGGAAAAAAATCCTCCGAAGCTGAAGCTTACTGCCAAAGACCTTGAGCAGTATGTGGGCGTACAAAAGTACGATTACGGCAGAGCTGAAGAAGAAGATGCTATCGGACAGGTGAATGGTCTGGCATGGACCCAGGTTGGCGGCGAGCTGCTTACCATCGAAGCCGTTGCAACGCCCGGCAAGGGAAAAACAACCATGACCGGCTCCCTCGGCGATATTATGCAGGAGTCAATTCAGGCAGCATTGACCGTGGTCAGAAGTCGTGCAGCCACCTTGGGGCTTAAAGAAAACTTTCATGAAAACAATGACCTACATGTTCATGTGCCGGAAGGCGCGACACCAAAGGATGGACCCAGCGCTGGTGTTGGAATGTGTACCGCACTGGTTTCCGTGTTAACGGGTATCCCGGTAAGAAAAGACGTGGCCATGACAGGTGAAATAACACTCAGAGGTCAGGTGCTCCCCATCGGTGGTTTGAAAGAGAAATTACTTGCAGCCCATCGTGGTGATATAAAAACCGTAATTATTCCAAAAGAAAATGAAAGGGACCTGAAAGAAATACCGGATAACATCAAAGCTGATTTGAAAATCAAACCGGTTAAATGGATTGATGAAGTTTTGGAAATCGCGCTTGCCTATATGCCTGAACCGGCGGAAGATAATAAAACTCAGGCACTTGAAAAAGGTTCCTCAAAAACAACTGAGAATGAAGTCAAGGATAAAAGAAAAAAATCTATAAATACACACTAGAAAAGCCTGTATTCCTTGACATTGCTTCAACACAGTTGGTATAAAGTTTATTCATTTAAAGGCTGGCTAATCGCTTCCAAAAACGTAGTAAAAAAACTCCACAAAAACTTGAACTGAAAATGATAACAAGGGGACAACGTGAATAAATCCGAATTAATAGATGCAGTTGCTGAAACTGCCGACTTACCAAAAGCTGCTGCTGCTCGCGCCATTGATGCTATGACTGATGCAATTGCTTCATCATTAAAATCTGGTAACTCAGTCGCACTGGTTGGTTTTGGTTCTTTTAATGTAAAAGACCGTGCAGCCCGCACTGGTCGTAATCCTCAAACAGGAGCTCCTATACAGATTGCTGCTGCTCGAGTTCCTTCTTTTAAAGCTGGTAAAGCTCTGAAAGACGCCATTAACTCCTGATGGCGTTAATTTCGGCTACTTAAAAAAAGTAGTCGAAACAATCAGGAAATTTCCTAGAGGGCGCATCTTTGATGCGCCTTCTGTTTTTGTTAGTAGTAGAGAATTAGAAGTAAAGATTAATAGTAGTAAAATGAACTACCAAGTTTTGACGTAACAAACACCCGCTGAAGTAAGAATTGTTTTGTTACCGTTATTAATAGTTACTGATCAGCTCAATAATTTTTGAAATTCTGGAATAAAAAATGCTGCAAAAAATTCGCGATAACTCCCAGGGTATTGGAGCCAAGATTTTTGTCTGGTTCATCATCGTAATATTCGGTGCATGGGGAGCCAGCACTATTGTTTCATCTGTCATCAACGGAACACCCGCTGTTTCTGTAAATGGGACTGATATTGATGAATTGGAAGTAGAAAGAACTACTCAGATCAGGTTGCAGGAGATGATGCAATCGTTAGGGCCAGATACGGATCTTTCCAGTATTGATGAAGACCTGGCCAGAGAAGCCGCTTTGAATGAGCTTATTCAGCAGGAATTAATGCTCCAGTATGCAGAAAACACCGGGATGGTTATTTCTTCAAGATCTATTGACCGCTCAATCGCACAGACTGCGGATTTTCAGGTTGATGGGGTGTTTAATGGCGAACGCGCTCAAATGTTGATTGCCAGCATGGGCTATACCCCAAACTCCTATCGTGCTGCGCTGGCCTCACAGGGCCTTATTAACCAGGTATCCTATGCCTATGGCCTGTCCGGCTTTGTAACCAGACCGGAAATCGAGAATATTGCCAAATTACTCAATCAGACCCGTGATTTGCGTTATATCCTGGTAAGCCTGGATACCCAGTTAAGTAATATTGACGTCACGGATGAGGAAATTGAAGAATATTACACCACCAATGAAAGCCAGTTCATGCTTGAAGAACAGGTTTCTCTGCAATACATCGAGCTTGATAAAGACACTATTTTTGATGAGGTTGTCGTCACTGAGGAACAGATTGTTCAGCGTTACGAAGAAGAACAACTGGAGTATCAGTCGCAGATTGAACGTCGCGCCGCACATATCCTGCTGGAATCATTTGATGATGAAGGCATGGCTGAAGATTTCTCTCTTGCCGC